>ERZ777306.3117-NODE-3117-length-18300-cov-4.569690_pt1 | contig 18300 bp, 18 predicted proteins | sample MGYA00374966_ERZ777306 | MGnify/ENA primary metagenome ERZ777306 (study PRJEB29329, sample SAMN06343882) | mouse gut metagenome | isolation source: Mouse cecum | place: Austria: Vienna | collected 2014-11-15 ...
TTGCCGCGTTTTGAAGTCAGCGCCCGGCGCAGATTTGAAATGGTGCCGTTGACAAGGAAATCGCTCCGGCCTGCCCGGTAAGAGAGGTTGGAAAGCACGATAGAGTCGTTGTTGAAGCGCAGGTCGATATGGCCCAGGCGGTTGTCAAGCGGGAAATACGGCGTGACGAGGCGTCCCCGGCGTGCGGTGACGCGTCCGCTGAAATCCCAGCGGCGCATCAGCGAGCGCTCTTTGGCGTCAAGTGTCAGGTCGATGTTGCCGGCGTTGGCCGCGGCGACGGCGGCCGAATCGGGACGGCGGCCGCGCCAGCGGCGCCTCACGCTGTCGGGAACGGCCTTGCGCGCCGCGCTCTGGCGCATATGCACTGAGAGATCCATATTGGACTTCATCAGAGCCACTTTCGTCAGAGCCTGCCCGAAATACATCATTCCGGCCTCTACCCGCAGCCCCATCTGCGGCGCCTTCGCATCGCCCTTGTAGCGGCGGAGAGCCCCGGCGATAGAGGCCTTCCGGAGACGGGCGCGGAGAGTGTCGGCGGGAGAGTCAAATTTCAGCCGGTCGACAGCCACGCGGAATCCGAACGGATTAATCTCGGTCGTGTCGCCCGAACTCCCGCGGTTCATCGCCCCGGCCCCGGCGAGGAAGCCACTGGCCTCAACGTCCATCCCCATACCTATGAACGACAGCGAGTCGACTTTCAACGACACCTGCAACAATGAATCGACCTCGGCCCCGTCGGGAGCGACAAACTTGCCGTTAGTGCCAAATTCAAGAGTGGCGCTCTCCACAAATCCCTGCCATTCCTCCGGGGCCGCGGCATGGAAGTCGCGAAGGGCGAGCTCTCCCTTTATGCCGGCCCGATGAAACTGGCGCCCGGAGAAGTCACTGGCAGACAGATTGAAATCGGCCGCCCCGTCAATAACCCCCGACAGCTTGACCGGTATCTCCGCCGCAAGCCTCGGCGGGAGCCGCCCCAGGTCGACGCGTCCTTTGAACGATCCCTTGACCCGCGGATCGGAAACAACCCGCGACACAAGGGCCTTTAATGCAACGTCAACCCCCAGTCCGTTCACATTCAACCGCTCTATCTCAAATTCCGAATCGTCGGGAGAGATGCCGTCGTAACGGGCCGAGATCTCGGCGGCGAACCTGTCGAGGCGCGTATTCTCATACCGCACGGCACATTCCGGAATCGACAGACCGGCTGTGAATGACGGCGCTACCGTGTCGGCCATATTCCAAGGAGCTGTCAGGCTCACTGCCAGCGTCACAGCCATATCTGTTTCAAGCGGCTCGACAAGCGAGGCGTACGCCGCAGGGACGTGCGCCGCCATGTCAGCGACCCGCAGGTCGTCAGACCGCAGTCGGAACTCGCCGAGCACGGGACGGCCGTCGGCCGCGTCGACAGTGGCGTTGACAAGAAAGCGGAAATTGTCGAGCGCGACCGTCAGATTCTCCACGGCAAGCGACAGCGGATCGGACGAGCGCCATGTCACATTGCCGTCTGTGCCGAACGACAGCGTCTTGAAATTAAACTCGTCAAGCAGCGGAGTGGCAACCCCACCGTTGATTTCAACGGCATAATAAGGACCTTTCTCTCCGACGAGCGACACACCGCGGAGGGCAATCTCAACATCGAGAGAGTCCGGCAGAGACACATACCTGATCGGAGCCGCGTCGGTTATGGTGAAACTGTTGATCGATATATCAGGGAGGGAAAGCTGGCCGGCCGGCTCGTCCTCATCGTCACCCTCCCCGCCCGGGAATATGTCGGTATTGGCAACCGAAGGCGCGGCACGAACTATGTTGGCCCGCAAACCGTCGAAAGCGACATCGTAGAGGGAAATCTTACCGACAAGCAGCGCCGGGACATTCACGCCCCCTCTGAAAGAGCGTATCGAGAGCAGCTTAGCGGCGTCGGGCGGCAGTTTCGCCGCGACAGAATCCGGGATGCCCCGGAGAGCGTCTGACGTGAGTTCCAGCGAATCCACCTCCAGCACCATGTGCGGGAACGTGCGCCAGAACGAAAGCTCCACCCTTTCAATGTCGAGCCGGGCGTCAAGGTACTTGGAAGCCTGCCGCTCGACCAGCGGGGTCAGGCGTGCGGGCGTGAGAATCCAGATTATAAGGGTGCATACCAGCAGAAACACCCCGGCCAGAGCGGCAACGGTGATCCAAAGCCATTTGAGCACGCGCTTCCACACGGGTTTGCCAGGCCTCGCGCCCCGCTCATCCGGTGCCTTATCGTTCTTTTCCGGCGCTTCGCCTATGTCGGTATAATCGGAATCGAGGTTCATAAACAATCAGAAAATGCGGTTGGATGAATCAAACAACAAATTTAAGCAAAAATAGGATAACTTTCAGCGGATGCCCCGAAAATTCCCCCGTCGCGGGTTGCTTTCACCTGTTTTCTCGTCAAAAAGAACTAACTTCGCGCACATGGAAGGAAAGACACTATACGTCAGCGACCTTGACGGCACGCTGCTCGACAACACCTCGCGCGTCTCGCCGGCGACCTCGGCCATGCTCAACGAGACCATCGCCGGGGGAGCACTGTTCACCGTCGCCACGGCACGCACTCCGGCCACCGTGCAGCCCCTGCTCCAAGGGATAGGTATGACCCTCCCCGCCATAGTGATGACCGGCGCGGCGCGATGGGATCTCGGCGAACGGCGTTTCAGCGCCGTGACCACCATACCCGAGGAGGACGCCGACCGCATAGCCGCGGCGTTTGACAGCGTGAGCCTTCGCCCGTTCACATACTGCGTGTCGGGCGATTCGTTCCTCAACGTCTACCACTCCAATGTCATGAGCCGGCGCGAGCGGTCGTTCTACGAGGAGCGACGCCACCTGACACTCAAACGGTTCCACCTGGGGCAGCAGCCGGCGCGACGCGACCGCGTGGCCCTGTTTTTCGCCACCGGCCCGGAAAAACTCGTCGCCGAGGTATGCGAGAGCCTCCGGAAGGTGACGGTCTGTTCCGTATCCTGGTACAAGGACGTGATCACTCCCGACACCGGCCTGATCGACATATACGCCCCCGGCGTCTCGAAAGCCAGGGCTGTCAAGGAACTGGCGGCAGAAATCGGCGCGACCCGCGTCGTGGTGTTCGGCGACAACCTCAACGACCTCCCGATGATGCGCGTCGCCGACACGGCCGTGGCTGTCGGCAACGCCCTTCCCGAAGTAAGGGAGGAAGCGGCCGTCACCATAGGGCCGAACAGCGCGGACTCCGTGGCGCGCTTCATCCTCGAAGACCACAGGCAGCAGAAAGAATTATGAACATCTACGACATACGGAAATACGGCACAGCGCTGTTCCTGGCGATCTCGGTCGGGGTGGTGGCCTTTTTCCTATATGTGTCGAACAACCTGGTGGAAGACCTCGCGGCCCAGGAAAGGGAACGCATGCAGATATGGGCCGACGCGACCAAGCAGCTCGCCGACATCAACTCCATGCCTGGCACCGACGCACAGGCCGAGAACATCGACTTCCTGTTCTCGATAATCCAGCGGAACCACAACATTCCCGTAATACTTACGGATGACGACGGCAACATCCTCGACCACCGCAACTTCGACCTCCCGGAGCCGGTAGACTCCGCCGACACATACTACATCTCACCCGCCAACGAGCGCTACCTGCGGCAAAAGCTGAACGACCTCGCCGGACGGCAGAACGTCATCCACATCATAATCTCCGCCGACAACCTCCAGCACCTCTACTACGACGACTCCAAGCTGCTTCGCAGGCTCAGCTTCTATCCGTATGTCCAGCTGCTCGTGATGCTTGCCTTCATAGCCGTGGTCTACTTCGCGGTAAGCTCCACAAAGCGAGCCGAGCAGAACAAGGTGTGGGTCGGTCTTTCGAAAGAGACCGCGCACCAGCTCGGCACCCCCATTTCATCGCTTATGGCTTGGATGGAAATCCTGAAAGACAGCGGAGCTGACCCCGACATGGTCGGCGAGATGAACAAGGACGTGAACCGGCTGTCGACCATAGCCTCGCGTTTCTCGAAAATCGGCTCCAGGCCACAGATGGAAGACGCCGACCTCAACGAAGTGGTTTTCAAAGCGGCGTCCTACATGAGAACCCGCGTATCGTCGCGCATAAGTCTCTCGACCGAGCTTTCCGGCCATTCACTGCCTGTAAAACTCAGCGCGCCACTGTTCGAGTGGGTTATGGAAAACCTGATCAAGAACGCCGTCGACGCGATGGAAGGCACCGGCGCCATAACGGTGACGACATCCGCCGAGGGTGGCAAAGCCCGCGTGACGGTTACCGACACCGGCAAGGGAATCCCGCGCAAAAACCAGAAAACCGTGTTCAACCCCGGTTTCACGACGAAAAAACGGGGATGGGGCCTGGGACTGACGCTCGCGAAACGAATCATCGAGCAGTACCACAAAGGCCGGATATTCGTGGCATGGTCCGAACCGGGCAAAGGTACCTCTTTTGAGATCGACCTGCCCGCAAACTGCGCCAAAACAGCAGTGAACCCCGCCCAAACGCGGTGATTATCCCTCACAGGCAAGCCATAAAACGCATTTTCTTGCAATTTTGGCAGCATTTTGCTAATTTCGCGATGTTTTTAAGACCCACACAATTACCTATGGACAAGATAGACAATATCGATAACCTCGACAGGAAGATTCTATCCATCGTGATGCACAACGCCCGTATTCCGTCAAAGGATGTGGCCCAGGAGTGCGGAGTGTCGCGCGCCGCGATACACCAGCGCATACAGCGGATGATCGACCTGGGCATCATAACAGGCTCGGGGTACACGGTCAACTCAAAGAAACTCGGATATTCGACCTGCGCCTACATCGGTGTCAACCTCGAGCGCGGTGCCCTGTACCAGACCGTGGTGCCGGAGTTCGAGAAGATTCCGGAAGTCGTGGAATGTCATTTCACAACAGGCCCGTACACTATGATGGTAAAGCTCTTCGTGCGCGATAACGAGCACCTTATGGACCTGCTCAACAGAAAGATACAGATGATTCCCGGAGTGACAGGCACAGAGACCCTCATCTCGCTCGAAAACTCCATTTACCGCACCATACCCCTGCGCGCCGAATAATGGTCATCGGCTACGACGGCAAACGCACCGTCAAGAACAACACCGGGCTTGGCAACTACTCGCGGCTGCTTATCGAGCTGCTCGCCGAGCGGTATCCCGGGAACCGCTACGTTGCCTACACCCCGTCGATGTCGGAGAACCCGCGTATAAAACCGCTGCTCGACCTCGCGAACGTGGAGTTCCACACACCCGACAAGGGCGTGTGGCGCGCCCTTTCCGGCCTATGGCGCGTCAAGGGGGGCGTCACTTCCCAGGCCACGCGCGACGGCATAGACCTGTTCCACGGCCTTTCCGGCGAGCTGCCGCTCGACATAGCCAGGCTCGGGAAACCGTCTGTTGTCACAATCCACGACGTCATTTTCCGCCACTTCCCGGAATGTTACGCCGCCATAGACCGGAAGATATACGACTACAAGTTCGCCAAAGCCGTCCGGGCCGCGACACGCGTGATCGCCATTTCGGAATGTACCGCCCGCGACGTGGAGCGCTTCTACGGAGTTGATCCATCGAAAATCAGCATAGTCTACCAGGGATGCGCGTCGCAATTCCACCGCATTCCCGCCACGGAGGAAATAGCCGCTGTCAGGAACCGATACGGGATCGAAGGCCCCTATGTGGTAGCGGTAGGCACCGTCGAACGCCGCAAGAACCAGATGCTCGCCGTAAAGGGCCTCATTAACCTGCCGCGGGAACTGTCGCTCGTGATTGTGGGGCGACGCACCGACTATGCCGCCGAGCTTGACAGCTTCATCGCGGCCAACGGCCTCGGAGCGAGGGTGCGGTTTATCGATAACGCGCCGTTCGGCGACCTCCCGGCGCTTTATGCCGGAGCGGTATGCTCCTCCTACACCTCCCGCTTCGAGGGATTCGGCATACCCGTTATAGAAAGCCTGTACAGCGGCACCCCTCCGGTAGTGGCTACAGGGTCATGCCTGGAAGAAGCCGGCGGACCGGCGGTTCCCGCCGTCGACCCTGACGACGACCAGGCCTGGAGCGATGCGGTCACAACATTCCACACCGACGCCGCCCAACGGCGGCGCGTCGCCGCCGCGGGCAGGGAATACGTCGGACGCTTCAACGATGCCGACATGGCGCGGCAGACAATGGAAGTCTACCTTCAAGCAATAGCCGAACACAATGGATAGAAACGAGAAAAAACATGCCGGCGATGTCGAACTCCGCGGAAAGCGGCTGCTCGTTGTCGGCGCGGGCGGATTCATAGGAGGATTCATCTGCGCCGAAGGCATGCGCAGAGGCATGGCTGTGACTGCCGCCGTGCGCGGGACCACGTCGCGCCGCTACCTTACAGACCCGTCGCTCGACTTCCTGGTCCTTGACTATGACGACCAGCGGCAGATGGCCGCGGCTATTGCCGCTGCCGAGCCGTGGGACTACATCATATACAACCTGGGCGCGACAAAGGCCGCCGGCGGTTTCCCGGAATTCAACAAAGTGAATTTCGAATACCTGCGCCGGTTCGCCGAAACACTGAAAGCAACCGGGCGCGTGCCGCACAGGCTGCTGTTCATGAGCTCGCTGTCGGCTCTCGGACCGGGCGACGAGAAAAACTACACACCGCTGTCGTCGTCAATGCCCCCCAACCCGAACACGCGCTACGGCCTGTCGAAAATCAAGGCTGAGCAGTACCTGGAACACCTCTCGGGCATCCCGTACATAATATTCCGCCCCACCGGTGTCTACGGCCCCCACGAGAAGGACTACCTGATGATGATACAGTCAATCGACCGCCATTTCGACTTCTCCGTGGGGATGCGCCGGCAGATGCTGACCTTCATTTATGTCGACGATCTGGTCGAGGCCATGTTCCGGGCTTTCGAGGCCGATGTCGAGAACAGGAAATACATCATCTCAGAGGACCGCTCATACTCGCAGAAGGAGTTCAGGAAAATCGTGGCCGAAGAGCTGGGCGCGAAATTCGTCATCCCCGTGCGGCTCCCCATGCCGCTGGTATGGATTGCCTCGTTCGCGGCCGAAAAAATCGGGCAGGCGAGGCTGAAACCCTCGACCCTGAACCGCGACAAATTCAAAATCATGCGCCAGCGCAACTGGCAGGCCGACATCTCCGACGCCCGACGCGACTTCGGCTTCGCGCCCCGCTTCTCGCTGCGCGACGGCATACGCGAGACGGTAAAAGCATACCTTGAAGAAAAAGACAAGCGGAAATGAGCGATTCTGAGACATTGGCAAAAAAGCCACGCGTGCCATGGTGGATGTGGATGATACTGGTGCTGTGCATGGCGCCCGGACTGTCGTTCCCCTGGGTTCTGCAAATGGCGGATCACGCCGACGCGCTCGCACGCGGGCTGATCTGGTTCTATCCGTGCTATGTGCTGTGTTCCGGATTCCTGGCGTGGCAGTGCTACGGCCGCCGCACCTATATGACGTGGATCGTTCTCGCGCTGCTCGTCATTAGCCACGCATGCTTCTACTATCTCGCCTTCGTGCTTCTCGGGCAGGCGCTTTCCCAGATCTGAACCAACGCTCAGGCGGCTTGGTTATGACATAGTGACACACATTGTTAGCCATGAAAAAGAAACTCGTAATCTCAACCGGCGCCGGAATGAGCGCCGAAAGCGGCATCAGCACTTTCCGCGACGCGGGAGGACTGTGGGAAAACTACGACGTCATGGAAGTCGCCTCCCATGACGGTTTCGTCAGGAATCCAGCGCTGGTCCACCAGTTTTACAACGCCCGCCGCCGCGACCTGCTCAAAGCCAAGCCCAATGCCGGGCATCTCGGCCTCGTTGATCTCGAAAACGATTATGACGTGTACGTCATAACCCAGAATGTCGACGACCTCCACGAGCGGGCCGGGTCGAAAAACGTGCTGCACCTCCACGGCGAGCTTATGAAAGTACGCGCCATCGACGACGAGACGAAAGTCTACACCCTGCGCCCGGATGCGCTCGAAACGACCCCGGAAACCGAGATAGACGGCCACCGGGTGCGACCCCACATAGTTTTCTTCCAGGAGGCGGTTCCCAACATCGAACCGGCCATCGACCTCGCGGGAGAGGCCGACGTGTTCGTGGTGATCGGCACGTCGCTCAACGTGTATCCCGCAGCCGGGCTTCTGCATTATGTCCGTCCCGGAGTGCCCGTCTACTACATCGACCCCCACCCCGCCGCCGTACCGGCCGGAGTGACGGTCATACCGCTTCCCGCCACAGCCGGCGTGGAGCGCCTGGCCTCAATCCTCCGCTCAAAAGGATAGACATCAGAAGCGCGCGAAGATAGTCGCGGCGAGCGGTCAGAGGTATTTGTCGCCGTGCGCGAGTTTGACGTCGTTGACCATCTGCTTGATGCGCTGCTCCTCGGCTTTGGGGCATATCAGCAGCACGTCGCCCGCGTCAGCGACGATATAGTCCTTCAGGCCGTCGACCACCAGGAGCTTCTCGCCGTTCACGGCGAAGATGTTTCCGGTGGAGTTGTAGGCCAGCACACTGCAATTCTGCGTCACGTTTCCGTCGCGGTTCTTGGGTGAGTTGTCATACAGGGCGCTCCAGGCACCGAGGTCGCTCCATCCGAAGCTGACACACTCCACATACACGTTGCGGGCCTTTTCCATGACGGCGAAGTCGATGGAGATGCTCATGCACCCGGGGAAGTTCTCGCGGATGAAATCCGCCTCGGCGGGAGTCCCGAACAGCCCGGCACCGCGCTCAAACGTGTTGGCAACGTCGGGGGCGTTCTCTTTCAGGGCCTTGATTATGGTGTCGGCCTTCCACAGGAATATGCCCGAGTTCCAGAAGAACTCACCGCTTTCGAGAAACACCCTCGCGAGCTCGAGGCGGGGTTTCTCGGTAAACGTCTTAACCTTGTGTATGTCGCCGGAGACCGCCGCCCCAACCTGGATATAGCCGTAGCCGGTCTCGGGGCGGGTAGGCTTTATCCCGAGTGTGAGCAGGGCGTCGTTGCCCTCCACGAATTCGAATCCGGCGAGCACGGCGTCGACGAACACCCCCTCGCGGGTTATCAGATGGTCGCTCGGCGCCACTATTATGCTCGCCTCAGGGTCGCGTGCCGCGATATGGTATGCCGCCCAGGCTATACAGGGAGCCGTGTTGCGCCGGGCGGGCTCGAGAAGAATCTGGTGGTCGGCCAGCCCGGGAAGCTGCTCGCGCACGAGCGAGGCATACTGCTCGTTGGTCAGGATAACGACGTTCTCCGGAGGCACGATGTCAAGGACGCGGTCGTAGCTCATCTGCAACAGCGAACGCCCTATCCCTAAAAAATCGATAAACTGCATGGGGCGCGACGAACGGCTGTAAGGCCAGAAGCGGCTGCCGATTCCGCCGCACATAATCACACAATAGCGGTGGGGATTAACCATGGTTTCTTGCTTGATAAAAAAAGACGCCATATGTCGTCGCCGGGACCACATTGACTGGCTGTTTTTGCTAACGCATCGCTAAGTTAGCACTTTTACCGCCATACGGCAAGAATTACCGATTATTTTTTTAACTTCGCCGAACAAAACGAACTCTGCCTGCGTTGATACATAAGCCACAGGCACGCAAACATCCCCCGCCACTATGCGACGATTAAGAACCACTATATTATCAGCCCTGATGGCGACCGCCGCGGTCGCGTCGGCGGTCAGCCCGTACCCCCAGCTCGAGCTTAAGGCCGACCGCTTCTTCCATCAGAAGGAATGGGCGCAGGCCGCCGCCACATACGACCTCATGCTCGACGAAAAACCCAGCGTCCCGGCCACATACGGGCGCGCCATCGTCTGCGGCGCCATGGCCGGGGATTCCGACGCCGGAACGAGGCTGTTCGGCAAAGCGCTCGACAACCATGTGCCGTTCGACTCCGTGTTCTCCCGCGTGCGCTCAGCGAGCTTCGAGCTGGGTCGCGCCGACCTCTACGAGCACTTCCTCCTCGGCATAAAGGCGAAGCATCCCTGGATGCGCCGCACCGCCAACGCTTACCTCCTGCGGTATTACGCCTTCCGCCGCGACGGGGCCAACATGGTGGCCTACGCCGACATAATGCTGCAAGGCTCGCCCGACAACATCGGATTCCTGTCAACAAAAGCCGCCGGGCAGATGCTTTCGGGAGACACGCGGGGCGGCCTGGCCACCTATGACAGAATCCTCGCCATCGACCCGCGCGACTACAACGCCCTGCTTGAAACAGGCAACTGGCACGCGTTGCGCGCCGCCCCGGGGTCGGATGAGGCAGTCCTGGCCGCGGAATATCTCGGGCGCGCCTACCGGATCCGCCCGACGCCACATGTCGCGGCCACGCTGTCGCGGCTCGGCTTCCCCCCTGGCCCGACCGGTTTGAAAAAACAGAGCCTATAATTTGGCCTTGTTGAAATAGGTTCGTAACTTCGCGCAACCAACAACCAGCCTGACATAATGAGCAGCAACCTGACACCACCACATCCCGGAGCGGCCGCACGCGGCGGAAGCGACTCCGTGGTGATCATCCCGATGTACAACGAGCGGGAAAACGCCGCCGCGATCATCGAGGCAGTGCTGGCTCTCCCCGTGCCGTTCGACGTGCTGGTTGTCGATGACAACTCCCCCGACGGCACCGCCGCGATAGTAAAGGACAAGATCGCGCGCCATCCCGGCCGCGTCATGATCATCGAACGCGCGGGAAAGCTCGGGCTCGGGACGGCATACCTCGAAGGGTTCCGTCGGGCGCTCGACGAGGGCTATGAGTACATATTCGAGATGGACGCCGACTTCTCCCACAACCCATCCGACCTGCTGAAGCTCCGCGAGGCCGTGGCTTCCGGAAAGATGGATATGGCTGTCGGATCGAGATACCTGACGGGGGTCAACGTCGTCAACTGGCCCATGGGCCGCGTGCTGATGAGCTATTTCGCCTCCAAATATGTGCGGCTGGTGACGGGGATGCCCGTACGCGACACCACGGCGGGCTTCGCCTGCTACCGCGCCGAGGTGCTCCGCACGATGGAACTCGACAAAATCCGTTTCAAGGGGTACGCCTTCCAGATAGAGATGAAGTTCACCGCCCATAAATGCGGCTTCCGCGTGGGCGAGGTTCCCATAGTGTTCGTGAACCGCGTCCTGGGCACGTCGAAGATGTCGACCGGCATTTTCGGCGAGGCGCTGTTCGGCGTCATACAGCTGAAAATCGACTCCTTCAGGCGCAAGTATCCCCGCAAGGCGGGAGCCTGAACCGGAGGCGGCCAATCCGCCGTCACCCCCGCCGCCATTCTCTCCACCATTTTCCAATCCTCATCGCCATGAAACCCAAGATTCTATGCAACGGCTTGATTTTTAACGACGGGCTCCGATTCAGGGGCACCATCGCGATAGTCGACGGAATGATAAAGAAAGTCGAGGGCGGCGTGATCGATCCCTCGACCATATCGAGGGAAAACTACGATGTGACCGACCTGAGGGGAAAGATGGTGTTTCCGGGATTCATCGACACCCACGTCCATTTCCGCGAGCCTGGTTTCGCAGAAAAGGGCGACATACGGTCGGAAAGCACGGCGGCGGTCGCCGGGGGGTGCACCACCTACTTCGACATGCCCAACAATATCCCGCCGACGACAACCATCGCCGCCTGGCAGGACAAGATGGAGCGCGCCGCGGAATCCTCCATGGCCAACTACGCGTTCTACCTCGGCGTGACAGCCGGCAACATCGACGAGCTGCTGCGGGCCGACTATACCCATATCCCGGGCGTCAAGCTGTTCATGGGTTCTTCAACGGGAAACATGCTGGTCGACAACGACGACGCCATCCGCCGCCTTTTCGAGGAGTTCCCCGGAATAATAGCCGCACATGCCGAAAGCGAGAGCGAGATAGCGCGGAACAAGGCTGCTCTGTCGGAACAATATCCCGGCGGCATACCCGTGGGGCTGCACCACCTCGTGCGGTCAAGGGAAGCCTGCGTAAAGGCTACCCGCAGGGCTGTCGAACTCGCCCGAGAGACCGGCGCGCGGCTCCATGTGCTCCATATCACCACCGCCGACGAACTCGAATTCTTCTCGCCCGGCGCTGTCGAGGGGAAACAGATAACCGCCGAAACCTGCCCGCACTATCTTTATTTCGACTCATCATCGGTCGAATCGACCGGCGGCCTGACTAAATGCAACCCGGCAATCAAGAGCATCGAGGACCGGCGCGCGCTGCGCCACGCCGTGGCCGACGGCGTCATTGACACGATCGGCACCGACCACGCCCCCCACCAGCTCGTGCAGAAACGCGTGAACAACGCCCTCAAGGCCGCCTCGGGGATGCCCTCCATACAGTTCGCCCTTCCACTGATGCTGCAGCTCGCCAACCGCGGATGCTTCACTTACGAGGACGTGGTTGAGAAGATGGCCCACAACCCCGCGAGGATTTTCAATATCGACCGACGCGGATTCATCCGCCCGAACTACTGGGCCGACCTCGCGGTGGTCGACCCCGATGCCGACTACGAGCTTGACGCGTCAGAGGTCGTCAGTCCGTGCGGCTGGACCCCCTACGAGGGTGTGCGCCTCCGGTTCCGCGTTGAGCAGACATGGGTCAACGGTGAGCTGGCCTACAACCACGGGAAATTCCCTGGGAACCACACGCCGCTCCCCGTGCGCTTCTCACCCTCACATTACTGACAACTTTCGACATATGAAAATATTACCGGCTTCCGCCATAGCCATCGCAGCCCTTTCGCTTTCCGCCTGCGGAGGTCTCTCCGACAAGGAGAAACAGATGGTCGGCAACTACTACATCCCCGCCGTCTCCGACACCAGGCCCCTGCTCGAACTCGGCAATAAACGCGACGCCGTGATCCGCGCAATACGCCCCGGCGAACTGTCATACTGCGTGACCGGGAAATGGGAACTCAGCGGCGACACGCTCGTGATCCAGACCGACCCGTCGAGCATCACGATCGAGGAGGGAGACCCGGCGCTCGTCGGCACCGTGGCACCCCGCGTAGCCTACCCCGTCAAAGCCTTCAGCGAGAACACACTGACAATCGACCGCCAGGGCGTCACCTACGACTACCACCGCCGAAACGAATAACCGACACACGAATGGACTGGAAAGACTCCCTGGCCTCGCTCATGGCCGACATGCCCGGCGGCGAAACTCCCGCGGAGGGCAACGACACGGTTGACGCCCCCCCCGCCGAGACCGCTGAAAAAGCGCGTCTCGACATCATCCTCGACAAGAAGGGGCGCAAAGGTAAGGCCGCGACCATCGTCTGCGGATTCACCGTCGATGACGGCAAGGTCGAAGAAATAGCCGCCCACCTGAAAAAGAGCCTCGGTACCGGCGGCTCAGCCCGCGGCGGCGAGATACTGATCCAGGGCGACAAGCGCTCCGAAGTCGAAGCCGCGCTTAAAGCCATAGGCCTTAAATGCCGCGTAATCTGAACCGCTCCCTTTCTCAATTCCACCGACAGCCATGAAGACTCTGAAAATGTATCCCACCAGCATCAACGAGCGCTACATCGACCAGGCCGTTGACGAGCTGAGGCGGGGAGCCGTGATCATATATCCCACCGACACCCGTTACGCCATAGGGTGCGACGCGCTCAACAACCGCGCCGTCGAGGCCGTGTGCCGCCTGAAAAACATCAACCCCGACAAACAGCGGCTGTCGATGGTGTGCGCCGACATATCGCAGGCCAGCGAGTACGCCCGCATCGACAACGACGCTTTCAGCGTGATGCGCGCCAACCTTCCCGGCCCGTTCACATTCATCCTCCCCGCCTCTACCAAGCTGTCGAAAGCCTTCAAGGGGCGCAAGGAGGTGGGCACCCGCGTGCCCGACAACGCCATAGCGCGCCGCCTGGCCGAAGCCCTCGGCAACCCGCTCCTGTCGGCCACGGCCAATTGGGAGGACGCCGACCCCGACGACCTCGCCAATCCCGAAGCCATCGCCGACCGCTACGGCCGCGACAACTCCATAACCGTTATGATTGACGGCGGCAACGCCCCCTCGCACCTCGATTCCGCCATCATCTCCCTGCTCGACTCCCGCTCCCCCGAACTCCTCCGCGAAGGTCCCCAGCCCCCCGCCGCCCTCGACTGACGCACACCATCAACCATACTGTTGGCCGCCAAATCGTAGGGACGCGATACATCGCGCCCGCATCCGAATGGCAATCACAAATACCATTGTTTTATGCGGACGCGATGTATCGCGTCCCTACAATTTTGCGCCCGCTATTTTGCGGAAGATTCCGCGGTTACGTCTGTTCAGCGGGCGGCTTTAATCTCTTCGGGGGTGTACATGAGGGTCACTGATTCGTCACCTTCGAGCGGGCCCATTATGAAGGTGAAGCCTTTGCCCGACTTGCGGAGAGCCTTGAAGAACTCGCGGGTCTCGGGGTCGTTGGCGGCGGCCATCTGGGAAATGAACATGGGTTTCATCTCGGCGGCGTGCTGGTTGATCTGGCTGATTGCCTCGGCGGGGACCGGGATACGCGTCTTCATAAACACGTTGTTCTCTATGATCATCACGGTCTCGGTAACCGAGCCGTCGGCCTCCTTTTCGGGGCACTTGGCGGCCATCTCGGCAACGATTTCCTCGATGGGGCGCACCTTCTTTTTCTCTTTCTTCTTGGCGGGAGCCTCAGTGGCGGCGGGAGCCGCGGCATTATCCTGGGCCTTGATTTCGGGAGCGGCGACCGCCAGGGCCAGCATGATGCTGACGAAAGCGACAAGTTTCTTCATTTCGTTATAGCAACTGGTTAATTATTTGTTTCTGGCCGCAATTTACTGATTTATTTCCATTCAGCAATGACCTGCGCTTGATTCTGATAAAAATCAATTGAAATCGTCCTCGTCAAAGTCGAGCTCGTAGGGGTCGGAATCGACAAAGAACGGATCGTCGGCATCGTCAGGCATATCGGCATACATCTCACCGGTGAAGCGGGCAAGGTCGCGCCCCTCGCGCTTGGTGGGACGACCGAGCCCCTTTCGGCGGTCGATGAAGCCGCTGATGCGGATCACGTCGAGGAGGTCATACTGTTCCTTGGGGGTTATGTTCTCCATATACTCAGGCACGAACTTCGCCCCGAGGCGGTTCTCAGTGAGCGCCTTTACGCGGAACGAGTATGTCACCGGGGGCTTGCGAACGCACACCACGTCGCCGACCTTTATCATACGCGAGGGCTTAGCGACCACATCCCCGCCGGGAGTGCGCAGCATGACGCGCCCCTTCTTGCAGGAATCGGTGGCTACCGTGCGCGTCTTGAAAACGCGCATCGCCCACAGCCACTTGTCTATTCTCACTTCTGTCTTCATAGCACCCTTACTTGTTGTTGAAATCGCACATGGCGTGCTGGAGACCGGCCAGGACGAAAGTCTGCACCGCGTCGACCGCCACCTCCACGCGGGCCGGGAGGGCTTCGCGTTCCTCCGGGGTGAACTGACCGAGAACGTAGTCGATCTGGCACCCGCGCGGATAGTTGTCGCCGATGCCGAAACGCAGACGTGGATAGGCCTGCGTGCCGAGCATCTGCGCTATGTTTTTCAGGCCGTTATGCCCGGCGTCGCTCCCTGACGGCTTCATGCGTATGGCGCCGAAGGGGAGCGCTATATCGTCGACAATCACCAGGACGTTCTGCGTCTCGATGCCTTCCTTCTCCTTCCAGTAACGCACGGCGTTGCCGCTGAGGTTCATATAGGTGGAGGGCTTGAGGATCACGATCTGCTTGTTTTTCAGCCGTCCGCGGGCCACATCGCCGTAGCGCTCGGTCGCGAACGCCAGGCCGCGGGCCTCGGCGAGAGCGTCGGCCACGCGGAAACCTATGTTATGGCGGGTGCCGGCATATTCAGAGCCAATGTTGCCAAGTCCGACAATCAGATACTTCATAAGTAACTGTTCAAAATTATTTTATACTAACGGGTCTGATTATTTCAATGTTTCTCCGGCAAAATTTCCGAATCTTTTCCTCTCTTCATCGGTCATGTGGCTCGCCACACTCCCTTTTCATCGAGAAAAATCTTCTGGAAATTTTCCTCGGACAAACATTGAAATAATTTCGACCAGTTACTTATTTTGCGTCTATGATATAGAGAGAAGCGGCGCCGGGAGCCTGCTGGCCGTCCCGAAGCCGCTTCAAAGCGTTGAGTCGCGAAAAGGAGCTTACTTGCCTGCGGCGGCAGCGGCAGCTGCGGCGGCACCGCGGGCGGCGCGGGTGAGCTGCACGGCGCATACTACGGCTTCCTTCGGAGTAACGAGCTCGAGACCCTCGAAGTGGAGGTCGCCGACCTGGAGGGTCTTGCCCAAACCGAGATGGTCAACGTTGATGACGAGGCGCTCGGGGATGTCGGTGTAGAGAGCCTTCACCTTGACGCGCTTCATGGCGAGGGTGAGCTTACCACCGGCCTTCACACCTTCGGCGTGGCCTTCAACCTTGACGGGCACCGACATAACGACGGGCTTCTTGTCGCTGACCTCGAGGAGGTCGATGTGGAGGATGCTGTCCTTCACGGGGTGGTACTGCACCTCGCGGAGCACGGCCATCTTCTTGCCGCCGTTGAAGTCAAGCTCGATGGCGAAGATGTCGGGGGTGTAGATGAGCTTGCGCACAGCCTCGTTGGTAACGGTGAGGTCGGTGGTGATTATCCCGCGGCCGTTCTCGATCTCTACGAGCTTCTCGCCGGGCTTGAGGCTGCCGGTGAAGGGGAGTTCGACGATTTCACCGCCGTTAAGCACCACGGGAATCTTGCCCTCCGCGCGGAGGGCCTTCGCTGCCTTCTTACCGAGGTCGGTACGAGGCTCAGCTGCGAGCTGGAAAGTCTTCATTTTCAGTTAAATTAATGTGTTACTCAAAAATAACGTGCAATTATTTTCCCATCACACGGGGAGAAACCCTTCGGGGATTCCGGGCGCGAAGTTACGCAAAATTCCCGGAAAACCAAAATCAGGCGAACTTTGAGAAATCGGCCTTCTGCATGTCGCCGTGGTTGGCGAAGGCGCGGTGGAACTCGAAGGCGGCGTCTGTGACCAGGGGGGTCTGGCCGCCGCGGCCGATCTTCAGGTAGTCGTTGAGGAGCTCGCGGTACATCGGGTGGGCGCAGTGGTCGATGATCTCGCGTGCGCGCTGCACGGGATCCTTGCCGCGGAGATCGGCAACGCCCTGATCGGTGATCAGGATGTCGACGGAGTGCTCCGAATGGTCGACGTGCGCGGCCTGCGGCACGATGTTGCTTATCAGACCCTCCTTCGTGATCGAGGGGCAGGAGAAGATGGATATGTAGGCGTTGCGGCAGAAGTCGCCGGAACCGCCGATACCGTTCATCATGCGGGTGCCGAGGACATGGGTCGAGTTAACGTTGCCGAATATGTCGGCCTCGAGGGCGGTGTTCATCGCGATCACGCCAAGGCGGCGGATCACCTCGGGGTTATTCGATATTTCGGAGGGGCGCAGCAGAATCTTGTCATGGAAGAAGTCCATATCGGCGAAGAGCTGGCTCTCAACCTGGTCGGAGAAAGTCATCGAGCATGTCGAGGCAAAGGTGCACTTGCCCAGACGGAGGAGCTCGAGCACGGAATCCTGCACAACCTCGGTGTACATCATGAAGTTAGGCAGCTCCTTATCCTCGCCGAGGTAATTCAGCACGGCGTTGGCCACGTTGCCCACACCGCTCTGCAAGGGAAGGAACTCCTTGGGGATACGCCCCTTGCGGTACTCGCTGACGAGGAAGCTGACAACGTTCGCGCCGATGCGTTTCGACACCTCGTCGGGCTGGGTGAACGCCTTCACGCCGTCGAGCGAGTTGGTGCGCACGATGCCCACGATCTTCGAGGAATCGACCTTGAGGGTCGGAACGCCGATACGGTCGTTGGGAGCGTAGATGGGAATCTCGCGGCGGCGGGGCGGGTCGAGGGGCTTGTAAATGTCGTGCATGCCGTAGAGCGCCTTCGGAAGGGCCTCGTTCAGCTCCACGATGATTTTCTTCGCCATAGGAGCGTAGGTCGGCATGTTGCCGACGCCGCAGCCGAGGAGGATCTCGCCGCTGTCGGAGATGTCGGCGGCCTCGATTATGGCAAAGTCAATATCGCCGTAAAAGCCATAACGCACCTCCTGGGCCATCTCCGAGAGGTGGCGGTCGAAGTAGTGGGCGTCATGGGAGTTGATGCGCTTGCGCAGGTCGGGAGTGTTCTGGTAGGGCGCGCGCATATTGATAGCGTTGTTGCGGGCCAGCACACCGTCGACATGGTCGTTGGTCGAAGCGCCGGTGAAGATGTTAACCTTGAACT
>ERZ777306.3124-NODE-3124-length-18256-cov-5.544585_pt1 | contig 18256 bp, 13 predicted proteins | sample MGYA00374966_ERZ777306 | MGnify/ENA primary metagenome ERZ777306 (study PRJEB29329, sample SAMN06343882) | mouse gut metagenome | isolation source: Mouse cecum | place: Austria: Vienna | collected 2014-11-15 ...
AGATCTGGGCGTACATGGTCTCCAGTTTCTCCCGGCCTGTGTCGTCGTAGCCGTAGCCGGTGGTGCCGGCAAAATCTCCGTCGGCGACCCGGCAATCCTGAAACGCAGAAAGCACCCGGCGGGTATTCTCCCGGGCAATAGTGTCAATGCGGGCAAACTGCTCCGCCAGTTCGCCCTGGGCCTGGTCCCCCAGGGCCTGTACCTTTGGTGAAATTTGAATCATATCTGTTTCCAGGGGCGGGCCTTGTCCTCCCAGCCCCTCTCCTTCCAATAAATAATATCCGCTTCGTTCCACCCTATTTTGTGGAGCATCCGCACAAGGGCAAAAAAACCTCTTGTCTTGATGCCTGGTTTTACGCGGCCATATTTTTGCTTGATCTTCTGGGCTAATTTTGTGGTTTTCCGGTGGATTTTTGCTTTTATTTTATCACTGACACCCTCATAGGAGGTCTCCCGTACTGCCACGCCGTATCGGTAGATTTGGGGCACCCCCCAGAAAAACAGGCTGTCCGCCATATCCCGGTTGGTGGTTTTCATTCCCGCACCCGCCGCCGTGGAGATGCACACCCCCTGCTTGTGAAACATCGCCGCCAGGGGCCGGTGGACCATCCAGCGGTAGCCGTAGTGATCCAGCAGAGCCTTCATGGCTCCGGTGGCGTGGTAGACGTAAACCGGACTGGCTAAAATCAGCACATCTGCCTGGTCGATGGCCTGGGTGATGGGTTGGAGCTTTTCATAATGCGGGCACAACGTCTCCGACCGCGCAAAGCACTGGGTACAGCCCAGACAGAATTCTCCAAAATCCCGGGGCAGGAAAAATTCCGTTACATCCCCTTTCAGCTTTTCCGCCAGCTGATGGGCGATCTGGTAGGTGGACCCCTTGTGGCTCTGACCGTGTAAAATGGTAATTTTCATTCCAATAATTTCCGCCCCTCCTCCGGGCCGTAACAGTGGTTCAGTACCGCCAGCAAGCCGTTGGCCGACAGATGCTCCGGCAGATCTAACCGCTTCAGCAGTATCTTTCGCTTTTGGGCGCTGTCCGGGCCCCCTGCGAGACCCGCCGCGCACAGGTCCGCCTTGGAAATGGGGGGACCCGCAAAAGGTCGGGGGGCGTTTTCGTCCAAAATGGTGGCGTTTGCCCTACGCAAAACATCCTCCAAAACCCCCGGCGGCATCCCCTCCACGCCCAGCTTGCCCTCCTTGCCCGGTCTGGCCTTCCGGCGCTCCTTGCCGTACACGTCGGGAATATAGGCGTGCTTTAAAAATTGGGGCGGAACCGCGCTTTTGATGCGGTTCCGAATGACAAAACCCGCCCCGTCGGAGTCGGTGAGGACAATAAGTCCCCGAGTCCGGGCTGCACGGCCCAGCAGAGCCAGCTGCTCCGGATTTTTGAAGATACCGAACCCCGCCGTCTCCAGGATCAGGGTGTCCACCACCTGAGAAATGGCGTTTTTATCGTACCGGCCCTCCACCACAATGGCCTCCTGAATCCGCAGCTTCATACCGGCGCCGCCAATTCCAGCACCAAGCCTGTCAACAGGCCCTGGGGCTCCTGGCCGGTGGACTTCATGGCCAAATCAATCTCGCCGCACCGGATGGCCGCGCGGCGGCACCAGGGCAGAGAAAACCGCCGGGCCATCCCCATGAGCTTTTCCGAGGGGTAGGGCTTCAGCCCCCATAGCTGGGCCACATAGGAGGCACCCCGTCCGGACTCTAAGGCCAGCCGCGCACTGTAAAGCTGCCGCACTTGACGGCTGAGAGACCAGAGAATGCGGATGGGCGCCTCCTGCATTTGGTACAGCTCCCCCAGCACAGCCAGGGCGCGGTCAAATTTTCCAGCCCCGATGGCGTCGGTCATGCCATACACCACCGCGTCCAGCTGGGGCGTAGCCACCGCGTCAATGTCCTCCCGGGTAATCCGCGCCCCTTTGGCGTAAGCCCCTACCTTCTCAATTTCGCCTGCCAGATTGGTCATCAAATCGCCGCACAGGAAAATAAACTCCAAAGCCAGCTTGGTGTCGATGTCTTTTTCCAAGGCCCGGAACCGGCGGCGTACCCAGTCCACCAGATTTTTCTGGTCCTGGCGGACAAAATGAACCACTGTGCCGTATTCCTTCAGGGCGGCAGCCAGTTTGGTCCGGGCGTCCCCCTTATAGGGGATTAAATCGTACACAAAGACCACACAGCAGTAGTCCGGCAGCTGGGCAAAAATCCGGCCGTAGCTCTCGCGGTCCTTTTCCCCGGCTTTAAATAGGTCGTAGTCCGTCACCAACACTAAGGTGCGCTCTCCCATCATGGGCAGACAGTCCACCGCCTGCTCCAAGGCCCGCGGGGACATCTCTTTGGCTGCAAGCTCGTGAAGATTGAACGTGCCCATTCCACCGGAGAGAATCAGTTCCTTCAGTTTGCTTAAATAGTGGTCCCGCAGGTAACTCTCCTCCCCGTGGAGCACGTAGAGCTTCCCCGGTTCGCCTGCCGCCAGGGCTTTTTTAAAGGCTTGGTAGCCCGAGGTATCTGGCTTTTTTTGTGGGGGCATCCTACATCCCTCCTAATATTTTTGAATGGCAATGGTTCCATTTTGATCCGTGCGGTAAATTTCCGCACCGGCTTCCTCCATCCGGTTCAAGGTGCTTTCACTGGGGTGGCCGTACCGGTTATAGGCCCCCACAGAAATGCAGATCACCTCTGGCCGTACCGCCTCCAGCAGCTCCGGACTGGTGGAATACTCCGAACCATGGTGGCCCGCCACCAGCACCTCAATATCCGGCAAGGCCGTGTGCGCCAGCAGCTTCTGCTCCACATCGCTGCCCATATCGCCAGTGACCAGTACGTCGAAGTCCCCGGCAGAGGCCAGCACCGTAAGACCCAGCTCGTTGGTGGACCCCTCCCCCAGAGGGCCGAACAGGGTCAAGACAGCTTCGCCCTGAACAGGCAGGGCAATATCATCGGAAACCAGTTGGACCTGGGTTCCGCACTCCTGCGCCTTTTGGAAAATTTCCTCTCGCAGCGGGTCACCCTCCTCCACGTCAGGGGCATAAAGAAAATTCACTTGCACCCGCTCCAAAAGCTGGGGTATTCCGTTGGCGTGGTCCCCGTGATAATGGGACAAAATCAGGTAGTCCAGCCCTCCATAGCCCCGGTCCTGGAGGTAGTCGGCAGCGATGTTTCCCGCTTCGTCCTCCCGGCTTCCGCCGCAGTCCAGCAGAGCCAGCTGATCTCCCAGCCGCAGCAGAACACTCTGACCCTGCCCTACATCCAGAACCACCAGGGCGATTTCCCCCATCCGGAATGTATACAGGTTGAGCAGCAGAGCCGCCAAAAAAGCCGCGCACACACTGGTAATTGGAATGGCGGGCCGGATGGGCTCATCCCTGTGCCGCCAGGCCAGGAGAAAGCATCCCGCCAACAGCCCATATGCGAACACCAGCCAGGCCCGGTAATAGAACGAGTTGGTGGTAACCGCCGCCAGGGGCAGCTTTGCCAGCCCGGGCACAACAGCTTGCAGGTAGTGGACAAAGGGGATGCCCGGCAGGGCGGCGACCCGCCCCGCGGCGGGACAAAGCGCCCCCAGCACCCCGGCGATCAGGCCGAAAGAGAACGCACCCGACACAGCCCAGAGGGTAAGCAGGTTAGACAGGGGTGAGATTAAGGAAATTTTTTCAAAATGAAGAGCCGACAGAGGGGTGGTAAAAACCATCGCGCCCACAGTGGCACAGCAGGTGGAGACCAAAAACGACAGCAGCTTACCCCCGGTCTTTCCCAGCCGCTTCCGAAGGGGCCGGGAGCGCTCCATCCAGTATCGCTGCAGGGGCTCGGCGCACAATAGAATGCCCGCCACCGATGCGAAAGACAGCTGAAGCCCAATATGGGCGGCGGCAAAGGGATTCTGGACCAGCATCAGCAGCAGCGGGAGGGACAGCGCGGTCAGGCCGTCCCGCTCCCGGCCAAACAGCGGCGCCAGCTCCAGCAGAAGAATCATTACCGAAGCCCGGACAATCGAGGGCGTGCTCCCCGCCACCAGCATAAAAATCAGCGTCACCGGAAGAATGGTCAGGGCGGTACGCCGCTTTCCGCGGCCCAGCAGCAGACTAATCAGCCCCGCCAGGAAGGCCAGGTGCATTCCGGACACGGCAACCGTGTGGGACAGCCCTGTACGCTGGAGGGAGGAGGTGTAAGGGGCGGACAGATCATCCCGGTTGCCGGTGACCAGCGCCAAAACCAGAGGCGCATACTGGTCCGGAAAGGCGGCCATCACCCCGTTTTTCAGCCCCCGGGCCCAGAACGCCGGCAGGCGGGCCAGGGGAACCCGCTCCGGCCGCTCTGTCTCCAGCGCGCCATAGCCTCGGATTCGCAGGAAAATACCCTTGGCCAGATAGTAGGTTACGTCCTCCCCCGCAAAATTCAAATCCGCCCGCTCACAGTGGCCAATGGTGGAAATCCGGTCCCCCGGCTGAAGCTCCAGCCCCTCCCCGTCCAACGTCAGAAGGGCCTTGACCGAGGTTCCGTCCACTTGCGCCCGCACCGCCATGGTGCAGCTGCCATAGTTTCCAGCCTTGGGCCACTCCAGTACAGTGGCCGTCATCCGGACCGTTTTTCCGTCCAGAGCTGCCGCAGGAGCGTAAAACAGCTGGCGGTAGACTCCGCCCCAGGAAAATCCCAGGGTCAGCCCCAAAGCACAGCAGATCAGTTTACGCCGCCAGCGAGGCCTTCCACCCACCGGCAGCAGAAACAACAGCCACACGCCGGCGCAGGCGGCCCCCAGTGGGAACAGCAGACTCTGGATGGGCAGATATACTCCCGCCAAAATGGCCGCCGCAAACCCGGCCGTCGTCCATGCCAGTACCCGCACTGCCGTCCCCCCTTTCCATCAAATCCAGTACAATATGCCGAAGAAGAGCCCGCCCAGAAGCAGCAAACCGCCTCCGTTGGACTGAATTGCCATCCCCTGGGGCGTCAGCGCCGCCAGCCGCTGGAGCATGGGAGATAACTGGGACAAATCGACAAAACAGCCCCCTAAAACGCACAGAATCAGCGCCAGAAAGGGCGCCAGGGTATCCACACGGCCCGCCTGGGGCGACAGGCCGGTGAGCAGCAGAGCCAGCGCCGCCATACACCAGGAGAAGCAAAGTACAGTCCAGAGAACCTGGGGCGTCCCTATGCCTGCCGGAAGCAAAACCACACACATACACACAGCCGTCAATCCAAACAGAGCCAGCAGATCCGTCCCCCGGGCCAGCAGTCTCCCCCTGGGCTGAGCCCGCAAGCGGCCCGTCACCCGGCGGCAGTCCTCCCGGCCCGTCCAGGCGGCCCAGGTCAGGGCACACAGGGTAGCCGACAGCACCGCAAATCCCATAGAGCTGGGCTGAAAGAGGCTCCGGGTCTTTCCCTGGGCGGTGGTGATGCGAAACAGAGGCGGTTGGTTTTCATTCAAACGGTCGATGGTTTGGAACAGCTCCTCCTGGGAAACGCCGTCCATCCGCTGTGCGGACTCCTCCAGGGCCCACACCCGGCTGCGCAGGATAGCCGTACGACCGGCAATAATTTCACGGGCCGCCCGGGCGGAATGGGAGCTGGCCGTCCCCCGATAGGTCATGGGCAGCTGCTCCGCGCCGCTGTCAAGGGCCGCGCCAAACCCAGGGGACAGGGTCAAAAGCCCCTCGGTCTGTCCGGTCAGAAGCAGGCGCTCCCCCTCCTTCTCTGTACAGGAAATCAGCTTTACGGTGCTGGTATTTCCAAGGGAATCCAGCATCTCCTGGCTGTGGACCGAGCCGTCCTTGTCCACCACAGCCAGCACCAGACTCTCCTGGGCCTCCTGGCGCAGCGCATAGGCGGAACCCGCTCCACACAGCAGAAGCAGCGTCAGGGCAATAATCAAGCTAACAGCCCCACCAGACATAGCGTTTCCCTTCAAAAAGAGAATGGAATAAATCGGGGTGTCCGTCTTTCTGTAAGGCAAAATCCCTTTATAGCGCTTCCACTGCAAGGCAGTGAGCAGGACGGCCCCAAGTGCCAGTCCTGCCAAGGGCCACAGCCACGATAAAAGATTGCCCCCCTGGGCAATCAGCTCCACCCCAAGTCCCGCATAATACGGAAGGGTGAAGGGTGCCAGCCATTGCAGGGGCTTGGGCAGCAGAGCCAAGGGGTACAGGCCGCCTCCGGCCAGCAGGGAAACCAGTAGATACAGGTTTCCCCATCTCTGGGCCCGCTCCTCCTCCCAGGCCCAAAGGGCCAGGCAGAGCATCAGGCAGAAGGCACACAGAAGCAGCGCTCCGCCCAAAAGCGCCAGCCCAATCAAGTCTTTTGGCCCAAACACCGCCAGCAGCAGCCCCAGGGCCGGAACGGCAAGCACTAACACACAAAGCAGCTTAGACAGGGCGAAGGCCCCCAGTCCGCCCCCAGCGCTTCGATATCGGGCCAGCAGACCCAAACGCAGCTCCTGGGGGACAGTTTTCGCCGCTGCCAGAGCAAAAAACAGACACAAAACCGAGAGGGTGCTGGCAAACAGCCTCCGCTCCAGAGCTCCCTGTACGTCGGAGACCGTCACCCCGCCGTCGAACACCGCCTGCCGGCTGAGAGCGTCCCAGACCAGACGCTGGGATGACTGCTCATAGAGCTCCGCCTCCAACGCCGGGGTCAAATCTCCATAGCAGTACTGATATACCCCCAAAAGAGCGGTCTGGTCCGCCTGAATAATTCCCATAACGCTCTCAAACATAGAGCCAAATAACTGGGATTCCAACGGCATGGAGCCGTTCAGAGTGACCGGGACCTCCTGGTTATCCATGGTATACATGGTATAAAAAAAGTCCTTTGGAATGGTAACCACCGCCGCTGCTCCCTGCTGGAGCAGTTCCAGATCCGACTGGTCCTCCCGGGCGGTTATCACCTCAGAAAACAATTCAATCTGCTCCATCTGCCCCACAAGAGAGCGGGACATAAGGGTGTGATCCAAATCCCGGACGGCAATGGCGAAGGGCTGTATGGCCGTCTGCTGGGAGTAATCCCCCATTCCCGCCCCCAAAGCCAGAAACAGCAGCACCGGCAGCAGAATCGACCACCAGCCGCTCCCCTTCAGCAGCAGCCTGCAATCTTTGAACAGGGATGCCCGCAGTCCGCTCATGGCCGGACCTCCTCTGTAATGCGTCCCCCGGACAGGGTGATCAGCCGGGTGCACACCTGCTCCAGCTCCCCGCGCCGGTGGCTGACCAGTACCACACTGCATCCCTGCTCTCCCAGCTGCTTCACCATGGACAGCATCAGCTGGGCGGACGCTTCATCCGCTCCCGCTGTCGGTTCGTCCAGCAGCAGGAGCTTGGGCGTCCCCATCAGAGCGGTGGCCAGATGAAGCCGCCGCTTCATGCCGCCGGAATAGGCGGATGCGGGAACCCGTGCCTTCTCCTCCAGATTCATCTCCCGCAGCAGCCACCGGCTGCGGGCCTCGCAGGGCTTGGAAGGCAGATGGTGTACCTTTCCCCAAAAGCGCAGGTTGTCCAGCCCTGACAAGCTTTCATAAAGGGCGGGCTCCTGAGGGGCGTAGCCCACCCGGCCCCGAAGCTCCGGGCTGATCTGGATTGCTCCGCCGTCCGGCTTCTGCACCCCGGCCAGCAGGGACAGCAGAGTGCTCTTCCCTGCGCCGTTCTCCCCCCGGATGCCAATCAATTCTCCTGGAAAAATCTCCAGGGACAAGGGCCCCAGAACCTTGGGAGCTCTGGAGCCGTATCCCTTGACGATTTCCCGCAGACTACAAACCGCCTCCATCGGTCAAATCCCGGACAACTGGCCAGACAGCAGGTACACCAGCTGATCCAGCCCTTCCACCAGTTCCAACAGGTCCTCTTCCTCATGGACCTGCACCGCAGAAACGTCGGGAGCGGCAATTTGAGAGGGTTGGTCTGTGGTGTGGAGGGTAAAAAACAACTCCTCCACGCCCATATTATATAGGCCGCTCTCCTCCATCAGCCCCTGTCCGGTAAGGGTCAGAGTGTGGTCGCTGCCGCCGTTTTCGCCTGGGCCAACGGTAAGCATCATTTCCATCTCATTCTCCCAGGTGTATTCTGCGGAGTGCATGGACAGGACGTAAGTTCCATAGGGAATCTGCAAAATGGACTTCTGCGCCGGGTCGATCTCATACTCCACTTGGAGCGATACATCGCCGCTCCAGTCGTCTTGGGCGAAAAGAATCCACCGGCCACTGTTTTTGTCCGCTTTTTCGTGCTGGAGTGAAACGACACATTCCCCATCGTCATCCAGGTAAAAAATCATACCGCTCTTGCCGGACTCGAAACCAAAAGCCTTCTCTCCCCCGTCGTCCTCCCAGGCGATCCGCTCATAACAGATGCGGCCATCCCGGATATAGACCTGGGTGTAGAAGCCATCGTCCACCACTTCGCGGGCCATTTCCCGGGCGTTTTCCCGGAGTTCCTCCACCATATCATCCAGATATTCGTCCAAATCTTCGTCATAGGATATTCCAAGCACCACAGCGGGATAGTATTCCTCCCAGAACACCCGCATGGCGTCCCGGAGCTCCTGGTTTTCCTCCAGCTCGCTGGCCAGCCGGCGGAACATCTCTTCCACATCCCTCTCATTGGGACGGAAGGTGTAGCAGTCAGCCCGGACCGACTCACCCAACTGGGGCAGGCGGACACTTTTTCCTGGCTCCATGGTCAGATTTTGTTCGTTAACCATCTCCAAAAAGATGTCCAGGTAGGTCCGCCACAGCTTTTGCCACTCCTCCAGAGACAGGCCGCTGGCCCGCAGCGCCTCCAACTGGGCAAAGTCCGCCCCATCCTTCTCGTACCACTCCTCAAGATCAAAGAGATAATATTTCTCGCTGGCCTCCGGGATGTAGAGACCAAACTGCCCGTCCTCATAGGTGAACTGGGCGGTAATCAGGGTGGCACCACTCCAGACCAGGTCGATCAGGGTATTGATCCGCTGTCCGGACGCGTCCAGCTTCCAATTCGCGGAAATCTGACGGAAATACGCATTCAAAAAGGCGTTGTCCACCCCCATGCTCAGGTGCATATCCGTAGAAAATTCCTCGATCTGCCGCTCTGGCATGGCTGGGGTCAGGGCCTCCCGATGGACCTGGACGAACTCTTCCACAGGCGAAGCCCCTGCCGCAGAAAACATCCGTACCAGCAGGAACACCACAGCCAGCGCCGCCAGTACGCCGCCGCCGATGGCAAAAAATTTCTTTGTATTTTGTGGGGTCTTTCCCCCGCCTAAGCCTGCCGGAGTCCCGCAGAAGGGACACTTTCCAACGCCCTCCTCCAGACGGGTGCCGCAGTTGGGACAAAATCGATCCATACGCAAACCCTCCGCACACAAATAATATATCTATTGTACCTCTTTTTTTCTCTGCTGTCAACGAAACCGGAATGGTACGGAGGAAGCGGATCAGATGGCGGTTTTTATAAAAAATTGCCGGAGCAAAGCGGACTTTGCTCCGGCGTGGTCGGAGTGCGGGGACTCGAACCCCGGGCCTCCTGCTCCCAAAGCAGGCGCGCTACCAACTGCGCAACACCCCGTCCTCTTTCAAGGACCTTACACAGTATAGTATATTTCAGAAAAGAATGCAAGCTTTTTCTCCTCCCGGAAGCAGCAAAAAGCAGGGACCGTCTCGGCGGTCCCTGCCTGCGCATAAAAGGAACGGATGCTTAGTTCCAGAAATCGGTCTGTTCGGTAATTCCGGCCTTGGACTTTTTGAACACCGGGTCGTCGCCCCGGCGCTTCTGCTCCAGATAGTCCTCCAGAGCCCGCATGGCGCGGCCGCCCAGAATGACAATCACAGGCAGGTTGATAATGGCCATCACGCCCATGAGCACGTCGGCCAGATCCCACACCATGCCGAAGGACAGCTGCGCGCCCAGGAATACCAGCACCACGGCGATGATGTTGAACACCGTCATGCCCTGCTTGCTGACCTTATGGCCAGCAATGTAGTTCAAGCAGCCTTCGCAGTAGAACAGGTTGCCCAGCAGCGTGGTGAACGCGAAGAGCAGCAGCGCGAAAGTGATGAAATAGGGGCCGAAGCTGCCGAAGGTAGTGGCCAGAGATGCCTGCACAAAGGGAGCGCCCTTCAGCTCCTCGGAGGGGACGATGCCGGTGCACAGAGCCATCAGAGCGGTGGCGGTACAGATGAGGATAGTGTCGATAAACACGGACAGCATCTGCACCAGGCCCTGCTTCACGGGGTGGGACACGTCGGCCGCCGCCGCCGCGTTGGGGGCGGAGCCCACGCCGGCCTCGTTGGAGTACAGGCCGCGCTTGATGCCCTGCATCAGAGCGGAACCGGCGAAGCCGCCGAAAATGGCCTTGAAGTTGAACGCCTCGCTGAAGATGTGGCCGAATACCATGGGAACATTGCCGATGTTCAGCACCACGACCACCAGGGACATAAAGATGTACAGAACGCCCATCACAGGGACCATTACGCCGGTGACCTTGACGATGCGCTTACCGCCGCCGAAGATACACACGCCGACCAGGACAGCCAAAACAGCGCCGCCCACCAGGGCCACAACGCTGAACTCCTTGCCGCCCAGAGTAATCGTACCCGCCGCCTCATAGAAGCCGTAGCCGGTGAAGCTGTCAATCAGGTTGTAGGAGGCCAGCATATTGAAGCCTCCGGCGTAGGTGGCAATCAGCGCCGCGGCAAAGACGATGCCCAGACCACGGCTGTGCAGCGCGGCCTCGATGTAGTAAGCGGGTCCGCCGTAGCTGCCGCCGTCGGGGTCCTTCTTCTTGTAAATCTGTGCCAGGGTGCTCTCAATAAAGGCGGACGCGCCGCCCACGATGGCGATGATCCACATCCAGAACACCGCGCCGTAGCCGCCAATGGCAATGGCGTTGGCCACACCAACGATATTGCCCGTACCCACGCGGCTGGCGGTGGAGACCATCAAAGCCTCAAACGCGGACACGCTGTTTGCATCGTCGGACTTCTCCGACACCACGCGGATGGACTCGCCCAGCAGACGCAGCTGCACGCCTTTGGTCCGGATGGTGAAGTAGATACCTACTCCCAGCAGCATGATGATCAGGATATAGCTGTACATCACGTTGCTGATGCTACTGATAATTGCGCCCATAAATTTACCTCTCTCCCTTCAAAAATTGTGACTATTATACCATAGCCTTTTGAGAAAAGCTAGAGGATTTTTCAACTTTGTAAATTTTCTGTTAAAAAATATAGGAATGGCGTTTATTTTTCATTCGGAATCCTCATAGTCGCGGCATACAAGTCCATATCCGGTCAGATATTTTCTTCCAAATATAATAATATCCCCCAAAACCGTTTCATCCTGTATCTCTACTTGAATTTCCTCCGTAAATACATGGTCTTTGCCGACTTTTAGAATGAATTCACACATTTCATAGATCCACTTTAATGTATTCCGCTTTTCATCCGAAAGGCCTCGAAAGATTGCTTCGTATTCCTGTGGTTGGTTTACTTTCATAAATTCTCCTCTTTACTACAACAATATTTCCAATTCGACATCGTGTTCCTGGATCTGTTTGTAGGGGCCAGGCTCTGTCCTGGCCCGTTGCCCCTTATATCTTAACACAGAAAGAATTGAAAAGCGGATGTATCTATCCGTTCACCATAATTTGCAAAAATTTTTAGCCACCCCTTTTTATTGCACGCCTGCCGCCCCCCACTTGCGCTCTCCCCTGCTCTGTGGTAAAATAATGCGAATTTATCCACAATTATTTCAGGAATCAGCGGAGGCATTTTCTATGAGGACCTATCTGGCCGAAGAATTCGACGTAGCGGTGGTGGGGGCGGGCCACGCCGGCATTGAAGCTGCGCTGGCGGCCGCCCGCCTGGGGCTGCGGACTGTGTGCTTCACCGTCAATCTGGACGCGGTGGGCAATATGCCCTGCAACCCCGCCGTGGGGGGCACCGGCAAGGGCCATCTGGTCCGGGAACTGGATGCCCTGGGTGGCGAGATGGGAAAAGCCGCCGACAAGGCCTGTATCCAGTACCGGCTGCTCAACCGGGGCAAGGGGCCGGCGGTGTGGTCCCTCCGGGCCCAGGCCGACCGGCGGGAATACCAAAAAGTCATGAAACACACTCTGGAGCAGCAGGAAAATTTATGGGTGAAGCAGGCGGAGATCGTCGAAATTTTAACGGAACAGGGCCAAGTTTCCGGGGTTCTCTCCCACACCGGGGCCGTCTACCCGGTCAAGGCCGCCGTCATTGCCACCGGCACCCACTTAGGCGGACGCACCATTGTGGGCGAGGTGGTCCGGAGCTCCGGCCCCGATGGATTGGCCGCCGCCCTCCCCCTGACTGAGAGCCTGCAAGGGCTTGGTCTGACCCTCCGCCGGTTCAAAACGGGCACTCCGCCCCGCATACACGCCCGGAGCGTGGATTTTTCCCGGCTGGAGGTCCAGCCCGGGGACCCGGACGCCCTGCCCTTCTCCTTCTCCACCGCAAAAGTGCCGGAAAATCGGGCGGTCTGCTGGCTCACCGCCACCACCCCCGAGACCCATGCGATCATCCGGGACAATTTAGACCGCTCTCCTCTCTTTTCCGGAGTCATTGAGGGGGTGGGGCCCCGGTACTGCCCTTCCATTGAGGATAAGGTGGTCCGCTTCGCGGACAAGCCCCGGCATCTGCTCTTTCTGGAGCCCATGGGACTGGACACAGAGGAGCTGTATTTACAGGGGTTTTCCTCCTCTCTGCCCGAGGAGGTCCAGCACAAAATGCTGCGGACCATCCCCGGCCTGGAACGGGCGGAAATGACCCGCTGCGCCTACGCCATCGAGTACGACTGCGTGGACCCCACCCAGCTGCTCCCCACCCTGGAGTGTAAAAAAATACCCGGCCTTTACGGTGCGGGGCAGTTCAACGGCTCGTCGGGCTATGAGGAAGCGGCGGTCCAGGGCTTTGTGGCGGGGGTCAACGCGGCCCGGAAGATTTTGGGACAGTCCCCCTTCACGCTGCGGCGAGATCAGGGCTATATCGGCGTTTTGATTGACGATTTGGTGACAAAAGGGACCAATGAGCCCTATCGGATGATGACCTCCCGGACGGAGTACCGCATTCTCCACCGCCAGGACAACGCGGACCAGCGTCTCACCCCCATTGGCTGCGAGCTGGGACTGGTCTCCCGGGAACAGCTTACGCAGGTGCAAGAAAAATACCTGCAAGTGGAACGGGAAATGAAGCGCCTGGAACACACTGGAGCCCCTCCCGGCCCGGCGCTGGACCAGTTTTTGAAGGACCGGGGCGAACCCCCCGCCAAAAGCGGAGCCCGGCTGTCCGATTTGCTCCGGCGGCCTCCAGTGGCCTATCAGGACCTGGCGCTGCTGGACCCGGAACGGCCCGCCCTCTCCCCGGAGGTCTGCCAATCTGTAGAAATATCCATCAAATACCAGGGCTACATTGAGCGGCAGCTGCGGCAGGTCCGGGAGATGAAAAAGCTGGAGGAAAAACCCCTTCCGGCGGATCTGGACTACGCCCAGATTGGCGGCCTGCGGCTGGAGGCCCGGCAGAAGCTCAACCAGATCCGGCCCCTGAATTTGGGACAGGCCAGCCGGGTTTCCGGAGTCTCCCCGGCAGATATCGCCGTTTTGATGATTTATTTGGAGAAATAACCATGAAATTGACACAAGTGAAAGGAAATACCTGGGTCATTGAGGCCAATCAGTTCATCCCCCTCTACCGCCTGCCGGAAAATCGCTGCATCCTGCTGGACACCGGCCTGCGGGAAGAGCGGGAAGAGCTGGAAGAGACGCTGCTCCAGGCGGGACTGACCCCGGCGGGGATTTTGTGTTCCCATGCCCATATCGACCACTGCGCCAACAATGGGTATTTGCAGGAAAAGTACGGAATTCCTGTAGCTTTAACCGCTCCGGAGGCGGGAATGTGCAGCAATCTTCTGACCTTGAAGTGCTATATGCTTATGCTTACCCCCAAGATGGTGGCGCAGGATTTGGGGGCGATGGTCCATGCCCCGGATGTGGTGATCCCCTCCCAGGACGGGCCGTTTTCCTTCGCGGGGGCGGAATTTCAAATAATCCAGACCCCCGGCCACTCCCCCGGACACATCTGCACCGTCACACCGGACTGGGTATGCTATACTGCCGACGCGCTCCTCTCCTGTGAAATGATGCAAGCGAAACTCCCTTACAGTCTCAACCATCAGCTGGCCTGGACGAGCCGGGAAAAACTGCGTGCTCTGGACTGCGACGCCTTTATCATGGCCCACCGGGGAATATGCAGCCAAGTGGGAGAGCTCATTGCGGCCAACGACGCCCTGACTCTCCGGCGGGCCGGGGAGATTCGGCAGCTGGTTCAGGACTGGATGACCGCCAGCCAAATCGTCCATGGGGCGTGCCAGTATTATAAGCTCCTCTCCCACCATCCCCGGCGGGCCCTGCGGTTCGAGCGAAATATTCGGTTTTTCATTGAATTTCTGGTGGACCGGGGGGAACTGGCTATGGAGGTTCGGGACGGGATAACCATGTATCGAAACACGCAACAAAAAGCCCTCCGGTAAATCGGAGGGCTTTTTTGCTATTCCAGGGCCGCATGACGCAAAATTTCGTCCAGGAGTTCCTGCTTTCCTTCTCCCTTCTCAGCTGAAAAGGGAATCAGCTTTACATCTATGCCCAGCTCCAGAACATCCCGGATCTGCTGCAAATTGGGTTCAATCTCCTTCTTTTTCAGCTTATCCAGTTTGTTGGCCACCACCAGGAAAGGACATTCCGCTTCCTTGTACCACTGGGCCATGGTGCAGTCGTCGGCGGTGGGCTTATGCCGGGCGTCTACAATCAATACCCCCAAGCTCATAAGCGCCCGGTCGGCAAAATACTGCTCCATCAGCCTTCCCCACCGGTCCCGCTCCGCCTTGGACACCTTGGCATAGCCATATCCAGGCAGGTCCACCAGATAAAAGGCGTTGTCAATCGTAAAGTAATTGATCTGGGTGGTCTTGCCCGGCGCGGCCCCCACCCGGGCCAGATTTTTGCGGTTCAGCAGCCGGTTGATAACCGACGATTTCCCCACGTTGGAGCGGCCTGCAAAGGCAACTTGGGGCAGGTTGTCCCTGGGAAAGTCCCGAGGCGACACGGCGGAACGCAAAAACTCCGCCCGCTGTAAATTGATTCCCATGTCGCCTCCTCACTGGCGCAGACGGCTGGCCGTCCGGCCCTTTCCCTTCCCTTCGGCCTCCTCCCGGCGCAGGTCCACCGGGCAGTCTGTTCCCGGCAGCGTCAGGGCAGCGGCCAGAACCTGGTCCGCTTGCTCTACCAGCACAAACTGGAGGGCGTTGCGCACTGTCTGGTCGATTTCCTCCAGATCCTTCTCATTTTCCGCGGGAATCAGCACTGTTTTGACGCCGTTGCGCAGGGCGGCCATGGTTTTTTCCCGCAGGCCGCCGATGGCCAGCACCCGTCCCCGGAGAGTCACCTCACCTGTCATAGCAATGCCCCGCCGCACCGGACGCTCCGTCAGAGCAGAGACCAGGGCGGTGGTGATGGCAATCCCCGCAGAGGGGCCGTCCTTGGGCACCGCCCCCTCCGGGAAGTGTACATGAATGTCTTTTTCCTTATAAAACTCCGCCGGAATGCCCAACTGAGAGGCACGGGAACGGATAAAGCTCAACGCTGCCTGGGCGGACTCCTTCATCACGTCCCCCAGATTGCCGGTGAGCTCCAGCTTGCCGGAACCGGGGACCACATTGGCCTCCACCTCCAGCAGCTCGCCGCCCACGGAGGTCCACGCCAGTCCGTTGACCACGCCGACCCGCTCCTTCAGGGCCTCCCGCTCCGGGTGATACCGAGGTACCCCCAGCATCTCCTTCAAATCCTTCTCACCTACATGGACGCTCTTGCAGTCCCCGCCGGAAACCAGCTTCATAGCCGCCTTCCGGCACACCGCCGCCAGCCGCCGCTCCAAAATCCGCACCCCGGACTCCCGGGTGTAGGCAGAGATCATCCGGCGGATGGCCCCATCGGTCAGCCGGAGCTGCCGCTTCTCCAGACCGTGGCGCTTGAGCTGCTTGGGCAGCAGATGGTTTTTCGCGATCTGCAGCTTTTCCTCATCGGTGTAACTGGGCAGTTCAATCAGCTCCATCCGGTCCAGCAGGGGCCGGGGGATGGTTTCGGTGGTGTTGGCGGTGGTGATAAACAACACCTCCGACAAATCAAAGGGAAGTTCCACAAAATGATCCCGGAAAGCGGCGTTTTGCTCGGTGTCCAGCACCTCCAGCAGAGCCGACGCCGGGTCTCCCCGGTGGTCTGTCCCCATCTTGTCGATCTCGTCCAGCAGCAGCAGGGGGTTGCTGCTCCCCGCCTGGTTGATAGCATTCAAGATGCGCCCAGGCATGGAGCCCACATAGGTTTTCCGGTGGCCTCTGATTTCCGCTTCGTCGTGTACGCCGCCCAGGGAGATCCGGGCCAGCTTCCGGTTCATGGCCTTGGCCACCGACATGGCGATGGAGGTCTTGCCCACCCCCGGCGGGCCCACCAGACACAGCACCTGGCTCTTCAGCTCCGGGGAGAGCTGCTTCACCGCCACAAACTCCAAAATGCGCTCCTTCACCTTCTCCAGCCCGAAATGGTCCTGGTCCAGGGTTTTCCGCACGGCGGCCACATTGGTGCGTTCCTTGGTGCGTTTGCCCCAGGGCAGCTCCAGGCAGATGTCCAGATAGTTCCGGATTACCGTGGCCTCCGAAGAGCTGTAGGGCTGCTTGGCCAGACGGCCCAGCTCCTTCTCCAGCTTCTCCCGGACCTCCTGGGGCAGCTGGGTCTCCGCCAGCTTCTTGCGGTAGTCGGCCAAATCCGTGTCGCCGCCTTCGCTCTCCCCCAGCTCGTTCTGGATGGCCTTCATCTGCTCCCGCAGATAGTATTCCCGCTGATTGTCCCCCATCTGTTCCCGGGCCCGGCTCTGAATTTCCATGTCCAGACCCAGAATCTCCACCTCCCGGCACAGCAGGCGGTACAGCCGTTCCAGCCGGCGCACCGGGCGCAGTTCCTCCAGCACTGCCTGCTTGTCGCTGTTGCGCATGGCGATGTTTTGGGCGATATAGTCGGCAATATACCCCGGGTCCTCACTGGACAGTACGTTAATCATCAGGTCTGGCGCCACTTTAGGGGCCAGCTCGGTATACCGCTGAAACATTTCATAGGTATTTCGAATCAGCGCCTCTGTTTTTGGGGTGTTCCGAGCGGGAGATTCCGTGGGAATCTCCTCAACTTCTGTCTCCAGATATGGGGATTTTTGTTTCAGCGAAAGGAGCTTACCCCGGGAAATTCCCTCTACCATCACCCGGACATTGTCCCCTGGCATCCGCAGCAGCTGCCGGACGCTGGAGATGGTGCCCACCGTAAACAAGTCATTCTGTCCCGGGCGCTCCTCGCCCAGCTCCCGCTGTCCCACCAGGAAAACGGGTTTTCCTTCCGACATCGCAGTCTCCAGGGCCAGAATGGACGCGTCCCGGCCCACATCGAAGTGGATCAGCACATTGGGAAAAACCGTCAGCCCCCGCAGGGCAATGGCGGGAAGCAACTGGGTATCCCGCTTCTCCTGTTCCATATTTTTCACATCCTCTTTACAAAAGTAATAACAAACGCCCCGTGTCGCCCCCACTATTCGGGCTGCACGGGGCGATGTTCAGGCTATGATTTTACTTGCGGCTCAACTGGCCGGGCGGCTGGGGGCGTGACCCCGGGTATCCCGCAGGGCCGCCTGACCCAGACGGGGCCGTTCCCGCCGCTCCGGGTCCCGCATCAGCTCCGCCGGAGCCTTGTCTTTCACGCAGTTTGCATTGATGGTTACTTTCACAATGGTCGGGTCGGAGGGTACGTCGTACATCACCTGAGTCATAACCTCCTCCAGCACCGCCCGCAGTCCCCGGGCGCCGATGCCCCGGTCTACTGCCTGGTCCGCCGCCGCCTCCAGGGCCTCCGGGGTGAACTCCAGCGCCACCTCGTCGTACTCCAGCAGCTTCTGGTACTGCTTGACCAGGGCGTTTTTGGGCTCCGTCAAAATCCGGACCATCTGGGTGCGGTCCAGAGACTGGAGCGTGGTAATCACCGGCAGACGGCCCACCAGCTCCGGGATGATGCCGAACTTCAGCAGGTCGTGGGGCTGTACCTCCTTGAGAATAAGGCCCACGTCCCGGTCCTTCTTGCTCTGAATGGGGGCGTCGAAGCCCAGGCCCCGCTTGTCGGTGCGCCGCTCAATGATCTTCTCCAGACCGTCGAAGGCGCCGCCGCAGATGAAGAGGATGTTCCT
>ERZ777306.3125-NODE-3125-length-18250-cov-9.010937_pt1 | contig 18250 bp, 15 predicted proteins | sample MGYA00374966_ERZ777306 | MGnify/ENA primary metagenome ERZ777306 (study PRJEB29329, sample SAMN06343882) | mouse gut metagenome | isolation source: Mouse cecum | place: Austria: Vienna | collected 2014-11-15 ...
ATTTTTATATGCATCTTCAATTTTTTCAGGTAAATTATTATTTACTTTTCTAATTTCTTCATAAAATTCTTTATCAATAGATAAAGAAATTTTATTTGTTAATTCTACATCTTCAAAATTTGAAAATGGCCATATTATTTCTTTTAAATTATATAATTCAACATAAACAACGTTTGTTATTTCTTCTAATTTATTAAATGCATCTGATATGCTTTGACAAATTGGAGTTTTTACTTTTAAAATATAATCTTCTGTATCAATTCCTATGAAATTATTTTTTTCTTTATTTCCGAAAACTTTTGGATATACAGCAGTTGTTATTTTTCCTTTACTGTTTAATCTTAAAAAGTTTCTTTCGATTTTAATATTAAATTTTTCTTTTTTCATAATTTATTCTCTCTTTTCTACAATTATCTTAAATTAAATCTTTCTGAACATATTCTAGTTCTTTTATACTTGGCACTCTTTCATTTCCATTTGCTGTGTTTCCCACTTCTATGGAAACATTTAAAGCATTAAATGGTTCTAAACTATGATAAATTACTGTTTTATCATCCTTTTTATTTACATATTGCTTTAATTCTTTAGTATTTTCTTCAAGTACATTATTTAAATCTGAAAATAATTCGGTAGATTTACAATCCAAATAATTAAAGTTTACTTTTTCATTTAATATATTTCTATTTTCTCCTAAATCCATTTCTAAAATGAATGTTGGTGCTTCTTCTAAATCTCCTTGAGAATTTAATATTTCATAATATCCACTTACAGCCACATTTACATTTATTTTTTCTTCTTGAAGTTCTTTAATAGCTTTTACAACAGCATTAAAACTATTCATATTTCTGCAATCAACTTCACAAATTAATCTTATTTTTTGTGTTTTATTAACATTATATGCTGCCCTTATTGACGATTTGATTAGTTCTTTTCCTATACCTCTAATCTTAATATTATTACTATTTACAGCGTTTGGTTTGGTTAATACTCCACTAATAGTTAAAACTGTTTCATTTGATGTTGGAAAATATGGATTATCACTAATTGATTTATTATTTTCAATTTTTACAGTTGTAACACCTAATATATCTTCACTTCCATATTCATCTTTTTGGCTTGCTAGCATGATTGGATATTTTAAAATATTATCTAATATGTTACTTATATTTGGAATATGAATAAAATCCTTATTGCCAGTATAATTAACATCATAAAAATATGCTAAATTAAAAATCATATCTCTAACTAAATCCTTATTTTGGATTGTTTGGAATAAATAAAATTTTGTATCCAACATAGTTGGATTTCTCTTAATAAACTCTTCTGTTTTTTCCTCCATTTCTTCAATATAGTTTTTGAAAATTACCTGCTTGGGTCCCTCTGGGGAGTGACCGCTAGAAGTATTTTCTTTTTTGTGTCTTTTCTTTTTCATAAAAACTCTCCTGTTTTATAAGATCGTATAAATAGTATATAAAGCAAATTTTGGACAAATTTGTTTATATATCCATTTCTACAAGACTATAATACTCTGATTTTAGCTAAAAAGCAAATTTCAAATTAAATCAAATTATTGCTAATTTCAGTCAAAAAGTTTATATTACTGTTTATCTTATTATTTTTTTCATTCAAAATTACTAATTTATCTCGTTTTATCTCGTTTTTTCATAGCATAAGAATTGCATTTTATGTTTACATAAACAAAAGGTGTACATTTTTATGTACACCTTTAAAACTATTTCTTATTTTCTTCTTTTTCTATATCTTCCAATTATTACTCCAATTCCAATAATTACAAATGGAACTGCAAAAATAAGTGTTATAACAATTTTGTTTTCTGATTCAGTTGGCATATATGTTGAACTTGCCATATCTTTTCTTATTGTTAATGTATTTCCTTTATCTCCTAAGTAAGCCATTGAATTTATAACAAAATCTTTATTACTTCCTAAATATGATAATGGATAATTTTCACTTAAAGCATTAATAACATAATCGCTTATAAAGCTTCCTGATGCTGATACAACTAATTTTGATTGAACAGAAGTGCTTTCTCCATTTTCATTTGTAGAATTTATAGTTTTTGTTAATAATGATGCAATTTCAGATTTTCCTGGTGTTCCAGATTCCATTGCTGCTTGCAAATCTGATCCTAAATTTGTAACAAAAATTGCTTTATCACTAGATGACAATAAAGTTTCTTTTTCTACATTCAAATTTTGTAATGTTGCATCATCTGCAAAATTTATTTTTCCAGCGTATACAAGCCACATATAACTATCTGTATAAATATCTTGTGTTATTTGACTTGTATTAGATACTTCAGGCATAAATATATTTGGATATCCTGAAGCTGTTTTATTTTCTTCATATTCTAATGTGTATCCATTAGGGATTGATATACCAAATTCATCAAGTACTGTTTGTAAAATAGGTAAAGTTGTTCCTTCTGATACAACATCTTGTGAATAATAAATATTTCCACCTTTATTTATATAGTTTTTAATTGCTTGAGCCTCTGGTTCCATAATATCACTTGATGGTGACATAATTGCTAATATATCACAATCTTCTGGAACTGCTCCTGTTGTAACTAAATTTACATTATTTATTTCAAATGATTCGTTTTGTAAATATGTTGTAAGAACTTGCATTTCAGAAAACTCAAATTCGCCATGTCCTTCAGTAAAATAAATTTTTGGTTTATTTTCTTCTGTTAAAGAAAGAATTGAGTTTGTAATTGTTTGCTCAGTAGTATCTATTTTTTGAGATGTTGTATAATCATATGTGTAAAAATCAGTAGATGCATCTATTACTTTTTCTGAATTATTAGATTTCAATATCATTATATAATATCCACTTCTTAAATCATGTTCTTTAATCATATCATAATTTGATTCTTCTGTTAAAATCTCATATTTTATTTTTTCATTTGCTTCGTTATATTGTTTTAAAAGTTTTATTTGACTTGCATCTTCTTCAAATCCATAAGCATAAATTGTTATATCTTGGTTTATCTTTTGAATTGCATTTTTGGAAGTATCTGATAAAGTATATATTTTATTTTCTGTAACATCAATTTCTGGCAATTCAAGAGTTCCAGTCCAAAGATTTAAGCAAACATATGCTGCAAATAAAATTAAAATTAATAATATAGTTACAGTTCTATTTACAAGCCATCCTCTTCTTATTTTTAAAGATATTTTTTCTTTTAAAGTTGTTTTATTTTTGATTGGTTCATTATCTTCCATTAATTTCATCTCTCCTTTCTATTTTACACTTTTTCTTCTTTGTAATGTAAGTATTGTAAGTAATACAAATAATACTGTAAAAGAAACAAATGTAATTATATCTGAAATTGAAATTAATCCAACTGCAAAATTATCAAATTTGTATATTAGTGAGAATATTTCAACAGATTCAAATGCTCCTCCCATACCAGGCATGAACCATAATGCCATAAATACACCAATTGTAATAACTGATGCAACTATTTGATTTTCAGTAATACTTGATGCAAACATACCAAATGAAATGTATGCTAAACTTAGTAAGAAAAATCCAAATAATGTACTTAATGCAACTATTAAAGATGGTTTTCCAAAATGGCTTAAAATTGCAAAATACATTAATGTACAGATTTCAGTAACAATCATTATTATTGCTGCAGCTAGAAATTTTCCTAAAACAACTGATGTAATACTTCTTGGAGAAGTAAGTATTAATTGCTCTGTTCCGCTTTTTCTTTCTTCTGCAAACATTCTCATTGTTAAGACTGGAGTTATAAATGTTAAAATTGTAGCTCCATTATAAAATAAATATTCAAAATTTAATATTTGACTTTGATATATTGTTGAATAGAAAAATATACTGAAAATTAGTAAAAATAATCCTATAAAAATATATCCTGTTGGAGATAAAAGATAACTCTTTAATTCTTTTTTCATTACAGCAAACATTATTTATTACCTCCTTTATCTTGATTATTTTCTTTATTATTTTTAGCTTCTTTTTTAGCTTCTTTTTCAGCCTTTTTACGTGCTTTTTCTTCTTTTATAGCTTGTTTTCTATTTTCTTTTTCTTCTTTACGTTTATTTTCTTCTTCTCTTAACTCTTCAATTTCTTTATTATATTGCATTTTTTCTACTTCTTTTTGGCTATATTCTTTTCTGTCTTCAACAAGTTTGATAAATGCATCTTCTAATGAATTCTCTGAAACTGACATTTCAAGAATAATAATATTTTCATTTACACATTCTACACTTAATTTTCTTCTGATATCATTTTCAGAATCAGCTTCAACTAAATATTCTTTACTCTTATCTTCATTTTCTTTAACAAACTTAATTTGCTTAATTTCATCCACTTTACTTTTTAAACTTTCAAATTTATTATTCATATCATCAACAACAACTTTTAAAACAGTTTTATCTGTTGTTTTCTTTTCAAGATTTTTAGGTGTATCTACTGCAACAATTTCACCTTTATCTATAACAATAATTTTATCGCAAATTTGATTTATCTCAGGAAGAATATGTGAACTAATAAATACAGTATGATCTTTTCCAAAAGATTTTATAAGTTCTCTTATTTCAATAACTTGCTTTGGATCTAATCCAACAGTTGGTTCATCTAAAATTAATATTTTTGGATTTCCAACAATTGCGCCAGCTAAGCTTACTCTTTGCTTATAACCTCTTGATAGATTTTTAGTTAAGTTATTTTGAACTTTTTCTAATCCTGTTTCTTCAATTGCCTTTTTTACAGCTTCTTTACGATTTTTCCTTGGTATCATTTTTAAATTAGCCATATAAGTTATAAACTCTTTTACTGTTAAATCTGAATACAAAGGTGTTCCTTCTGGCATATAACCAATTTGAGCTTTTACTTTTTTTGGCTTATGGTCAATATTATAACCATCAACAATTATTTCTCCTGATGTAGGTTCGATAAAACCTGTAATCATGTTCATAGTTGTACTTTTTCCAGCTCCATTACGACCAAGAAAGCCAACTATTTCTCCATCTTTGACTTCGAAATTGATATTTCTAACTGCATAGAAATTACCATATTTTTTAGTAACATTTTTTACTTCTATCAAAGTCTTGTCCTCCTTTAAATTTGTTTTTCCTTTAGGATTTTATATATAAAACCTTAAAATAAACTTAAAATTTATTAAGGTTAAATATCTATTTTAGTTTTGCTATCAAAGCTTTAATTTTTATTCCTTCTTCTGAAAACATTTTTTCATGTTCTGTAATAATATTTTCCTCAAAAATTTCTTCATTGTGCAAATCATATGTTTTTGAAATTATTTCATAACCTGATTCAGCAAAATACTCTAAACTTGCTTCAAATAATTCATCTGAATCTGTTTTAAAATAAATTTCACCATTTTGGCTTAAGAATTTTTTATAGTTTTCAAGTTGTCTTGGATGTGTTAATCTTTTTTTGTTATGTTTTTTCTTAGGCCACGGATTACAAAAATTTATATATATTCTTTTTATTTTATCGTTTTCATCAAACACATTAAAAATTTGTTCAACATTTGCTCTAATCAAAAATAAGTTTTCTGGATTTTCAAAATTATATGCTTTTTCTATATTTCTTTTTGAAAGTCCAAGCATAGCTTCAATCATATCTACTGCAATATAATTTACATCTCTATGTGAAGATGCCAAATTTGCTATAAAACTTCCTTTACCACAACCAAGTTCAATGTGTAAATCTTGGTTGTTCTCAAACTTACTTTTCCATTTTCCTTTAAATTCTTCTGGTTTATCAATATAAAATTTTGCATTTTCCAATTCTTCTTTTGCCCATTTCTTTCTTCTAATTCTCATATTTTCACTCACAATCTATTAATGTTTTTTATATGTATCTGTATATAATTTATCTCTTTTTATAAGATTTCCATCATCATCTCTATAAGCTCTATATGATTCAACAACTAGTGTTGTACTAGTATTTTTTATTGTTTTGCTTTCAATTGATAAATTATATCTATCATATTCTTCATCAGTTTTCAAACCATATATACTAACAGTTGCTATTCCTCCGCTTACTGATGCTTCTATTTTTATAGGATAATCTCTTCTGTTTTCAAATTTAAAATCTGTTGACCCCCATACAACTGTAGCATCTTTACCTGCATCAGCATATGAAGGAACAAACATGTGATTTCTTCTTTCTTCTATTAACATTCCAGATTCTATAACTGCATTATATAATGTTGTAGAAATTTGGCAAATTCCTCCACCAAGCCCATTTGTAACTTCACCATCTTGATATATTGCAGCTTCTTTATATCCAGCTGCTATTGTTCTTTTTCCTACAACCTTATTATAAGAAAAAATTTCACCTGGCATAACGACAGTTCCATCAATCTTATTTGCAGCTAATCTTAAATTAGTAGTTCTATCTGTATTACTTGTTGGATATTTAGTAGAAAAAGAACCTAATAAATTAGGAAATGCTTCTCTTCCAAAATCTTGAACAGTAACATCTGCTTTTGTATAAATCAAATCTATTGCATATTCTTCAGCATCAGGATTATCATTTATCGCATTTTGCATTTGTTCTACATCAAAATCAATACCTGTAACATCTGGAAAAACAGCATATGGCTCTGTTGTAAAATATGCATCTTGTACTTCTCTATAAATATCTGCATGAATTGGTTCTAAATCTATTGGATCAGGATATTGAACATATGTAGGAATTTTTATATATTTATTAGAATAGCTAATATCCTGAATTGCTTCTACAATTTCTTTTTTTAATTCATCATATATTATTCCTGCTCCATTAACCCCATTTGTAATGATAAGTTCGCCATCATCAACATAATAAGCTGGTTGTTCTAATTGATCTGGCAAGAATGCTTCGATGTTTTTTAAATAATTTGTTAATGCTTCATCATTATATACTAAAACCGGCTCAATGTTTATATTTGCCATAAGAACATTTATATATTGACTAACATTTTCCCAAAATTTTCCTGTTTTAGCTATATTTAATGCAAAATTAACTGAAGACTCAATATCAAATTTTGCTTCGATTTGCTCTACTTCTACATAATAATTTGAATTCTTATAAACAAGTTCAATATGATCATTCATCTGTTTTTTTAACTCTTTATTTACAAGTACAACAGCTTCATCTTTTGTTAATCCTGAAACATTTACACCTTTAATAAAAACTCCTGACTGAATTTTATCAGAGTTTTGCATATTTGAATAAAATATCATTGTTACTGCAATAAAAATTCCAATAACAATTGCTACTAATATTACAAATACAAAAGCAATACTATCATGTTTAAACATTTTAAAAACTTTTTTTGTATCACCATTAAAAATCTCAAAATCTGGCATATATATTTCCTCAAAATTATTATATAAATTCTTTTCTATTATATTTTAAAAAAATTCACAAATCAATATATTTTTGATAATTTTAAAAGTCCCTTAAAATTAGATTAAGAGACTTTATTTTTATAATTTATTCACCTAATTTATCTGCTACAACTGTATGATCAGAATCATCACTATCATCTTTAGTAATAATGAATCCAGTTGAAATTGGTCTTGTTTTATGAGCTCCTGTACTATCTATTGGATCATTAACTATTGTGTCTCCTACTACTAATACACTAGATGTTCCACCATCTAAATTTGCAGCATTATATGCTCCATAGTCTTGTAATATATCAATCAAATCATCCATATCAGCACCAGTTTTTGTTCCTCTTCTTCCATTAAGAACTAAAAATAATACAATTCCATCTTTTCTCTGTGCTATAGCAGTTCTTGGAGCTGTACCCCAACCACCATTTCCTAATACTTCTGATGGTTTTCCATTTACAATTAAAAATGGTCCAAATGTAACACAATCTCTAATTCCTTGTTTTTTTGCTTCTGATAATGAGCATTTACCTAAATACAATTTATCTTCATCAGTAAATCCTATTATTCCACCTGCTCCTGCATATGTTTTTTCAGTTACATATTTTCCATCACAAACTGTAATTCCTAATGGTGAACCACCAGTACTATTGAAGTTTGGATCATCAAATCCACCACCATTTATTGCAAGTAATGCATCATGATTTTTGGCCATTTTAGTCAAATATTGTCCTGATACACCTAGATTATCTGTGACAACAGTTTTAATTCTACTAGGATCATATACAGCAACTAAATAGCCATCATATGTTTTTCCTGATATTTCAATTATTTTATAATCGTTGTTATCATCATCTCTTTCTAAGATAGCTCTTTCATATTCATTCTTGTATTCAGTAACTTTTTTATTGCTCAATCCAACATTTATAGCACTTGAATCTGAAGCTTCTCCTGATTCAACAACTTTATTTTTATCTAATATGTAAGCAATTGTCTCATCATCATAAAACCATGTGGCAAAATATTGATGAGTCATTGTTGTCATGGCTGTAGTAACAAGCCATTCTCTAAATCCTGAAAAAGGTCCATATAATAAGAATAATACAAAAATTATTCCTACTGTTCCAAGTGAAAATAATACTGTAAAAATAGTTGTTACTTTATTTCCTTTTTTAGATTTTTTATTTATATTTCTTTTAACATCCTTTTTTCGATTACTTCTTTTTTTAGGTCTTCTTACTACTTTGACCCCTTCAAATTCTTCTTCATTAACTTCATCTATTGTACTGTTTCCCATATAAATTCCTTTCTTTGTACAAATATTTTTTTGTTTCAATTTACATATAAAACTTTTAAATAACAATATTATTTTATACGAAAAAATTATGTTTGTCTATACCATTTTTTAGAAAGATAAAAAAACTCTTCACATTTTTGTGAAGAGTTTTCTTTTTTAATCATCTAGATTTGGTGCATCACTTTCTTTTTTATTGTCTTTTTCCATTTGTGCAGACATAATACCTTTTACAGTTTCTGTTACTTCATCAGTTTTAATTTTACTATTTTTTACTATTTCTATTATATCCGTAAATGTAGCAAACATATCTTGTGCATCTTTTGAGGCAAATTTTACTCCTAAATGTTTTCTTTCTTCTTTTACCTTTTCCATTCTATAATTATTTAAAATAATTAAATTTTCATTTATTTTTTCCTCATCAATTTCTATATCATCTGAGATTTTATTATCTAGCATATTCTTCACACTATCAAGTGCATCAGCAATTTCAGGAGCTGGTTCTTTTCCTGCAGGAATTAAAAATGTTTCTTGCATTTGTTTATCAAATATTTTATCAAACAAATCATAATGTATACTATCTGGATATTTTGAAATTAATCCTTTAACAGATTGTGCAAAATTATCATATGAAAATTTAACGTTTCTTGAATCTACTCTTTGAGTTGTACTTACACCTTTTAAGTGATATGGCATATCATCTAATGGAATTTCTCCTTCATATTCATAGAATTTAGAACAATCAAAACTTTGTGGTACTTCTACTACTGCCTTGTTTCTATTTCTAATAGCTTCTGATTTTTTTTGGTTTTCATATTCTTTTTTTATTTTTGGAGTTCTAAAATAAATAAGTGCTGATTTACTATTTTCTTCTACAACTTTTCTTCTTTCATTAGATAAAACTTCAGAAGCACGTTTTATACTGCCTAAATCTAGTCTTCCTACCGAATCTTTTCCTACTGAACTAACAATTGCATTAGAAAATCTTTTATATTCATATTCAACATCTTCATTCCTTTTCATGCTTACATCAGGTTGACGTTCTTTTGGAATTCTATAAACTTGGTCTAATAACATTTCTGATTTGCTTTTTATCAAATCTGTTCTTTGTGATTCTGGTATTAATCTAATTATTGATTTTAAATCTGAAATATATTGATCAAATACTATTTCTCTACTTCTTTTATCTATATCTGCTGTATAAGCAAGTCCATCTGTTTTAAATGGATTTTCAGCATCATCTAATATTCTAGTATATTTTCCACTTTTAATATTTTTTTCAATATCTTTTGAAAATTCATCTGCAAGTTCCATATCTTTAATTTCTTGCAGACTAACCATTTTACTAAGTTCAACTGGTCTTCCATTTATTTTAACTTCCAAATTAGATAAGCCTTTTGAAAAATCTATTTCTGTTCTAGCTCCATCTTTTGAAAAAAGCGTTTCTCTAGAAAGCTTTACCTCTTGTTCAGAAAACTCTCCTGCTTCATTTAGTTCAACTAAAAATATTTGATTATCTCTTTTTTCAATAAATTTACCATCACCAATTTGTTTATATTCAGATGTAATAGTATCCTTTTTTCTTTGCTCTTGTAATTCATTTAGTTTTTGTATTTTAGGAATAGATTTTTTTATTGTTTCATTTATTTTCTTGAAATTACCCACATCTCCAAAATATTCTATATTATATTTAGTTAAAAGATTACCTAATTCTGCATCAGATACATTCATAGTACTAGCAATTTTACTAACTATTTCAATATATTGAGTTATATTCATATTACTGCTTAATCTTTGTTCAAATAGCTTTTGTGTCATATTAGAATTTTCTTCTGGCGTAATGTCTGAATTTTCTATTCTAGGAGTTGCTTCGGAAGTTTGTTTTGTTATTATAATTTGTGGTGCTATTTTATCTATCAACTCTTGTTTCCTAGTTTCACGTTCATTACCTTCATATCCTACTAATATATGACTATTTTCTAAAACCTGTTCTGCTGCTAACTTGCTTGTTTCAGCTCTCCACTTTGCCATAGTTATATAATCAACTTCAAAATCTTTTATATTAGACTTTTCCATTAAATCCAATATACCTCTAGAAGCTTCTTTTAAATCTAATTCAATACCATTATTTCCTTTTTTGTAAAACGCTATATTTTTTGACATTTCTGAAATTCTACCAACTATAATCTTAGTATACATCAATAAAATCTGAGGTTTTACATGTTCATACTTATTTTGTGCATCTTCTAATCGTTTATCAGCTCTTTCTAGGACTTCTGGAGTTGCTCCTATTACATCAAATGCAGCTTTTTCTGTTGTAGCACTATTATATTTATGTGCTAGATTCAAATTTGAATAAAAATCTTTAATATCATATATAGTAGAACTATTATCATAGTTTACTAAATTTAGGAATTGTTCATCAAACTTTCCTTTTCCCATAAGATACGCTTTTATTAGTGAATCTCCCATTATCTCATGCAAAAAAGTAACTGCTCTTACGTTCTTTTCATATGAATTAGGCTTGTTTATTGCCATACCTTTCATATATTCTGTTAATCCCTCATTTAAAAAAGTACAGAATTTATCTCCTGTATTTGTTACCAAATGTAATGTTTCATGCACATTTGTATCTTTAGTTGTATCTGTATCATATCTTGACGATAACTTAATTCTATTTCTTGTAGGAGAATAATATCCCATTGTTGATGGATTTGATTCCATTTCCTCTTTAGACATAGATTCTATAATAAGTTCTTTAATTTGCTTATTCATTTGTTTCATATCTATCCAGCGCCTAAAATTATTTTCTCCAAGCATATAGAAAATTCTTCCAAAACACGCTCTTGCTATTTCTTTAAATTCTGGTGATATTTCTTTATTATTTTCAAAAGCTCTATTTAATCCAGGTTCTATTGTTGCAAAATCTTCTCTTTTTTGGTCTTCGTTCATTTGTATCCCCTTATACTTACTCTAAATATTTCTTTCTTTCAATTTCATAAACTGGTACTTGTTTTCTTTTATGTTTTGATGATTTATTTCTTATTTCTATATTTTTCATTGCTTCAGAATCTGTTTTTCCTGTTTCAATATATTCTGCAATTTGTTTATAAGTAACACCCATTTTTTCCTCATCTGTTTGCCCACCAAGTCCATCATTTGGAGCTTTGTGAATAATTTTATCAGGAACTCCTAAATATTCTCCAATTGCTAAAACTTCTTCAACAGTAAAATTTGCTATTGGATTAAAATCCGATGCACTATCTCCCCATTTAGTGGTATAACCAACCATTCTCTCACATAGATTTCCTGTTCCAATTACAAGATACCCTAAACTTTGAGCAATTGCATATAATGTTGTCATTCTAAGTCTTGGTTTTATATTTATTTTTGCTTCTTTATTTAGCTTAATATTATTTATTGAATTTTCAAGTTCATTATAAGTATTAGACAAATCCACTTCTACAAATGGAACTTCAAATTTTTGTGCAACAAGTTTAGCATCTTCTAAATCACTTGCAATAGAATTACAAGGCATTGCAACTGTTACTATTCTTTCTTTTCCAAGGGCTTTAGTTGCCATTGCAATAACTGTTGCAGAATCTTTGCCACCACTATTTCCAACAACAACACCTTTAGCACCAATTTTTTCTACATATTCTTTAATCCATTTAATTGCATTTTCAGCTTCTTTAAACAATTTTTCTTTTTCTAACATAGCAACAACCCTTTCTTAATACAAATTATTTTCTTTTATATAATAGTAAACTTCATCTGGAGTTAAATATCTTATACTTTTTCCTCTTTTAATTTTTTCTCTTACAAATGTAGAACTAATATTACTTCTTATATTTTCTTTTAGTTTTATAAAAGATTCTTTATGTTTCAATAAAAATTCATCATTTTCTATTATTTCATCCATACAATCTTCATCTCGTTCTAAAACAAGAATTTTGAAGTGTGTAACTAATTTCTCACTTGAACCCCATTTAGATATTTCTTTCAAATTATCTGTCCCTATTGTAAAACAGATTATATTGTTTGGATATTCACTTTGTAATAATTCTAGTGTTTCTATTGTATACAATTGTTTTTCTTGTTTTAATTCAATATCTGACACAAGAAAATCCTTATTTTTATCACAAACTAACTTCAACATATTATATCTGTGTTCGTTTTCTAGTAGACCATATTTTTCATATTTTGAATTTACTGGTACAAATATTACTTTTTCTATATTTTCATACTCATTAACAATCTGTTGTGCTAATGAAAAATGTGAATTAAGCGGTGGATTAAAAGAACCACCAAAAATTGCTAGAACTTTTTTCTCTTCCATAAAACATCCTTTTACACAGTTTTCTTTTTCAAGAAACGTGATTTCATTTTATCTATAAATTTATAAATATATTCATCTTTTAAAACTATAAGCATCACAATATAAGTTATTGCTCCAACTCCTACTTGAAAAATAATTGACACTATATTAAATAAATATTCTTTATTTAGTTGCATATTTGTTGCTAAATTAAATATAGTTTGAGTTATTGGATTTGTATTTAATATACATCTTACACCAAAACATAATGCAAACATAACAACAGCAGAAATTACATATTTTGAACATAAGTTAAGTAGTTCTTTTAATGTTATTTCTTTTTTTACATGATTATATTGAAGTGCATCTACTACAATTTGCGATAAAACAGTTGCAATCGCAGCTCCAATTGATTGATATAAAGTTATTAATATATAATTTAAAATAAAATTAACTATAACACCAATTGTTACTGAAAATGTATATTCTTTTTGTTTTTTCAAAGGAAGCAAATACTGTGTTCCTAAAACATTTGCAAGTCCCATTAATAATACCATTGGACTTAATATATATATTATAGAAGTTACTTTATCATACCCTGCACCAAAAAATACTGGCACAAAGTTCTTTGAAATACTTACAATTCCAAACATAATTGGAAATGATAGAAAAAATGTAAAATTAAACGACATTTTCATATATGATTTTATTTGCTTTTTATCATTATTTGCAAAAGCATTTGCCATTCTAGGTATCATAACTACACCTAAAGAATTTACGACTGTAAGTAATAATCTAATTACTTTATGACCTTGTTCATAATATCCTGTTTCTGATTTATCAGTTATTAACCAACCGATCATTGTTGTATCTAATATTTTGTATATTTGGTTTGCAATTTGTGGTATGAATAATAAAACAATATGTGGTAAATGTCGCTTTACATTTATATTTTCAACTTTTATTCCTTTAAAATACTTGGGCAAATATAACCATAATGATAAATTCCCAATCAAATCTGCCAAAGAATATATTAATGTAAATTTAGCTAAATCTTCTCTTGTTTTAACAAAAAGAAAAACTAAACTTACACTACAAATTCTTACTAAAACATTTCTTGTAACAGTTTTTTTAAATTCCTCTAACCCTTGAAAAAACCAACTAATATCAAATGCAGCAGCAACAAGTTCTAGCATAAGTATCTGATAATAAATTTGATATTCTGCACCTTTTACAAAAAGAAAGAAATAAAATACAGTTGCAATAAGTATTGTTATAAATCTAAAAATAACAATTTCTATAAAAATCTTTTTTCTTTTTTCTGGGTATTCCTGTGCATATGCAATTTCTCTTTGTCCATATAAAGCAACTCCCAGTGATCCAAATAATATGAAATATGTAACTATTGCATATGTATAGCTATAAATTCCATTTCCTTCTGCTCCTAATACTCTTGATAAATATGGAGTTGTGATTAATGGTAATATAAGCGTTAAAACTTGATATACCATGTTATATATATAATTTTTTGCAATACTCTTCTTTGCCATATATTTTATATAAGTCCTCCTAACCACTTATTTAATGATTTTCTATTTTTGAATATTATTACTTTATTTTTATCTATTCCTTCCAAATTCTCTACAATAACATTTCTTTTCTTTTTATTGTATTTTAGAACATATAGAAAAAATTCTCTATCCATTTTTTCTTTACATCCTGGTATATCTGGTTTTTCTATTCCTTTATTTTTTATATATCTTGTTATAATTCCTTTTAATTGATCAAATGTTGAAAAATCTAGCCAAATTACAAGATCTGATTTTTCAAGTCTTTGTTTTAATGTTGATTTATATGTACCATCAATAATCCACTCATCTTTTGAAACTATCTCTAATATCATTTTATCTCTTTCTGCTTTATCACGTATTTTCCAATTTTCCAAATGATGCAATCCGTCTATATGAGTAGCTTTAATATTAAACAATTCTGATAACTTATTAGCAAGTGTTGTTTTACCTGTTCCAGGAGCACCAATTATTGATATTTTTTTATACATAATCTTTTCCTTACCTTAATATTCTTTTATATATTATCACTAACAACTTTTTTTTACAAGTTAAATTTAGGTTGCTTATGGAATTTAGGGTCGCTCGAAAAATTTCACTTACAACATCTATAATATGAAAAAGGGCTGGTATTAACCAGCCCATGTGCTTGCGTATCCTTCGATTTCTCATTTTAAGTTCAAGAAAAAACTTGTGTAATCTTTTCTTACAAAGGTGAGTGCATAGTGAGCGCAACTCCGGGTACAGCTTATATCGTTCTGAACGCATACATAGCCCTTTTCTAAAAGATAGTTCATTGTAAGTTCTTTCCAGTCATTCCCTTCATAATCGCTGAGAATAAGCGTTATTATCTTTTTCTTGGTCTTTTCTTCCAGCTCTTTCATGAATTTATCTTCTCTTAATTTTTTCCGGTCTTCTCTCTGCCTCTCTTCTTCTTTGTGTTCTTGCTGTAATCTTTTCTCTCTTTCTTCTTTTTCTCTTTTTTCTCTTGCCATTTTCTCTTCCTTCGATTCAAAAAAACTCATATGGTCTCTCCTTTTCTGGTTTGCTATTTTTTTGTTACTAAAGACACGCTTATAAAAACACGCTACATATATTATAACATACTTTACATAACATTTCAATTATTGAACCTATATCAAAATGAAATTTTTCACATGTCCCTAAATTTCAAATTTATAATAATAATTTTTCATATCTTTTAAAATACTTCCTACATGAACAATCTCATTATTTTCATTTGTAATAATAATATTTGGATATGTCATTATCATTTGTTCGTTAGAAAATGCATTTCCTAATAAATCATCAAGTTCTCTTTTTTCAATTCCATTAATATTTATATTATATTCATTTGCAACTCTAACTAAAAAGTTATCTAGTGCATAACAAGTTAAAACTCCATCAAACATCATAAATAAAGTTATTGTAGTAATAGTCAATTTTAATAAATACTGTGATATTCTCTTTACGACAAAATCTATACATTTGTCTAAAAAAGGATTTACATATTTTATCAATATTATAGACAAGGCTCCCCACATCACTGCATAATAAAGACAAGTTCTTCCATGAATATTAACAAAATCATTTGAATAATCCCACCACTTTACATGTAATAAAGCTTCTCCAATATAACTTGAAAAATATTCTACTAAACTTCCTAAAATCATTCCATACAAAAAAAGTTTTATATTACTGTGCTTATATTTTTTTAAACAAAAAATTAGTATAATTGCAGCAATTCCATATACTATACAAAATGGTCCATAAAGAAAGCTTTTTCTACTTTCAAGCATTCCTTTTGTAAATGCACCATAGATAGTTTCCATGAAAAAACCAATTATACTATAAATTATAAAATAAATTAAAATTTTCCAAATGACATTCTTTTTCATGAAAAATATTATTTACAAATTATTGTTAAATTATACAAAAAAGTGAAATTTAAGAAGTGTCCTTAAATTTCACCTATAAACAATTTTGAAATTTTTCACCTGTCCCTAAATTTCATTTGAAACTTTTAAAACAGCTTAAATTTCAAATATATCTTCTATATATACTTTTTTTCCTTCACTTTTCCAAAATTTATCACTTATTAATAATAGTAAATCTTCTGTATCTTTAGTAATATTAAGCTCTGAAAACTTAACTTTATTATCAATTTTAAATTTATAAATTGGATCCGCATTTTGCTCTAATCTTGAAATAAAATCATTATTTATCTTATTATAATAAAATTCTGGAATGTGTTTTAATATTTCTATTGTTTGACTGCAAGCAATTTTATATTCTACTGATTTACTATTAGTTATAATATTTTCCATAAGTTTTTGCATATTTTCTTTTGCATTAAAGTTTAATGCTTGAGTAAATAAATTATCCTCTGTCTCTTCTATATTAAATTCTTTATAGAATACTTCCATTTCCGTTCTTTTATTATTTATTATAGTTTCTAATAATTTTGGCTCACTACTTTTTTCCTTCATAGAAATTAATATTAGTATTTTTTTCCAATAGCTTAAATCATTTTCGATAATTTGTTTTAACAATTTAATTTTATTTTCATCATCTAAATTTAAAATTTTATCAAAATCCATTCTTACCTCTAATATACTTATTTTTATATTTCTTTTTCATTATACATATCTAAATACATTCTTAACTTTTGTCCTCTTAATGGACTTCTTAATTTTCTAAGGGCCTTAGCTTCAATTTGACGAATACGTTCTCTACCAACGTCAAATTTTTCGCTTATTTCTTCTAAAGTTTTAGGTTTTGTGCAATATAAACCGAATCTCAAACCAATTACTTCATTTTCACGTGAAGTTAATGTATTTAATACTTCAAAAATAGTTTTTCTACATTCATCTACCATTGCTTGTGTTTCTGTATCTCCATCAAGTCCTAAATGAACTAAATCAGTACCTCCACATTCTGCTTCTATTTCATCTTTATCTGCTAAAGTAGAGAAATTTTTACCTTGTGGAGTTATAATTTCTGGACTTAAAAAGTTTTGAAGAATTTCATAATCTTCTATATCTTTAGGATTGATACCTAAAATTTCTACAATTTCTTCTTGTGAAGGTTCTCTATTAAGCTGTATAAGAAACTGTTCAACAACACTATCTTTTTTATACATATAATTTAATAAATCAGTCATTTTTTGTGCAGTAATATATCTTGATCTTTCTTTTTTTACTTTTCTATTTTTAGCTTGATAATATGGTTTAATATTTTTATCACTTTTACGTCTTTCTTGAAATCTTAATATATTTTCTCTAATTATTGAATGTTGTATTGGTTTATATGCATAAGTAGAAAATTTAAAATTTAATGTAGGATCAAAATTATCAACAGCATTTATTAAGCCAATCATTGCCATTTGCTCTTTATCTTCAACTGGTATATTAAATCTATTAATATATGGACTGTTTGCAATCCATTTTGCAAATCTCATATTGGATAAAATTAAGTTATCTCTTACTTCGTCTCTTTGACTTATTAAAGATGTATCACCAGCATCAATTTTTTGATTTAATTCTCTTAATTTCCAAAATAATTCTTGTTGTACATCATCATCTAATATTGGTGGTGTGTATGATTGTGTCATTTTAGAAATATGAGTAAAATTTTCTCTTTCTCCACTAATTGTTCCATTTATTCC
>ERZ777306.3129-NODE-3129-length-18231-cov-72.793024_pt1 | contig 18231 bp, 11 predicted proteins | sample MGYA00374966_ERZ777306 | MGnify/ENA primary metagenome ERZ777306 (study PRJEB29329, sample SAMN06343882) | mouse gut metagenome | isolation source: Mouse cecum | place: Austria: Vienna | collected 2014-11-15 ...
TAATAAGATTGATACTGGCGAAAGAAACCAAAAGAGAGCTTGTTTTTTCTTTCGCCAGTATTGTATTACATATTACACATAAGCAATGATTCTATTTGGCATTACTTGTTAGCCACTCTTTAGCCATTTCTGTCAGTCGGTATTGTTGTTTAGGATGCTTCGGCTGATTTGGATAAAGCCGTTCAATCAATCCTTCTTCCAATGCGGGGGTAATATAGCTCTCACGAAAATACTTTAAGTCTTTAATATCACATACATCCGCCATATTCCTCATTGTCATGTAAGAATCTTCCATTTTTTGAATGAGCAATTCTACTTGAGGGGTACTTAGGGGGTACTTGCCCTCCTCTGTTATCTTTTTATCCTCTTTATCATTCTCTATGATATTGGATTTGAAATCAGGTCGCTTGAACGTGATAGTAACGAAACCTCCATCCGAAGACCATGTAGGAGTTTCCACTCCTTGCGCCGTTACTTTAGTTTACCCAACAAGCATAATTAATATTTATCTCAAATTCATATTTGTTTTTCCGAAATTATCACTACATTTGCAGATATGGTCAATTTATTGCTATTCTTTAAAAGAAAACAAGTGTGGAAACAGAAAGAATAAATAGAATAAAAGTAGTATTGGTTGAACAAAATAGAACTGGAAAATGGTTAGCAGAACAACTCAAAAAAAATGAAGCAACCATTTCCCGTTGGTGTTCCAATACTTCAAACCATCATTAGAAATGCTTGTCAAGATTGCAACTGTTTTGAATGTAGAGCCAAAAGATTTAATAAATAACCTGAAAGGTGCTTGATTATGGGAACAAATTTTTTCACAAACGAAAAAGAGAATACTCTTCTTGAAAAAATTGAAGGAGTTTTCAAGTATAAAAAAGTACATTTCTTTGATGCACTTGTTGGGTATTTTAGGGCTTCCGGTTATTTTAGAATCCGAAAATTCATACAACAGACCCCGCATATTAGAATTTTGGTTGGTATAAATGTCGATAAGCTTACCTATCAAGCAAATCAACAGGGATTATTATTTAATCCTAACGCTGAACAGTCCCAAGAAGAGTTCTTTAACGACATTAAACGTAATATACAAGAGGCGAAATACGATAAAGAGGTCGAGGATGGCATGTATCAGTTTATAGAGGATATAGTAACTGGTAGAATAACCATGCGAATTCATCCAAAACAAAACATTCACGCCAAGATATATATCTTCCGTGAAGAAGTATATCATCCTCATGGTTATGGATCGGTCATTACTGGTTCTAGTAATTTGACTGAGGCTGGACTAGAAAAGAATTTCGAGTTCAACGTGGAACTACGCTATGATGACGACATACAGTTTGCCACCGAAACCTTTGAAAAGCTATGGGAAGAGTCTGTAGAAATAGACATAACACACATAGAAAAGATAAAGAGTGATTCATATCTTAATCCCAACTTCACCCCTTACGAAGTATATCTAAAATTCTTATTAGAATACTTCGGCAAGAGTATTGACTTTGACCCTAACTCTGTATCCGATTTGCCTACGGGATATAAGAAGTTGTCATATCAAATAGATGCGGTCAATGACGGATATTTCAAGATGATGAAACACAATGGTTTTTTCCTTTCCGATGTTGTCGGCTTAGGTAAAACCGTTGTGTCTGCCCTTATAGCAAAGAAATTATTTTTCTCCAATGGATTTCCAACACATCGTTCTCACATATTAATAATAGTTCCTCCTGCAATGAAGGATAACTGGGAGGAGACTCTTACAGAGTTTAAGTTGGATAATTTCAGAATCATAACAAACGGAAGTCTTCATAAGATTAAGAATCCGGAATTATATGATTTGATTATTGTTGATGAAGCGCATAAATTTAGAAGTGACACGGCATCAATGTATAACGAATTGCAAAAGTTGTGTAAGACTAAGACAAAACGCTATGATGGCAGTTTGCATGACAAGAAGGTGATACTCGTATCAGCCACACCTCTTAACAACAAACCTGAAGATATAGCCAATCTTGTATATTTGTTCCAAGACTCTAAGGATAGTACCTTAGAGGAAGGTAATTTACAACGATTCTTCCGTGAGCATATTGACAGATACAACAAACTGAAAAAACAAAAGGACTTAACTCTTATCGCTGATGAAGTCAAGGCTATATATGAGAGAATCCGCATCAAGGTTGTAGAACCATTAACAGTACGTCGTACTCGTACTGACTTAATGGAAAATGATGCATATTGTAAAGATCTAGAGGAACAGAATATCCACTTCCCTGATGTTAAGTCTCCTCGAAAGATATATTATCAACTAGATACAGAATTGGAAACTTTGTACGACAAAACTATAATGTATCTAAGTGATAAAATAAACGGTCTTAAATATTACAGATACCAGGCGATAAAATACTTGAAGTCACCTAAGAAAAGTAAGTACAAGAAGGCAGATATGATATCTATACAATTGGCAGGTATTATGAAGACTTTGCTTGTCAAACGAATAGATAGCAGTTTCTATGCATTTAAGCAATCATTGCATCGATATTATGAGGCTAACAAGGTGATGCTTGATATGTTTGGCAATGGTATTATATACATCGCCCCCAATCTAAAAGTCAATGAATTACTTAGTGAAGATAAGGAAGACGAGTTGATAAAGTTGATTGAGGAGACAAAATACACCGACCCGACAATAGAAGTCTGTACACCTGATGACTTTGAAGAGGGCTTTGAGGAGGGAATCAAGGCAGACAATACTATTCTTAAGGAATTGGTTTCTATGTGGGATGCTGTAGATGTTGATCCTAAGTTAGATATCTTCATCCAATACCTCAAAGATACTTTATTGGATAAATCCATTAATCACGAGGGTAAGCTAGTCATATTCTCAGAATCAAAAGAGACCACAAAATATCTCTATGACTCTCTCAGAAATCATGGTTTGGGCAAAATTATGACGGTACAGAGTGACAATAGAAACATCCAAATGCCGCTATTGAAGGAGAACTTCGATGCCAACTACAAAGGTGACAAGAAGAACGATTATAACATAGTTATTTCCACCGAGGTTCTTGCCGAGGGAGTAAATCTCCATCGTGCAAATGTTATTGTAAACTACGATACACCTTGGAATTCAACAAGGCTTATGCAGCGAATAGGCCGTGTAAATCGTATCGGTAGCACTGCCAAAGAGGTATATATTTTCAACTTCTTCCCAACATCCAAAGTTAATGATGACATTGAATTGGAGAAGAAAGCGAAAATGAAGCTCTTTGCCTTTCATGCAGCATTGGGCGAAGATAGTCAGATATATTCTACTGATGAGAATCCGGAGAGCTTCGGTTTGTTTGATAAGGATGTAGATGAGGAACGTGATGAGAAATTGCGTTACCTGATGTGGCTCCGACAACTGAAACAAGATGACCCTGATTTGATTAAACGAATCAGCAAACTGCCATTGAGAGCTCGCACAGGTCGCAAAAGTAAATTTATACCCGGTAGCACCATTGTGTTTATCCGAAACAAGCGCCGTGATGCGTTTACATTTGTTCGAGAAGACGGGAGCATAGAGGAACTCACATTTTTGGAGGCAGCGAAAGAATTTGAAGCCCGTATTGACGAAAAGTCTATACCGCTACATGGTATGCATCACGAGCAAGTAAAAGTGGCACTTGATGCATTTGCCACACAAGAAGAGGCGACCAAGGCAACAAAACAAAAAGTTAATCCAACTCAAGGTCCTAATGAGAAGAAAGCTATAGCCTATCTTGATGGTTTTGTAAGTATCTCCAACATTACAGAGCAAGAACTTGAATTGATTAATAAAGCAAAACGAGCTATCACAACAGGTAAATTCCAACAGTTACAACGAGATATAAATAAACTGAAAACAGCAACAAAGAAAGTTCCTGTCAAACCGGTTGTTCTGTTAGAACAGTTAATCAAGATTATATCAACATATCCATTGGAACATGTCCGATATGGAGATGTCGACAAACAAGTAGATATGCTTAAAGTGTCGAAAGATTTTATGCCTGAAATTATTATTTCAGAGAGTTTTAATGTGTAATAAAGTATCGTTATGAATCAAGCATATTTGAAAAATATACTATCTGCAAGATTTGATTTCAACATCTGGAAAGATTTGTTGGAAAAGATCTTCCCAAAAGTTGAAATCTTCACAAGTGTTGCTAAGATTACGGATTCCCATGTGAAAGATGGTGGGCATGTTGGAAATATCCGATTGGGCGATGGACGCTCATTAGCCATATTTCATTTTGAAGTCACTGACAATGTACTAATATCACGTAATCGTAAAAGTTTACGCGATATTGCAGCAAAGTATGTGGATCAAGGCTTGATTCATGGAGCTTTGGTTTTCTATTATTCACAAAACCAAGACGACTATCGTTTGACCTTTATTGCCAAGCAGACCTATTTCAATGAAAGCGGTGAATTGGTTAAGAAGGAGACTGCCCCTAAGCGATATACATTCTTGTTAGGCAAAAACGAGCCTTGCACTACGGCTGCAAGCCGACTTATAGAATTGGCTAATAAGAAGACATCTGAATCTATCTATTTGACAGATGTTATTGATGCATTCTCTGTCGAGCGACTCAACAAAGACTTTTTTAGAGAATACAAAGAGCAATACTATGCGTTCTTGAAAGAGATTGGCAATACAAAACCACATCGTGATTATGTCAAGAAGCTATTAGGCCGTTTGGTATTCTTGCAGTTCTTGCAAAAGAAAGGATGGATGGGTGTACCTGCATCTAACACTAAATGGGAAGGTGGAGATAAAAAATTCCTTAGTAATCTTGTTGAGAGGCATATCGATAATGAGAGACTGTTAAGTGATGTGTTTGAGCCATTATTCTTTGGCATTCTAAACACAAAGCCAGAAGATAGAAAAACGTTATTCATTAATAAAAAATGGAATATACAACTCTTAGAAGAGTTTATAGGCATCCCATATTTTAATGGTGGCTTATTTGAAGCAGACGATGTGGATAAGCAGCCTATTGATTTCCCATATGTCAACTTCAAGAATTTGATGGAGTTCTTCTCTCAATATAACTTTACTATTGACGAAAATGATCCTGATGATAGCGAAGTAGGTATTGATCCTGAAATGTTGGGACATATTTTTGAAAATCTTTTGGAGGACAATAAAGACAAAGGTGCCTTTTATACCCCAAAAGAGATTGTACAATATATGTGCCGCCAGAGTGTGATACAATACCTCAAAACACACGAGCCATCAGAGCAGTATGCAGAAGTTATTGATCAGCTTATAAATGATGGTGTGGTGAACCCTATACTCCAAAGCAAGAACATTGCAATACGCTTTACCCAACTACTCAAAGATGTAAAAGTATGTGACCCAGCCATTGGTTCGGGCGCATTCCCTATGGGTATACTTTATGTATTGTATCACGCAATACATCATTTGCATTCACATGCAGAACCTCATGGCAACTTTGATTCAACTCAAACAAAACGAAATATTATTCAAAATAATATCTTTGGCGTTGATATCGAGCAGGGTGCCGTTGATATAGCCCGTTTGCGTTTCTGGCTGGCGTTGGTGGTTGATGCGGAAAAACCACAACCTTTGCCGAATCTTGATTATAAAATCACTTGTGGAAATTCTCAAGTATACCGCTATTCATTAGATACCCCTATTGTCAATGTATTTGAGGAATACAATCGTGTAGGAAAAGATATTTCAAAAAAGAAAAAGACCGTCTGGGAAGATTACACTCTCGAAAAATATAAACAAGATGTTATTAAGTATACGGAAGAACATTCAGATAAAGTTGGATTAAAAGCAAAAATAAATGAAATAAAAAATTGTTTCAAAATCACATTGGCTATAAAAGATTTAAAGAATAGACAAAAGGCAGAAGCAGATGTACTAGATTATGAGTTTGTGGATTTTTGGGGAAAATGTAAAGCAAAAGAAGATCCTGTAGGATATAAAAAAGCCCAAAAAACGCTATTAAGTATTGTTGAAGAAGAAAATAGAATTCTTAACAACAAAAAATATAAGGACTCATTTGAATGGCGTTTTGAGTATCCTCAATTATTAGACGATAAGGGGGCTTTTGTTGGCTTTGATATAATCATAGCTAATCCTCCCTATATCAAGGAAGGTCGTATGTCAAAGATTTTTTTTGAGCCATATAAAGACTCTCTTTATTACAAAGGGAAGATGGATATATGGTATCTGTTTGCTTGTAATAGCTTAGACTTACTTAACTCAAATGGAGTTCTTTGCTTTATTGCAACAAATAACTGGACTACAAGTTTTGGGGCAAGTAAATTACGCGAGAAGGTAATTAAAGAGACTCGCATATGTAATATAGTCGATTTTGGAGCGGTAATGATGTTTGAGAGCGCAAGCATTCAAACTATGATTATGATGTTCCAAAAAGATAAGGTAACAGATGATTACACGTTTGATTACCGTAAATTAACAAAGTATAAAGCAACTGAAAGAGAAGCCATATCAATTTTGGATAAAACATCTAATGATGCGGAGTACTATGCTCCAACTATTAGGAGGGCTAATTTATTAGGCAAGAATATCACATTCAGTCAAAGCGATGATATTTTGGATAAAATTTACAATGTAAAGGGTAACATATTCTTGACAGAAGACGAATTGACAAATGGAATACATCCACACTATGACTTTATAAACAAGAAATTGTCAGAAAAATATGGTTTTAATATTGGTGAAGGTATATTTGGACTTTCAATGTATGAATTAGCTGCATTAAACCTAACGGAGTCTGAAACAGAATTTATTAAGCCATATTATAATTCTTCTGAGAATGTAACAAGGTATATAATTGGAACAACAGATTTAAATATCATATATACAACATCTAGATTTAAGAATCCTCATAGTATGGATTCTTACCCGCATTTAAAAGAACATTTAGATCGATTTAAAGATGTTATTTCATCTGATAATAAGCCTTATGGTTTACATAGATCGAGAGTGGAATCCTTCTTTATTGGAGAGAAAATAGTTGCATTGAGAAAGTGTGCTGGCAAACCGGTTTTTGCATATGCAAATGGACTGAATTATATGTCGGCAACATTCTATGTAATAAAGACTAATAGGGTTAACATGAGATACCTAACAGGTTTGTTAAACTCTAAACTGATAGAGTTTTGGCTTAAAAATAAAGGAAAGATGCAGGGTGCCAACTATCAATTAGATAAAGAACCTCTGCAACAGATTCCTATTGCAGTACCATCAAATGATGTACAAGAAATAGTAGCAAAATTGGTTGATATGATTATTTTGCTTAATAGTACAGAACAGCGAGCCAGTGAACTGGTTCAGAATTCATACATTTCCTCTGAATTTGAAAAACTAATAGATGGTTGTATATACGAGATATATCTTCCTAATGATATGAATGGGGTATCTACAATCACCGTATTACGTAACTACATACATCAAAGAGAGTCTATTAATATAACTGATATTTGGGATTTGTATATGAAGATTGATTCAACAGGCATCATTGAATCATTAAACTCTTTATCACTTTCAGATTCTGAGGTATTAAGGACTATTATTTTATCATAACTATGGCAACAATAACTCAAATAGAAATAGATGGATTCAAGGCGTTTCCTACTAACTTTAAGTTAGATTTGGGAACAGGTAAGAACCTGCTTTTATACGGTGAAAATGGAAGTGGTAAATCCTCTTTGTATTACGCTTTACACGCATTATTACAAAGTGTATTCAAAGATGATAAAGGTGTTAAGTATTTCAAACCAGGTGATGTAAATGGGGAAGAGTTTATTACCAACAATGAACATCTGATTAACATCTTTAGATTTGATGAGGCCAAGGCTAATACATACACACCATATATACGTATTACTTTTAATGATGGTAAGATTTGGAGACTTGATAATGGAGGACTATCATCTCAAAATGGAGGAAATGAGAGTGAAATTAGAATGTTAAATAAAGATTCTGTATTTATTAATCATTCATATATATCACGTTTTCATGCAGCAAGGAATTCTGAAGAAATAGATTTATGGAATGTTTTTTATAAAGATATTCTTCCATTCCATATCCCAGCTGGAACAACCCAATTTTTGGCGGATTTTTACGATGAAATTGTATCTGATTACAATGCAGGCATTGGATTAAAAGATAATAGCATTCTGGATAAAATAAATACTTTTAATGGATACTTAAATAATTCTATAAATAGAATAAACACAAAAGTTAGTTCTATTTATAATAATAATTTTAAAAATGAAGGTGATAAGTCTCTTGAAATAAAGTTGATATATTATAGTGATGACGACCAAGATAATAAATTGAAAGAACATTTCTATCTTTATTATGGTAATATTAGAAATAGCCAAATCCTAGATAAGGAAGATTTATATCCTCCAAGAATTGGAATAGAGATTAAAGAAGAGGGTATTCTTATTCATAAGCCACAATCCCATTTTAATGAAGCAAAATTAACAGCTATTGCATTGTCTGTTAGATTTGCCAGCATGTCAACAGTAGCGATAACACCAGGCTCATTTATGGCACTTGATGATATGCTTATTAGTCTTGATATGAGTAATCGTATGAAAGTCATAAATTATATATTTAAAGATATCTATCCTAAATACAAACTTTATATCTTTACTCATGATAAACTCTTGTTCGCATCATTTAGAAAAAGGATATGTGCAAATAAGCAACAAAATGATTGGCTTTGTGGAGGTGTGTATATGCACGATAGAGATAATTCTATTGATTTCAATCGATGTAATCCTTATCCTATCTTCGTCGAAGAAAAAGATACAGAACTAAAAGCAAAAGAATATTATATAATACACGACTATCCAGCTTGTGGACAGCAATTAAGAAAATGGTGTGAAGATATATTAAGCCAATTATATCCAGACACACTATTAAAGAAAAGAGATTCAAGAACAGGTAAAACGGATGAAACATCTTTAAATGATAGAATTGTCTGTTTAAATGATTATTGTCAAAAAGAATCTATTAATTTTGAAGAGTTTAAAGATTTGAAAATATTTAAGGACAATGTCCTAAATACAGTATCACATTATGATGTATCTTCTCCTATATATGGTAATGAGATTTTATCCATAATGAAGATACTTTCAAAATTGGATCAAATCAGATTGAACAAAAATCAAATAGATGTTAATTCTAAATTAGGTATAGAACTAACAGCGGATAATGGTCAACCTGTTACGATTTGTATAGATATAAGAAGTAAAAAGATTAATATACTTGAATATAATGGAAATCAAAATGTTTCATACTATACAAAATGTGTGGTTTACAAAATAATAAAGAATGGAACACCAATGGATATCAATCCTGAAGTTACGTATGATTCGATATACGAAGCATACTGGTATTATATCGGAAGATATGGGTGTGACTCTACGATAAATCTTTTAGATGTGATAAAAGATCACGGTGTTTTCATTAAAGATAAACTTTAGATTATTATGATAATAGCAATTTTTGTTTTTTGTAAGTTCAGCACAACAACATAGAAAGAAATAATCTGAGAATAAATTTGAAAAATGAAATATGAGTATCTGTATATTCTGCCATAAGGATTCTTCAATATCAAAGAGTGTTGAACATATAATCCCTGAGTCACTTGGAAATAAGCATCACTTTTTGCCAAAGGGATATGTTTGCGATGCGTGCAACCATTATTTTGCTGTTAAAGTTGAGAAAGAATTGCTGGAACAATCATATTTCGTTTCAATGCGATTTAGAAATGAGATTTTGACAAAAAAAGGACAACTTGTTAAAGAGAGGATGATATTTCCAAGTACATTAAAAAGTTGTGAGGTTGTGCTGCAAACAACAAAAAACGAACTTATAGCATTATTTGACAAAAAAGAAAATGAAGAACTTCTTGAACTAATAAAAACAGGTAAAGCAAAAACAATGATAAGTCCATATATTCCTATACCGGAATACCCGAGCACTATTGTGTCACGTTTCCTTGCCAAATGCGCTTATGAGTATTTTTTATACAATATGGGTGAAGACAAATATGATTTGTGTGTCCAAGAATTACTAGGAAATGAATGTGATCTATTGAAAGATTTGCGAGAGTATGCCCGATATGGTAAGGGTACATATTGGCAATATAATCAGCGCCGGATATATTCGGAAGGAGATTGTGTCTTCAATCAAAACGAGAACATTTATTATGAAATCCTTCATGAAATGAAACTTTTTACAAAAGAATACAAATGCTATCCAAATGGTAATTATGAAGCTGAAATATATTTTGTAATGAGTATAGCCGGAATAGAATATGCCATTTGCATATCAGATCCCGATATTTCAGGATATCAGAAATGGTTAGAAGAACATAATGACATTTCTCCGCTGAAAGATAATTCCGAAACATTTTCCTTTAGCTTGTCTGATGTGAATCCTATATTAATTAAAAAAGATGACAATTGAATTCATTGATAATAAAAATAAGTTTTTCTCAGACGTAAAAACGTTAGGAAGAAAAAACTCTGCCACATTGGGCTTTATGCCAGATGGCGGCTTTGAAGATCATGCAAAGAACAGATGCATAATTGTTGCTCACGATGGTAAGGTTTTAGCTGGATATTTAATGTATCGAGTCGTTTTTCGTCTGTCACGAGTGAGTATTGTACATCTTTGTGTCAGTGAGGATTATAGAGGAAAAGGAGTTTCTACTGCATTGTTAAAAGCACTGAAGAAAAAATACGAAAAAAATTATCGGGGTATTTCACTTAGTTGTCGAACAGATTTTACATACGCATCTAATGTATGGAAGAACTTTGGTTTTGTTCCTTTAGATAAGGTAAGAAGCAGAAGTTATAATGAGAATTATTTAAATAAATGGTGGTATGATTTCAATCAACCAACCTTGTTTTCGAAATCTTCGGCATCCAAAGTTAAGGCCTTGCTGGATATGAACATCATTGTAAAGTTACGGGAAGCAGAAAATTCAGAAACAGTAAATCCGCTTGAAGATCCTCGTGGCTTATTATCAGATTGGCTTATTGATGAGACCGAGTTATGTTTCGCACCTGAGGCATACAATGAAATAGACAGAGATGAAAATTTGCAGCGTGCTGCGAAGACACGAAATTTCCTCATGTCTTTTTCTCAATTACAGGTTGATATTGAAAAACAGGAAAAAGTTGTAAGTGAATTGGAAAGCATTATTTGCGGAACATCTGAGAATGATATTTCTGATAGGAAGCAAGTGGCCTCGTGTATTGTATCGCACACACCTTATTTTATCACTTATGATGATGGACTACTCAATAGAAGATCACAAATAGAGGAAAAGTATCTAATACAAATTTATAATCCACAAGAGTTTATCATACAAATAGACCAACTTCTACATGGAGAAGAGTATTTGCCTAATCAATTGAAAGGTGTGTATTCGGATTCTATTTCGAAATTAAATTCTCAGGAGTTATTTTCGTGTGTTGATAGATTTTGGATGCAGAAAATGGGCGAAGATAAGCAAGCCTTTAGCACTTCTGTATACAATATGGTTAATGCAAATGGAGGGGCTTTGTATGTTCTAAAACGATATGGGGAAGTAATCGCGTTTTATGGTTTTATCGAAAAACAAGACTCAACAGACATTGAACTACTACGCATTTTAGCAAAAGATATGTGTGGTGCAATATTTTTTAAATTGATTTCCAATATTCTTCAAACTACATTAAATGGCAATAAGTCGCAGATAGTATTAAACGAGAAGTTTATCACGGAAGAACAAAAAGAAATACTTAGTAACTTCGGCTTTATCAGACAAGATGATTATTATGTAAAATACGTATTCAACAAAGTTATAAAAAAAGAAGATATATCTCTGATTACTAGAAAAATATATCCTGAAGTAACTATTAATCATAGTGATAGAATTTTATTTGAAGTAGAACGAAAACTGTTCCCTCTGAAAATTAAAGGACTCAATATTCCTACATATATTATTCCAATACAGCCATATTGGGCAGGTCAATTGTTTGATATTACTATTGCTGGAGAAGACTTGTTTGGGGCAAATCCAGAAAAATTGTGGAGTTTTGAGAACGTGTATTACAGACATACAAAACCTATAACAGAAAAATGTCCTGCGCGAATATTATGGTACGCAAGCGGAAAAGATAAATTTCATTCTCATACAAAATCAATAATAGCTTCTTCATATCTGACAGATGTAATGACAGGAAAGCCTAAAACACTATTTCGTGTGAATAGGCGTTATGGAACTTATGAATGGAAGGATATTTCGAAATTATGTGATGGTAATATTAATATGGATATTAGAACTCTAAAATTTTGTCATACAGAAGTCTTTGGTTATCCTGTAAATTACAATAAAATCCAAGACATATTGATGTCTAACGGAAGAAAGAGAAATACTTTTGCTTCTCCTGTAGAAATCAATGAATCAATCTTTTTCCAAATTTATCAATTAGGCAAATGGAAAGAACAAAAATAGCGCATAAATATTTGTTTATAGCTGTTAAGCCAAAATATGCAAATAAATTGATTTCAGGTCAAAAAGATATTGAACTGAGAAAAATGAGACCTCATATTCAACCAGGGGATTATGTCATTATATATGCTTCTGCTCCAGTTAAAGCTGTAATCGGATTCGGAAAAGTAAAAAACATCATTGAATGTACTCCTAATGAAATGTGGGTAAAGTATTCAATTCGTTTAGGAATAATGAAACAAGATTTCGATTCATATTATGTTAATCATAAAAAATCAATTGGTATTGAGTTCGAAATAATCAAACCAATAACACCTATTGGGTTGGAGGAATTAAAACAAGTCGATTCTAAATTTCATCCTCCACAGATTTATAGATATGTAACAAATGAGGAAATTACAATTGCATTGTCGCAAAGGATTAAACAATAAATTACTCATACTGGAAAGTGAAAGATATGAACGAAGAAAACAAAATAATACTTTATCAAGACGATAACGAGATAACTCGTATTTCGGTGCGTTTCACTGATGAGGATTTGTGGCTAACGCAAAATCAATTGGCAGAAATTTATTGTACTACCCAACAGAATATTAGCCAGCATGTAGATAATATCTATAAGGATGGAGAACTTACCATAGAAGCAACCAACAAGAAATTCTTGTTAGTTCGTCAAGAGGGTAATCGTCAGGTAAAACGTAACATTGACCACTATAATCTTGATATGATAATTGCCCTTGGCTATCGTGTGCAGTCTCAGGTTGCAACCCGCTTCCGACGATGGGCAACCCAGCGGCTTCATGAGTATATCCAGAAAGGGTTTGCGATGGATGATGAGCGCTTAAAGCAAGGTGGTAACCGTTATTTCCGTGAGTTATTACAACGTATCAGGGATATTCGTAGTAGTGAGCGCAACTTCTACCAGCAAGTAACAGATATATACGCTACCGCCACCGATTATGACCCACGTGACGAGATGACAAAGACCTTTTTTGCCACCGTTCAGAACAAGTTGCATTACGCTGTCCACGAGAATACGGCAGCCGAGGTTATTTACAATCGTGTGGACAACGAAAAGCCGTTTGTAGGTATGACTAATTTCAAAGGCAGCTATGTAACTAAGGATGATGTAAAGATTGCCAAGAACTATTTGTCTGAGATTGAACTCCAACGCCTGAATCTGCTTGTTTCCGGTTTCTTGGACTTTGCCGAGTTCCAAGCATTGGAAATGAATCCTATGAGAATGAAAGATTGGATAGAAGCACTGGACGACCAAATTATAGCACACAAACGAAAGGTTTTGATTGGTAAGGGAAACATTTCGCATAAACAAGCGATTGAGAAGGCAGAAAAGGAGTTTGCCATCTATCGCAAACGCGAAATGGAACAGCTTGAAAGCGATTTTGATAAGGAAATCAAAAGATTGAAAGATAATAATGGTAAAAGTTCAAACTAATTCACTACCTTTCCTCTAAAAAGAAAAATCCCCCGCTCTTATATTCGTATGTAACTTACTTGTAAGTAGTTATTCATAATTATTTCACCTATGTCGAAATTACATTATCTTTGCCTCGAACAAAACTGCGTGATAAATGAAAATCAAGAAATTGACGCTGAGCGATTCCGAACGTCGGGAACTTACCACCGGTTTCCGGACAGGCGAAAGCCATTGTTTTCGTATGCGTTGCCGCGCCATACTGCTCAAAGCAGAGGGCTTGAGTGCGCCCCAAGTGGGAGCACAAACGGAAATGACCGCCCAAACCGTTGGCAGTTGGGTCAAACGTTTCGAAAGCCAAGGAATCCAAGGATTATACACACGTCCGGGACAAGGTCGCAAAGCCATCATGGACTGTTCGGACGAGGAATCCGTGCGCAAAGCCATCGAATCGGACCGGCAGAGTGTGCGTGCAGCCAAAGAAGCCTGGCAGAATGCTTCGGGCAAGGAAGCGAGCGAATCGACGTTCAAACGTTTTTTATCCGCATTGGCGCAAGATATAGACGTATAAGAAAACGTCCTAAGGGTAAGCCCTCGCCGCAGCTCTATGCGTATAAGACCGAGAAGCTGCAAGAACTTGAAACACTTTTTGAAAAAGGCTCCATCGACCTCTTCTATGGTGACGAATCTCATATCTGCACGGAAGGCTATGTCCCTTATGGGTGGCAGTTTGCCGGAGAAGACGTCTACATTCCTGTCGAAAAAGCCAAACGGCTCAACATCTTTGGCATGATTGACAGGAATAACCGCTTTGAAGGATTCTGCACCTGCGATTCTGTCGATGCAGAGAAAGTTGTTGATTTCCTCGACAGATTCTCTTTCAAGCTCAACAGAAAGACATTTGTTGTGCTTGACAATGCAAGTGTACATCGTAATGAGAAAATAAAGCGAATGCGTCCAATATGGGAAAAACGGGGACTTTTTCTCTTCTACATTCCTCCATACTCTCCTCATTTGAACATTGTGGAGACCCTTTGGCGTATTATGAAAGGGAAATGGCTCCGACCACAGGATTATGTCACTACCGAATCGCTGTTTTATGCCACCAACAGGGCTTTGGCGGCGATAGGAACACGACTGAATATTAACTTTAGCCATTATGCTGCTTAATTTTGATTAGTTACTTATCTAATTAATTATACTTATAGTCCATAAATTTTCCCACAAAACGCCTAAGACGACAAGTATTTTGTCGTCTGAACTGGTAAAGTTTGTTACTTTCCTCTTCAGCCTAAAAGGACTACGCCGGTGTCCAATCCCTCTATGGATACAATAATTTTGTAAACGCGCTCATGTGGCAGCACAAAGGTAATTATGTTGTCGATAGAGGTATATCGGAAAGGTCTATCCGACCAATAACGATTCTAATGCTTGAATATCATTTTGCCATTCCGCCTGCTTTTCAAGCCGCTTGAGGTAAACATCTATAAAATCCTCGTCTTTTGTCAGCATGTGCCATACTGCGACCAATAACTTTCGGGCGATGGCTACTTGTATCTTCATCTTGTTCTTATGGCGTTGGGTGCATTGCACGTAGCTGAAGTTTGAGAAAAAGCAGTTTCGGGTTCTTGATGCGACCCAGGATATTTCAATCAATATCTGACGCAGGAATCGGTTCCCATGCGTCGTCCTGTTGCTTTTGACTTTATTGTTGCTTATATCATTGCGTGGTTTCAATCCACACCATCCCACAAGGTTTGTTGCTTTTTCAAACGGTTTCATGTCAGCCCCGGTCTCCGCAATTATAGCCGAAGCGGCGCGTTCTTTAACACCGGGGATGCTCTGTAGACGTTTGAATTGTTTCGGGAAGTGTTCCTGGCACATGGCAATGAGGGCATTCCTGCATTCTTCGATTTGTCGCTCGATTACCCCTATAAGCTCTGCGTATTGCTTTAACAAACAGATGTCTGCCTGGTGAAAGTCACCCGTTACGGCATCCTTTATAATGTTGCGTCCGTATTTCCGTAGAGTTTTTCCATGAATGAGTTTCACCAGCTCCTCAGGGTCTGTTATCCCGGTTATTATTGCACGGACGCACTTCTGATAGCTTTTTCCATTGACTCGGGATACATAGTTACTTAACCGGAAGCCACATCGCTGTAAAGCAGCGTCCTGTTTATTGCTGTTATACGTCAGGTCTTCATTCAGGTCGAAGATGCGACGGTTATACTTGCGCATGTCCTGCACTGTCTTATCCGGCACAAAACTTCCACGAATCAGATTCTTCAACAAGCATTCCGCTATCCATTGGGCATCCTTCACATCACTCTTGCGACCGGGAAGCTGCTTTATAAAATAAGGATTTACCAATTTGAGAGACATGCTCTCGCACAAGGCATTCCACACAGGGACCCAATAGGTTGAAGTGCTTTCCATGGCTGCCTCTGTCACCCCATGAGAAACCATCTCGGAACACATAAGTTCTAAATCAGGAGTCAATGTACCATAAACTTTTGCAAAAATAACGGCCTCTGTATTATCCATCACACAGAGATAAATTGTATCTTTGTGGACATCAAGGCCGGCCACGATTCTGTCTTTGTCCATATTTGAGATTTTTTAGTTACACTCCTTAAATATAGGACATTCGTAACAATTAAACGAAGTATGAAGCAGAGTTTCAGGGTTGGCCTCGGTTTTTATTGTGCCGGTGTAGAAAAAATCGATTTTTCTATATAATTTTGTATTCGGAAACTTTCACGCAACCTTGCGCAAAACAACGCAAGTTATTGGTGGAGCAAACGGAGGAGATTGCAGTTGAGTAGCTTTTAGAAAAGAATGATATTCAACCACTTGGAAATAAATTACGATTTCTGGTGGCACCACGTTTTAAGAAGGCAAAACGATGTAAATCCCTGAATTTCAAAGAAGTTCGGGGATTTTTCTTTTCCAAGAATAGGCAAAATTAGTGGGATTGAAGCAAACTATACGTCCTTATTCAAGGGACTGTTTTTAAAAGCCCGGAATGTTCCACTGCGAGGTGTTTACTTCATTCTTTTACAGCACATTGCACTATTTTACATAACAGGGTTCTCGGTTCGATTTCCTAACTTTGTATCATTAAAAATTGAGCCGTATGGAAAGAAAAAGATTCAGCGTGTTGTTCTTCATCAAGCGTAGCAAACTGTTAAAAAACGGGGAAGCACCCGTGCGTGTGCGTGTCACTTATGACCGCCTATACGTGGAACTTCAACTAAAGCGGAGCGTAAAAGTCCCACTCTGGTCGCAGGAAAAAGAGAAATCGACAGGCAAAGACCGAAACTCCGTAGAACTTAACCATTACATTGACGCCCTGCGTGTAAAATTCTATCAGATTTACCAAGACTTGGAACTGGAGGGAAAGATTATCTCCGCACGTGCCATAGTGAACCGCTATCAGGGAAAGGACGAAACTTTCAAGACATTGTATAATGTATTCAAGGAACATAACGACAACTGCCGGAAGCTAATCGGGACGGACTATGCTGACATCACCGTAAGACGTTACGACAATTGCCTTAAATACCTCATGGAACTGGTTAAACGGGATTACAAGGTAGATGATATGTTGCTGCGTGAGGTAAACGGGGAACTAGTGCGCAAATTCGACTTATACCTAAAGACAGAAAAGCATTGCGCACAGAATACTGTTATCCGGTACATGAAATGCTTTAAGAAAGTGATAAACCTTGCCATTGCCAACGAGTGGCTGACAAAGAACCCGTTTGCCGGAATCAAGTTTCACGAGGTGGAGGTAAACAAACAGTTCCTAAGCCAAGCCGAGATAAACCGGATATGGCAGAAAGAGTTCAGGATTGAACGGCTGGAACTGGTACGGGATGTTTTTATCTTCTGCGTATATACATTTGTTGCACTAACTAATGTATGCTTGATTATCAACAAATTGCAAACCAATAATAGAAGTATGGGTAATGGTTTAGAAACCACCTGTCTTCATCATTTTGCATGATTCCCAATCATTTCAAATAGCTCAATGCGAAGATAATATTATTTTGAGAATTAACCAAATTCTGATAATCAAAATCATACAAATTCAGCGAATTACCGGCTATGGTTGCTGAAATTTATACTTCAATCCATATTCTTCCAGTTTGTTGTACAGCGTCGTACGTCCTATTCCGAGCAGTTCGGCGGCAACCTTGCGGTTCCCGTTCGCCTGCTTCAACGCGCGTAAGACACGCTCCT
>ERZ777306.3159-NODE-3159-length-18024-cov-5.351383_pt1 | contig 18024 bp, 14 predicted proteins | sample MGYA00374966_ERZ777306 | MGnify/ENA primary metagenome ERZ777306 (study PRJEB29329, sample SAMN06343882) | mouse gut metagenome | isolation source: Mouse cecum | place: Austria: Vienna | collected 2014-11-15 ...
GCTTGATTTCTATAAAATCCTATTCTACACTGCTGTTAACAAAATGATTGTTTAATGTCATATAAGAAACACACCAATTGTAACAAATCTACAACTCTGGAAACTTTTTCAAGATTCTCAAAAAAATTACTGACATCAACGCTGGCACAGTTGGTGGTACTACAGCAATGTGCATGGGCATATAATGACATCATCCCACCACAAAATGTTAACGACAATCCCGTAAATCATATAGTTATAGACCCCGACCGCGCAGGCGAGGCATTTATTGATCGCGCTCAGAACGGAACACCTGTTGTAAATATAAACGCCGCCAGCAAAGGGGGCGTTTCTGCTAATTATTACCGCGATTTTAATATAAACGCGGAAAACCTGATTTGGAATAATTTGCAAGGCGAAGCCGGCATTTCCAAACTCGGTGGTGCGTTGCATGGTAATCCAAATTTTAATAAGCCAGATGCACGACCCGCCGATATTATCTTGAACGAAATCACAGGGTCGCGTGTTTCCAATATTAACGGATACGGCGAAGTATTCGGTAAAACGGCCGAGGTTATTATTGCCAACCCCAATGGCATCATGGTTGGCGGCGCAGGATTTATAAACACGTCACGCCTGTCCCTGATAACCGGTTCTTCAAATGGTTTGGATGCAAACGGCAATTTAACGCCGTTTACCATGTCCACCAGTCCGAACGCAATTATCACAGTTATTGGCCGTGATGTTGTGGACGCGGATGGGAATCCCGTTGCGTACAACCTGGGGATTGACATGGCGGGCGGCAATGTTATGGATTTGATATCGCGCATTGTCAAAATCAACGGCAAATTATTGGCGGGCGACGAAATCAACATCATAACAGGTAATGACAAGGCCACACGTACGCCCGACGGATGGAAAGTCACCAGCAAGGACGGCGAAGACAAACCGGAATTTGCGATTGATTCCACGGCATTGGGTGGTATTTATGCGGGGCGCATTAACCTGATTGCAAACGAAGACGGAGTCGGCGTTCGCACGCGCGGCGATGTTATTTCCACCATGGATGACGTTCAATTCGATGCCCATGGCAACATTATCATAGACGGTGGGGTAAATTCGGCGGGCAACGCAAAAATTAAAACATCCGGCAATATTGAGGTAAATAAAGATATACTGGCGGGGCGTGATATCGCGACTGATTCACAAAACATTGTTATTGCCGCCAAATCACACGCCAATCGCGATATTACTATCAAGACAACCACAGAAACAAATATCGGACAGGAATTAACCGCCGAGCGGAACATCATCTTAAATTCCGATAAAATCACCAATCGCAATACGGTCAAGGCTAATAATGCCTTGAATATTACTGCAAACACACTGGACAATACAGATGGCAAACTGGTTGCTATTGGCGATTTTATATTGGATTTATCCAACCGCGACTGGCAGACCAGTGGCATTTTGCAGGCAGGCAACACACTGAGCCTGATGGCAAAAGACCTGACCAATGTAAATGGCGACATCAGTGCGGGCGATATTGTCATAAATGCAAGCGGCAGTTTCACGAACGGCTCTGACACGGTGGCGACTATTTTGGGCGCGACCAATTCTCTGAGTCTGAATATTACTGGCGACTTGATGAATTATGGCACATTGCGTGGCGGCCGTGACGTCAGCATAAATGCCATAAACGTTGTCAATGGTGCGGTTGCTGGCAGCAATGCCACCATTCATGCCGGACGTGACATGGTTATCCATGCGGCGCAACGCATATTAAACCGTGGATTTATCCAGGCATTGGGTAATTTAACCCTGACGACCGATGCCGCGCTAAATGAAGACTATGTCTTGAATCCGAATGCCCAAAAGCTGGCAACAGATAACGATACGACACTGGCCCCTGAATATCAATCAATCTATGATGCGCTGGATACCATAACAGACACGGCGCAACTGTATGATTTATTGGCCAATGTCAAAACGTCCGAGCAATTTTACAAGGTTCAAAAACGTCTGCAGATGTTGCGAATTGACGAAGTTTTAACAGAATACGGCGACATGGCAGATGGGGCGGACGTTGAGAATTTGATAAGCCTGCCCGAAGATGAAATGCAAGAATCATTGGCCGAATTACTCGGCGATGATTATGACGCGGCGGATTGGACAATTGATTTGTCCGGCGATATCGCGAATATAAACACCCAGATATCCGACCAGCAACAGCGCACGGATGATTATAATGCGGCAGAACGTATAAATACCTTGGCACAGTATGAGGCTGATAAAGAAACCGCCCGCCAAGAATATGCCGACCTGAACGGTGGCGACGATACCGGCTTTGAATATCCAGATTTTGAATACACCCCCGTATCCCGCGAAGATTATGCTACCATTTCCGGCGAAGACTACCTGGATTATGACACAATGGTTGCGGCCGCGGAAACCGCCGCCAAAACCGCACGTGCCAACAAAATAACGACCTTTATCGGTGATACAACCACGATTGTAAATGAATATCGTACATACGACTGGTCAACCATGACCGACAGTGATATTGCGGATAAAATGTCGCTACTGATGAGCGATGAATACAACCCGTCCGATTGGATTATTCCGCCGTTCAAAAAAGCCGATGCCCTGCAATTGGGTTATATCAATTCGTTGCGGATAAATTCTGTGAATCGCGATTTGGTGGAACGGACTGGTATTCATAACGACGGTCGGATTTACAGCGGCGCGAACATGGATTTGACATCCAACAGCGTCTTGCACAATAACCGTGGCGCACTGATTTATTCCACTGGCGACATGGCGTTATCCGTGGAAAACTACCTATTCAACAACGCAAATGCCGCTGGCACAGGAATCTTGTCCAAGGGAACCCTATCTATTACCAGCCGGAATAATGGCTGGCTGGACCACCTTATTAACTATGATGGCACGATTGAATCCGACCTGGATTTGAATTTACATGCCACCGAGGTCGTCAATTATGGCAGTGACAGCATCGACCTGTCGGGGATAGACAATAACATTTACCCAGCGATGGAATACCGCTATCACTGGACAGAAACCAAGCGCGTTTTGGGTCGTAAAAAGAAAAAGCATAAGAGCCGCGTCATTTCCGAGGCAGAATACAACCAAATGAAAGCCGCCGGTCAAAACGTGACCGCGACATATTTAGGTTATAATTATGTAAAAGATTATCCAGAATTACAGGCCTCCTATTATCTGACCAAAAAGCACTTGGAAGACCAACGCCACAATGCCACCGTCAAGACGGATAAGGATGAAGCGCACCTGACACTGGTATCCGAAACATCAAAAATCCGCAGCAATCGCGGCACGCTGTCCATTTTGACCGATGATTTGGTAAATTATAACAGCCAGATATTCGGTGAAAATGCCGAAATCACGGCACAGAATATTTTAAATCAGAACCTGACCCTGAATATCAATATCAAAGAATATTATGTCCAGCGGTATCGCAAATGTAAACGCGTGGCAGGCGTATGTGTTGACCATTACCAGGCTCGCAAGGAATGGACGCACAATATTGTTGAAGAATACAAGGGCTTGTCGCCGTCCAGCATCATTGCCGCCAAGAACTTGAAGATAAATGTTCAGACATTGGGCAACGGCACCAGTGCGGTTGACCCCGCGGCCAGCGGTAACACGACACTGCCATACGACCCAACAAGTCTGCCGGAAACAGAACTGCAGGAAATTGTTCGTACCGGTACAATTGACCCCCTGGCTGGATTTAAGTTGCCGGACGGCGGATATGGCTTAATACGCGCGGGCGACATTTTGAACAGCCCTTATTTATATGAAACAGACCCGACGTTGATAGATTTGGAACATTATCTGGGGTCTAAGTACCTGATGAACCGAATAGGTATGGATCCAGATGATGTTGACGCAAAATTCCTGGGCGATGCATACGTTGAACATCAAATGATAAAGGATGCACTGGATAAAACCCAAGGTTTCCGCAATAAAATCATGACGGATGCGGAAACCGAAGACTACATCAACGGACTTTATAATACCGTGACACCAGAACTGGTGGCCGATTTAGGCCTGGAATTTGGGCGCGCACCGACACCGCAACAAATCGCTAAACTTGACCATGACATTGTATGGTATGTAAAGCAGAATATTACACTGCCCAATGGCGAAACGGTAGAGGTTCTGGTACCGCAGGTATTCCTGGCGCAATCCACGGTTGATGAATTATATGGGGCGGCCCTGGCAAGGGACGATACGCGGGCAAGCATCCGCGGCGATAACGTATCAATAGATGCCATCTCAGCTGAGGCGGAAAGCCGCTTGGACAACATGGGCGCGATTGTCGGTAATAGGCAATTGGTCGTAACAACCGACCAAATCAATAATTCTGCGCGTACAGTCGGATATCAGACACCTGTCTTGCGCGGTGGCGATGTTTTGGTATTGGACACTGGCGAGGGTGGCGCGGTCAACAACCGCGGCGGACGCATTGAAACGACCAACACGGACAGTCTTTTGGCAATTAACACTGGCGAACTGAACAATATCACGCTGACACAGGCAGAATCCCAGGACCGCGGTAATTACAAACGCGTAGAAACCCATATTGGCGACACCGCCACAATCAGTGGTGCTGGCGATGTAGATATAACAACCACAGGCGACATGAACCTTGCCGGTGCAAAAATTGATGCAAACAAAGATATTAAAATATCCGTTGGTGGCGATATCACGGCAGTATCAGTCCAAGATTATGAATACGAATACCAAAAACAGAAATATGGCACATTCTTGGGCAAGGATATTAAAACGAAAATATCGGAATCTGTTACGAATGTGACAAGTTCTATATTTGCTGGCAACAACATGGATATAAAGGTAAAAAATGACCTTATGGGCGAAGGCTTGTCAATATCCGCAGAAAACCAATTAAATTTAAGTGCAGACAATATCTATCTGACAGATGTGATAGATTATGATTATAAATACAGCAAGCATACAAAAAAACGTTTAGGACTTGAGAATATTATTGGCGAAACGCTGGCTGGGGCTGGACTCGGATTTGTTGTCGGTACTATACCAGGGGCAGTTGTCGGCGGTGTTGGTAGTTTTGTTGATTCCATGCAAGAACCACAGGTTGGACATACAAAAGTCAAAGTCAGCATGGATGAAACTGTCAAAAAGTCTGCTGTTTCAGGAAATAACGTCAATGTCAATGTATCCAATGATTATACTTATGATGAATTGACCGAAAATGATTATTCTGATTCTCACACCAGTAAAATAGGAAGAAGTTTTATTGAATCTGTTGGGCGTGGTGGTGTTATAGGTATTGCCGCAGGCTTAGCAAGCGAACAAAAAGAAAAGGAAGAAGAAAGACAAGCGGCGGATATTGAAGCAGAAAAGGAGGCACAGGAAATATATAGTCAGACATTTGAAGACTTTTTGAAAAATAACAAGAATTATTCAAATGGCCAAGTAGGGGCTTTAAGTGAGTATTATGAATCTGGCGGACGCGGTCCAGGTACAATAAATATGAAAAAGGATAAGAATGGTAATTATATTGCACCTAAAGGTGATGCAGGCGGATGTAGTTATGGGATATGGCAAATAGAAACCCAAAAAGGCACGATGCAGGAATTTATGAAATTTTTGCAAAATAATAATAGTGAATATTATGAGCAATTAAATTTTGATGGTAAAGGGGTAGAATTGGCGAAAAATGGTTCCGCCGATTTTGTTGAGGCATGGCAACAGCTCGCTAACACAGATCCTGAAGGTTTCAGACAAGTTCAATATGAATTTATTTATGCAAAAAAATATGAACCAACTATAAACTATATTGATAAAATGTTCCCTGGACTGGATTTGGAGGCTCATAATCCAGTAGTAAAGGATGTTATATGGTCTATGAGCGTTCAACATGGTATGGTAAAAAAAGTTGTTAAGGATGCATTAAGTTCACAAAATATAGCAACAATGACCGATGCGGATATTATAAATAAAATGTATGACGCGCGTATATATCATATACAGCATCGAACAAAAATGAGTGATTCAGATAAACAGAAACAACTTGATAGATATGCCAAAGAAAAAGCAAAAGCATTGGAGCAGTTAAAATAGGAGAAAATATATGTTTTATAAATTATTATGTTTACTTGGAATGTGCAATATGCTGTATACGGAGACTCATGCAGCAGAATATGTGTTAATAAACTTTAATTCAAATGGGCTTATCGTAAATACCGCTTCAGGAACAGAAATTGGCGGTGGGGATATAGAGAAAAATCAAAACGGAGAAATTGAAACATTCTCCAAGAAAGCCTGCACAAAGGCTATTACTAATAAAATCAAAGACTTAAAAGAGTTTGAGTCAGATTTTATATATCATGATAATGGTATTTACGAGATAGGTGGCAATTTTGGCAGATTATGTTGTGTCCCATATGAAATTCTTAATAAAAAATATATCGGGATAGATCCTATAGGTTTTTATATAGAAACAGAGCCTTTCTTTAATGATTACCGCGAACAAATTTCAGAGAAAATAGATATAAACCAAATTGCTTCATATAGCATATTTCCTTTGGACTAATGATAACATCATATAAATCTTTAGAAAACAGATTCAGTAACTATTTGTTGCTACCTACTGACTTATATGATAGCGCATGGGTAAATGATGTGACCGAATTGCGTGGGGGCAATGTTGACATCAACGTTGGCGGCAAAACAACCGTCACCGGCGCAGTTATCGCGGCAAATGCCGATGGCGAACTTAACCTGACAACCAATGAACTGGAATACAACGACATCCACGACTTTAACACAAATCATAATAATGGTGTCGGATTGAATACTGGTTTTGGCATCGGCACCAATAAAGGGGAAAGCACGTTGCACCCAGAAAAAACAACTGATGTAACCATTGTACATAAAGGACATGACACCGAACAAACCACGCATGCGACGATTGGCGCGGGCAATATCACGGTCGGTGACGACACCAACCCTGAGCTGGCCGGCCTGAACCGTGACACGGACAATGTTCAGGAAATAACCAAGGATGAAATCACAGGTGCGCTGGATTCCAGTGTGACGGTTGACAATCGTGTATTCTCAGGGGCTGGACGTGAACAAATTGCCAAACAACACGAAGATTTTATAGATAATGCAAAAGTGGTATCCGTTGCACCTGTTACTGCGGTTGGAGCAGCAACTGCTTTAACAGGGCTTATAACAAACCCATTGCAATCTGAAATATATACTACTGAAAAGGGTATTCACGTTGTTGGCAATCCAATAAGCTTAATTACAGATAAATCTTCTCCTATAAATTTAGGCGGAATTATCATATACCCTATCGGTTATCACCCAGATGATGTCGGTCCTATATACCGCACATCAGATGGTAACATCATTGCTGGATACCACGAAGAGGCACATACTGATCAATGGTTTAAGCTAGGAAGCATCGGATTTTTAAAAGAATGGGTATCGTCCGGCGGAAGAGCCAACGGAAATAAAAATCCATTGGAGACAAGTACTCCATATAGTGCAAACGAAAAAGCCATAGAAAGAATGAAAAATGAAGGTCTATGGAACAAATTTAATCCAATAAACGTTAAAACAAAAAAGGCTGGAATATATGAAATACCGAAAGGAACTGAAAATGATAAAAAATAAATTGCTTTTTCTGTGTTTGCTTTTAACAGCTTGTGAAACTGTGCCATATAAGCTATCAAATTTATATTATGAAACTGCATACATTACAACAAAATCAGAAATGGATTATAAAAACAATACAGAAATTTCTTTTGGTAGTATTGAAAAACCGTTTACTTTAATGGGTAAAGATTTGCCACAAGTATTAGAAATATATCAAGATAGTTCTAGGCAGTGCTTATTATTTTCATACTCTAACAAAGAATTATCACAAATGATATCCATGGATGATGGAATGAATATAGATAATCAGCTATTTGTCATAACAAAAGATGGTCTGAAATTCATTTCCTATAAGACACTAAAAGAACTGAAAAAAGATTCTATTGCACATCAATATAATCCCTCCCTATGCAAATAAATAGTATAAGTTTTAACAGATGAAACGTCTATCAACCATTTCCTTAATCGCCTTATTTGCAACACCTGCGCTGGTAATTTGAATGCTAAAAAAGATATTTGCATTTTTATTGATACTTTTTGCCTGTGTTGCATTGTCATGGGGAAATATCACGGTCGGTGGCGACACCAACCCCGAACTGGCAGGTTTGAACCGTGATACGGATAAAGTCCAGGAAATAACCAAGGATGAAATCACGGGTAGCCTGGATTCCAGTATAACAGTTGATAACCGTGTATTCTCTAAATCTGGACGCGAACAGATTGCCAAACAGCATGAAGATTTTGTGGACAATGTTGAACAAATTGGCGACGGTTTGCGGAATAATATCGTCACAAAGTCCATTGAAAATGCTTATACGGACAAGACGAAAGATATAATCGACACCATCGGCGATTATATTGAACAAGACCGACAAATGACCGAATTGCAACAAAAGCATCAAGATTTGGTCAAAGCCTTGAACGGTTTGACGAATTATGAATCTGCGGAGGCACGAGATATCCTGCAACAAGTTGCAGATTTTGTCGCCGGAACAGACGGATTCAGTGGTGATTTGAAATTGGCGAATATTGATGGCGATGTGATTGGATTTGCCTATCAGAGCAATGACGGCAGTGTGAAAAATATATCGCTGAATCTGGCGAATATTGATATGACAGACCCGAATGCATTGATGAATGCGTTGTATCACGAAACCACGAACTTTGACCAGCATACAAAGAATGAACAAACCGCCAAAAACCGTGGCGACACTGGTTCCGGCATCTTTGACCTGAAAAATTATGGGAATGAAAACACCAATGATACAAATAAGGATAACTGGGTATTTGATTATAATGATTCAACCATTACAGAATCAGGCAATATGACATTTATAAAAGATGTTATATCTGGAGCAAATGGTACTGGTACAACAAATTATAGTACCTATGGTGATTTGGATATAGATGGAAAGAAACTTGTTATAACTGCTGTAGACCCAACAGATGGGAGTACAGCAATAATAGATAATGCAACAAAGAAGGTGATTGCAAATTCCAAACATGTGACAGAATTCATTATGTATGATCACGATGATAATATTGTTGCAACAAAAAGTGCAAATGGGGCAGCTGTTGGCAATATTATTCACTTGGACGTAGATATAAGCAATTATGTTAACTCCAAAGTAAAACAAGCTGACTCTGAAAGCTTAAAGACAGTTATTAGTAAGGTTAGCGATTATGGAGAATATGATATAAAAAATAGAGTTCCAAAAGATTATGGTCTTGAAAGAAATGTACCTGGATATGATTATCATTATGATGGTTATATGCAAGATGGTAAAGTTGTTTCTGGAAGATCTGCCGGGAATGACACTTTCGGTAGAATTATACAAAATTTATCGTGGCCAAATGCAATATCTGTGTTGGGAGCGGATATTTATCAGAGTATGGGGTATGCCAAACAATCTACAAAACAATTTATAAACGATGCGTCAAATATAAATACTTTTGAAGATTTGAAGAACATTCAGTTGCCAAGATTATGGTTTCCTGAAAGCCAAGAAGCAAAAAGTCGTATATATGAAGGTGCTCATACACAAGAACAAATAAACTCTAAAAATAAATAAGGTTTGCAAATGCGGTATATCATACTATGTTTTATTCTAATAATACAAGTTAATATCTTAACTGGTTGTAATTATTATGTGCCTAAAACTATAAAAATAAAAGAAAATGCATATACATTAGATAAACATCATTTTATGCATATTAAAAATAAATATTTAATTAGAGTTTGTGATTCTTATTATGATTTATGTACAGGTCAAAACTCTTCTCTTATACTGAATAATACGAATAACATAATAGATATATATTCAGAAAACGAAGATTCTTTGGTCGTTGTTATAAAAGATGACATTTCTGCAATTGGAAATTTGCTTATACCTGATATAGAAAGACAAGAGCCTCTAATTGAAATAAAAAATGGTTATAAGAGATTAAATTATGGCTATAGTTCTATTTATAAGATCAATTTTATCATGGAATATAAGATCTAGAAAGTTTTGTAATGACCCTTTCGAGTATAAATAATCAGGCACAAACATATGAAACGTTTATCAACCATTTCTCTAATTTCTTTACTCGCAACCCCTGCGCTGGCATTGACACCTGAACAAATTGCTCAGCAGCAGTTGGTCATTCAGCAACAGCAGGAACAGGCATTACAAAACGAACGCAACCGCCAGCAGGTAATTGAGGCGGAACGCGTTCGCGAATCACGTGATATTCCCACCGATGGCGACAAGTCCGCCGGCGCAACCGCCACGGATACCGATGAATGCCCACGGTTTAACAAGGTTATCGTGTACGGCAACAAAAAGTTTTCCGACCGCCGCATCGCCAAGATCACAGATTCATACATCGGTCGGTGTGTCAACCGCGCAAACATGGAAAATATCCAGAAAGAGCTGACGGATTTGTACATCGACCGCAAGTACACCCTGGCGCGTGTATATTTTGACCAACGGAACTCCAAACTCACCAAAACCGATTGCGACATCATATTCATTATTGAAGAGGGATTGGTCAAATCAGTCAAATTACAGGACGTGTACGACGGCGAAACATACGAACCACAATCCAAATTCGCGAAATTTCGCCAGTGGACCAAGGCCCAGGTTGCCGTTCCCGGAACCGTCGGTAAAATATTCAAAATAAAGGATTTTGAGCAAGGGTTGGACCAAATCAATCGTTTACAGTCCAACAATGCGACCATAGACCTGCGCCCCGTCGCCGATTTGGACATGGCAGGATACAGCGATGTTGTGTTTTTGAACAACCACGACAGCCACCGTACGACATTCCTGGGGATGGGATTTGACAACAGCGGCAACAAAAGTGTCGGGGAAAACAACCTGAACATCAGTTTGAACCAGGACAACCTGTTGGCATTACAGGATAACATATACCTGAAATATACCCACGACACCGATTTTGCCGGCCACCATCATCACAGCCAGTCGTTATACAGCGCGATAACAATCCCATACGGATACTGGACACTGGGGTATAACCTGTCTTATTCCGATTACCGCACGACCGTGGACGGCATGTACACATCGTTTCAGACGCACGGCGACACCCTGACGCAAGGGTTGTCGTTGGAACGCGTCGTTTATCGCAGCGCACGGTATCGCACAAACCTGGGTGCGGTATTACAGACGCGCCGCACAGAAAACTGGGTGCGTGATATGCGCAGTATCACAGGTTCGCGCCGGTCCAGCAATGTGAACATATTCTGGAACAACACTATATACCACCCAATGGGGACGATTATTGTAAAGCCGTCATATCAGCGCGGGCTGGATTGGCTATGGGCCCGGCGCGATGCGAGGGACACTTTTGATACAGAACCGCATTTGCAGTACGATATGCTGAAATTATACCTGTATTCCAATATGAAATTCAATCTGGGACTGCCGTTTAACTGGATATTGACCGCGGACGGTCAGTACAGTTTCCAAAACCTGTACGGCAACGACCAATTCAGCATCGGTGGCGAATGGACCGTACGCGGATTTCGTGAAAACGTCATCAGTGGCGACGATGGATTCTATGTCCGCAACGAACTGCGAACCCCGATGGACAGATTGGTCCCGGGCGTTTTGATGCGTCAATCGTTTATGAATGTCGGTGGCAAATGGTCGGTAAACAGTGCGCTGGGCCGCACCCAGTTGGGAATTTTCGGCGATTACGGATATGTTGAAAACGCACACAAGATAACACCCGATCCGTATGATTCCAATTCTGGTAGCATGGCGGGCATCGGCGCGGGGCTGTATTATTACGGGCGGTATTTGAATTGGTCACTGGCATATTCGTATGGACTGTCGTCCCCGAAATACATCCAAACGCGCGACGGCATACCCCGGGAAGAGCATGCGATATATTGGCGCATTGGCGCGAATTATTAAATTTTTAACGAATTATTTCATTTAAAAGAATTTATTTATGAAATATTACACCTTTTATATCTCCCCTGTTGGTAAAATAATGATTGCAGGTGATGGTGATTACATAACAGGCCTATGGATTGAAAATCAAAAGCATTATGCAGCCGGAATTGATAAAAATGCGCAATATAGCCCTAATTTAAATTTGTTTCAATGTGCGGGATGCTGGTTGGATAAATATTTTAGTGGCGTCGCAATGGACAATTACGACATCCCAATCCGCCCCACCGGCAGCGATTTTCAGCGCCAGGTATGGCAAATTCTACGAACTGTACCTTACGGCCGGACAATAACATATGGCACAATCGCCAATGAGCTTACCAAAGAAACCGGGCGGTCCGCATCACCGCGGGCCGTCGGGGGCGCAGTGGGCCGGAACCCTATTTCCATAATTATCCCATGTCATCGCGTAATAGGCGCAAACAAAGCCCTGACCGGGTATGCAGGCGGATTAGACGTAAAATCAAAATTACTGGGACGGGAAAATATAAAACTATAAAAATCCCCCGTCACACAGTACAAAATACTTTTTTGACAAAATCTGTTGACAAATATTTTTTTTGAACTATTATATGTGCACAATTATTAGCAAAAGGGGCAGATATGTTCAAAAAACTAAAGTTAAAAATTGCCGCACGTCGCGTCGAGCGTCAAAAAGCACGCAAAGGCGCCAGCACACGCCGTCGTACGACACGTAAATCAGCAAACTTTTGGACACGCATGTGGAATATTATATGCTGGCCGTTGGATATGATTGCCCGCATTTCGCGTCGCGTTTGGGCCTGGGTTCGCAGCATTGATTTAATCGGATTGGTAAATCTGACGTTGCTGGTTGCGATTATTGTACTATTTTCCATGCTTGTTATTGATATTGTTGGGTGCAATAAAAAATCTGTTGTTATTATTGCAGATGCACCGGCCGCAGTTGTTATTCCGGAAAAGCCACAGGTCACGTTGACCGAAGAGTCTGCACCCGCATCAGTAAAGCAGCGCCCTGCGCTGCCTATCAAGCGCAATCCGGTAACACGTAAATTTGAATCCCATACTATAAATGTAGCCGACCGCGAATATGCGCGTCCGCTAAAGGTACAGATTCTTAACGGCGATATTATAATCGACCGCCGTGGTGCCGCACCAGTTCTGAGCGATGGTGTTCGCATCAACGGCAGCCTGTATCTGCAGAATATGCGTAAATATATTCTGCCATGTGGCGCAACAATTAACGGCAATCTGTTCCTGCGTGACGTTGAAATGTTGCAGTTTTGCGGTGATTTTACAGTAACAGGAAATATTTATGTCAGCCCGCGCTCTTCGTTTGGTCCAATACCACGCAGCGCGCGTCTGGGCGGCCAAGTAATACTGTAATATACCCTGCCCCTTATGGGTGTTAACGCCGGATTCGCACGTTGAATCCGGTTTTTACTTGCATGCATCTTGATATATTGTCTATAATACAGGTATCCAAAAGAAGGACAAAATAAATGAAAACATTTGAAAAAATTCTAAACGTATTGGCTAAGAACATCGGATACACCGTTGTTTTGGTCGCAGCTGTTATATTGTTTGCAATATTTTCAGGCGGCCTGTTGCCGGGTCTGATTACAGCGGGCTCTGCCTTGATTGGCTATGCATGTATTGAAACGCTATACAAGCAGTTCAAGAACACAAACGCCCCAAAGCAGGCGCCGAAACGCGTTTCGAAAAAGAAATAAAAAATCCCGCAAATGCGGGATTTTTTTAAGACCTAAGCAGATTTATTCTGTCACAGCGTTTTCTGTGGATGCGTCCGCCTGGGCGCTTTCCTGAATCAATATTTCCTGGCGCAGTTCACTTTGGCGCGATGCCATATCTGTTTTAGATGCCACCAATGCCAATGCCGCACACAATACAAAGAATATTGTCGCCAACCATGCGGTAATCTTTGTTAAAAAGTTACCCGCCGCGGCACCGGTAAGCGCACCACCAAACATTGATGCCGCAGAAGAGCCGGACATTCCGCTGCCCTCAGACTTTTGCAGCAGGATTATACCTGTCATTAAAACAGCAACAACTATTAAGCATACCAGTAAAATTGTAAACATAACTTTTCCTTTGATTATGGGACGATTTTATCGTGCCCCCCATTAAATTGCAAGAATTTTCAACAATTCGGCGGCGGCGGCGGTACTGGCCTCTTTTTTGGAAGCGCCCGTGCCGGTCGCATGATGATTCATTGCGGTAACGCGAACGCTAAATATCGGATTATGTGATGCACCAGACGTGCTGAGATATTCATATTTAGGCAGATCACCAGACGTATTCTTCTGAACCAGTTCCTGTAGGGCGCTTTTTGCATCTTTGGGTGCACGAGCATCACGTGCGGCAATATCACGCCACAGATTCATTATGACACCACGCGCTGCGTCAAAACCAGCCTCTAAGAATATTGCACCAAGGACGGCCTCCATCGCATTCGCCCAAACATGTCGAACACGACCGGCCGTCATGTGACCGTGCCGGACCCGCTTGTCCAGACCTATTTCCAGCGCAACATCCGCCAAGGTTTCCGTTGACACCAGCATCGCATGACGCCGAGCCAGTTCCCCTTCGGCCTCGGACGGGAACATGTCATAGAGCATGGCCGCAACGGTCAGGCCTAAAACACGGTCCCCTACAAACTCTAACCGCTCGTTATTACGTGTCGGGTCGATTCCGCTCTGCGTCAGGGCCAGATTTAATAACTCCGGATTTTTAAAATCATAGTTTAATTTTTTCACGATTAATTTATCCCCATTCCAAAACGGTCCCAGCGAATCTTGCTGCCCCAGTTCCATAAGAACATCAGCGGCGAATGATAGTTATGAGAATACCAGACAAACCACACCTTGCCCAGGACATAATCACGCGAAACAAAGCCGATATCGGCACGACTGTCACCACTGTTGTCACGGTTATCGCCCATAAAGAAAAGATGACCGTCCGGGACCGTATAAAGGGGCGTATTATCAAACATGGCATCATCCGAATATTCTATTATGCTATGAGAAACCCCATTGGGCAGTGTTTCGGTATATTCCGTAACCTTGGCCACACCACATGCACCAGGATATGTTTTGCAGTATCTATCCGATTTATATTCAATTGTATAGTTAAATGAAGCCGGTTCATTATCAACCCAGATACGGTTGCCTTTTATTGCCATATTGCCTTCATAATATCCGACACTGCGCAGTGTTTTCGGCAAAACAGCCACAACATACGGACGCGGATTTTCACGCGCTACGATATCACCATTTATATAAAGACGCCCCTGTTTCATCTGAACAGTCTCACCCGGCAGTGCAATCAGGCGCTTTACATAATCCTGGGATTCATTTATAGGATTGCGAAAAACAATTACATCCCCCATCTTCGGCTCTGTTGCAAAAAAGCGACCATTCCACATTTTCCAAGAACCAAACGGGAAAGAATAGCGAGAGTAACCATAAGCCCACTTTTCTACAAATATATGGTCGCCGATATGCAATGTCGGAATCATGGAACCAGACGGAATATTAAATGGTTCCAGCAGAAAGCTTCTAAACACGATTGCAATCAACGCACCATAGAACAGTGTATTAAACCATTCTCGTGCAACATTCTTATTTTTTGGCATAGTTTTCCGTCCTTTTGTTTGCGGGTATTTTAGAACTTGAATTAAAAATGCGCAAGCTATAATATGCAAATATGATTTCTTTAAATTCCATTATATTCAACGGACTGGACATAACGCCTATTGATGTTCAGGTCCAGTTGTCATCCGGACTGGCAAAACCTGAGTTTAAGATTATCGGCCTGGCGGACCGTGCGGTCAAAGAATCCGCGGAACGTGTTCGCAACGCACTGGCGGCGCTGAATTTATCATTACCACCGAAAAAGCTGACTGTTAATCTGTCACCGGCGGATGTGGAAAAATCAGGGGCACACTTTGACCTGCCGATATTATGCGCGATTATGTGCGCCATAGGTGCCCTGCCGGAAGAAAAACTGTCTAAGTACCTTATTATGGGCGAAGTCGGCCTTAGCGGCACAATCGTAAAAACAGAGGGTGTTTTACCAGCCGGGGTTTGGGCGACGCGCCATGGCATGGGCATAATATGCCCCGCATCATGTGGGCCGGAGGCGGCACTTAGCGCTAATCCCAACATACTGGCGCCGCAGCATGTTCTGGACCTGGTGCATCATTTTAAGGACATGGCGCCACTGCAGCCACCCATGGCAGAGCCAGCCACCAGCCCGGCAGAAGCCAATATTGACCTGCGTGATGTTCACGGCCAGGCCGCAGCAAAACGTGCGCTGGAAATAGCCGCGGCGGGCGGTCATGCAATGCTGATGATTGGACCGCCCGGGTCGGGTAAAACAATGCTGGCGTCACGTTTGGCGACGATTATGCCGGCAATGACACCCGAAGAAGTTCTGGAAACATCAACGATATATTCAATCGCGGGCCAGCTAAATGGCCGCGGTCTGGTACAAAACAGACCGTTCCGCAGTGTTCACCACACGGCCAGTGCCGTCGCATTGGCCGGCGGCGGCGGGGACCCACGCCCCGGCGAGATATCACTGGCACATAATGGTGTGCTGTTTTTAGATGAATTACCTGAATTTAATCGCACAACACTTGAAATATTGCGCCAACCAATGGAATCCGGACAAATAATGATTTCGCGCGCACGTCGTAACGCGACATATCCTGCGCGATTCCAGCTAATCGCGGCCATGAATCCGTGCCCATGCGGGCATTTGGGAAATGCCGCAATGTCGTGTTCCCGCGCCCCCAGATGCGCAGAGGCATACCAGAACAAGATATCCGGGCCGCTGTTGGACAGAATTGACCTGCATGTTGATGTTGACGCGGTAAATCCATGGGAAATGCAACGCGTGGCAACAGATGCACCCGGTGAAGACAGCGCCACTGTTCGCGCACGCGTCATAGCCGCACGCGCGCGCCAGATTGCACGCCAGGGAAAAATTAACGCATATCTAGATGGGCCGGATTTGGATGCGGCGGTAAACCTGTCCCAGGCGGCGACAGAATTCTTAAATACCGCCGCGGAAAAAATGGGAATGTCCGCACGCGGCTATAACCGTATAAAACGAATTGCGCGCACGATTGCAGACCTGCGCGGGGCGGCGGATGTCGATATCTCCGACCTGGCGGAGGCACTGTCATACCGCCAAATAGGCCGCGGAAAATTCGGAACAAAAACAGAATAAAAACAAAGCCCCGGACGGGGCTTTGTTAAAACTCGAACCGCAGCCCAAGCATTATGTTTGCATAAATCATGCTTTCGGCACTGAACCAGTCACGGGTACGGGTATCATCCTTGTTTGTCAAGGCCCACTTTATCTTTGGGATATATGCCACACGTGCCCCAAAATCAAAAAACATCGTTTCTGTTATACCATACGACAGCCCCAGCGCCACCAGCCCCGCAATGTTTGAAGAACTGGTCTTGGAGCGATAAAACTGAACCACGCCATAGTCATCAGCCTCACCAAAATTCTGAAGGTCAACAGATGTCGATAAATCCCCATACAAGTCAGACAAGTTCAGTGTTGTTTTACTGTCGGCGTATCCGATACCAAAACCGACATAGGGAATAACCTTGCGCACGGGCTTTTGCAGACCGTCAAAAAAGTCGTAAAACGCCATCGCACTGATTATATCTGTGGAAATTTTAGACTGGGCACTGCCGCTTTGGGCAATGATGACAACATCCGACACATCGCCACCCGTCAATGGCAAATCACCGTCAAACAGCGGCGATTGGTTGTATTCCATTTCCGTAATATGGTCCCAGCCCACCTCCAGTCGCCACTGGGGGCGATTAGGTATCGTCCACCCCAGCGATGCACCGGCGGCAAATGAAAA
>ERZ777306.3160-NODE-3160-length-17991-cov-216.038972_pt1 | contig 17991 bp, 16 predicted proteins | sample MGYA00374966_ERZ777306 | MGnify/ENA primary metagenome ERZ777306 (study PRJEB29329, sample SAMN06343882) | mouse gut metagenome | isolation source: Mouse cecum | place: Austria: Vienna | collected 2014-11-15 ...
AATATCGACTGGAACCGGAGGATCTAAGCCCGTGCAAATTTCAAAAGGTTACGATAGAAGTTCACGTAAAAGAACATCCCTGCGAGTACCCTTCGCTATGGGGAAATCAGAATGCCTGTGGACTGCCATGCAAACACTGGAAAAAAGTGGGCGGGAAACCTCAGAAAAGAGAAGAAACAGGAATCTGTCTGGAGCAGACCCGTGATAACAGGTTCAAGCCGGACAGGAAAGATATCTGTAACTATTGAGAGGAATATTAGATAGTTGTAGATATTTAGTAGCGGAAGCAAAGGTTAATTACGGCATTTCTTGAAGAAGCAAAGCTATGGAAAGCAAACCAATCCCAGGATAATTTCACTTAATACAAACGGATACAATTAGTGAAAGATAGCTCCAAGCGTTTAAGAACATCCATCAGATAAGAGAAAAGCCTTGCGAGTATTTGAAATAGACTCGCAAGGTTTTTTAAATTAGTTGACCAAAAAATGATTTTGGTGTTTCTCTTTTTCGATCACATTCTGCTTCCTGTAGTCTGAATATGATTGAATCAATCCAGATCGAGTGAGAATAGTTCATTGATCTGATTGTCATCGAGGATTCGCTCTGAAGATTGACTGGCATTTTCTAACAGAGCGGCAACTTTATTCTCTACAGTCTTTTTGAGCAGTTTCTCCGTATCAATTCCTCGAAGTTCAAAGAAATAGAATGGGTTTTCATCCAGCTTAACTCCAATTCCATACATTACACAAGCTACATGTTTGCACATATATGCCCAATCAGGACAGCTGCAGTCAAATCGGATTTCATTTGGAGTAGGAAATAAACCACCTTTGCCTCTGAAGACTCCCTTTAATTCCTCAGGAAATTCTCCATGAGCTAAGGCTTCAAGAGAGCTGACTCTTTTTGTGCAGGTATTCATCAATTCTTCCATTTGCTTTTCAGGCAATGGATCGATTCGAACATGAACAGAGTATGGTTTTCTCCGACTTCCCTGTACTAATGCGTTAACCGATCCCTTTTTGATATTCAAATCAAGTAAGGTTCCGTTTCTTACATATCTTCTGCCGCGTTCCAGTCTGTTTCCATAATCTGCGTACTGCTCCAGATTCTCACACCAGGATTTTCCCCACCAGGATGTACAGATAGAACCAGATCTTGTATGAGAAATTACAGGCTCATATTTTTTCCCTTTTTTCCTGGCAGTGTTGGCAGAATCTCTGGCTAATCTTTGAAGTTCGCTTATGCTTGTGCTTTTATAATGTTCGAAACTCATACATCCAGCCTCATCAGTTGAATCAGTTCATCATTGCTCATATTGCTTAACATCTTCTCTGCTCCTTCTTCTGAAGTATTGATCAGAGAATCAGCCAGCAGCTGTTTTTCAAAAATGAGCTGATCGATTTTTTCTTCGATTGTTCCTTTGCAGACAAACTTATGAACCATAACATTTTTCTTTTGACCAATCCGGAACGCCCGGTCCGTTGCCTGATTTTCTACAGCTGGATTCCACCAGCGGTCAAAATGAATGACATGATTGGCTGCAACCAGATTTAAACCGGTACCTGCTGCTTTTAATGAAAGAACCATATAGGGGATATAGGTTTTCTGTTCATTGAAACGAGTCGCATATTCTGTTCTGGTTTTAACCGGAGTTGACCCATTAATAACCAGACCTTTTCTTCCAAAAATCTCTGCCAGATAATCGTCCAGCTCTTCTGTCATTGAGGCGTACTGGCTGAAGACAAGAACACATTCTCTTTTTTCAGCAATCGGTTCAAGAATCTCTTTAAGAAATTCATACTTTCCTGAATCCTGTGGCTTAAAGACTTCAGCTCCGGAGTACTGATCTGGATGATTGCAGATTTGCTTGAGTGCCGTTAAAGCAGCTAAAACTAGACCTTTTTTCTTAATTCCTTTATCATCCACATCTTCCTCTTCAAGAGCAGCTTCAAGTTCTTCCACCCGCTTGCGATACATGGCTTTTTGTTTGGCGGAAAGTTCGATGTAATCTGTCTGCTCAATTTTACTGGGCAGATCAGGTACGATCGACTGGTCAGTTTTTAATCTTCGAAGGATAAACGGAGCGATCATATTTCTGAGTTTTCCATATCCTTCAGGCTTTTCCTGCAGTTTTTTGGCGTATTGAGAAAACTGAGACTGATTACCAAGCAGTCCGGAATTTAAAAAATCAAAGATGGACCATAGGTTGGACAGATCGTTTTCAACTGGTGTACCGGTCAGGGCAATTTTCTGATGGGCAGGAATCAGTTTGATCATTCTGGTCTGCTTGGTCTTAGGATTCTTAATTGCCTGTGCTTCATCGAGAATCAGAAGATCCCAAGTTTGATTTTTCAGGGACTCCATTCGGCTGGCTATCCCATAGGTCGTGATATTAAGGAAAGAGGATTCTTCCTGTATTTTCTTTTCAAGTTTTTCTGCACTCATTCCATGAAGAATTGACAAAGGCATTTCAGGAACAAATTTTCTGGCTTCAGCCTGCCAGTTTCCTAACAGTGAAGCTGGAACAACCAGAAGAATCTTTGCTTCCGGATTTTTTCTGCGCAGACCTTCGAGATATGTTAATACCTGCAAGGTTTTACCTAATCCCATATCGTCTGCCAGCAAAGCTCCAAAGCCATAGGAACCCAGCATATTCAGCCAGTTCACGCCGCTCTTCTGATATGGGCGAAGTTTGGCATGAACACTTTTAGGAATAGCAGAAGCAGCCGCCTGTTTTGGGGATTTCATTTTTGCGAACAATCCGGCTAACCAGGCCCCGTTTCCAATCTCGGCCTTTGATGATTTGACCTTTTCTTCCTGCAGACTAGCTTCTTTTCGAAGCAGATCAGCCAGAGTCATCTCGTCGGATACTTCATCCATCGCAGCCAGCAATTCCTTGAGCTTTTCATGATTGACCTCAACCCAGCCATCCTTGATCAGCATCAGTCCTTCGTCCGCTTCGAGCAGTTTTTTTATCTCAGCTTTGGTCAGAGGTTTTCCATTGACCATCAGGGATGGTTTGAGCGAAACCAATGTTTCAACACCAAACAAGGATTGTTTTTTGCTTCCCATAGAAACACTCAGGGAAACGGAAGAATACTTTTTCTTCCACCAGTTTGGAACTCTGCATACCATTCCTGCTTTCATTAAATCGTCAGCACTCGAAAGAAACACAGAAGCCTCTTTTGCATTCAGACGAATTGGATGCATCAGTTCTCCTGAGACTGTAAACTCTTCAATCATTGGACAGATCTCGGAAGCTTTATTTAATCCAGAAAGAAGAGAAAGCAATTTATCCGGCTGCTCCTTAAAGTCGATCAGACATTGAGATAATGGAACATGCCTGACTTTTCCACTTTGCATTTTTCTTGTATATGTCACCATGAATGCAAATGGATATTGAGGATCATTCCTATTTTCAACTAACTGAAAACAGAGTTTATCCGGAGTATGAAGCTCGGGATTCTTCTTTACGAAATAGGATTTCATACTACCAGTTTCTGCTGCAGCATCCTTTTTAAAAGAATCATGAATCTTCTCAAAGAAAGCCTTCAGCCAGTCAGAATCAACCATTTCTGCATTGAGGACAAATGGAACATCCTGAATCATTGCATTCAGCTCATCTTCATCAAAAGACACTTCAGTATTTTCTCTGGTTTCTTCAAGCTCTGGCTTTTGCAGCAGCCTTTCGATATAGCGATCAACCAGCTTCTTGAGAAATCGTAAAACCGGATCAGTAAAAGATTCATTCAAAAAAGATTTCTCATACAGATAGTCATAGGGCTCCTGCAAAATCTCTTCGAATTTTCCCTGATCCTCTATCGTCAGGTCGTTATTATTCAGATCGAGTTTAAAGCCTTCAGGTGAAAAAAACGCAGTCAATTTCTGAGACAATAAATCCTCTTCTTTTTCAGGAGGACTTTGATGATGCTCTTTTAGATTCGTCTTTGCAGCAGGAACGCTGTTTTTCGTTTCCAATCTGTTTTTCCTTTCTACATCGTTTATTACGAATCGATGATTAATCGAGATTCTTTATATTTATGTTTTTATTTTTATAAAAGGAGCAGTCTTTTCGTTCCAGCCATCTAGCTATTGAAATCGTTCTGGATCAAGAAGTGCCGCAGGTCCAAGCTCAATACTTTCAAGAACCACAGAATCCAATGTATTTTCTGCATGATAGGTATAAATCAGACAGTTCCCGAATTTTCTCATCGCCCTGGCCCGATTTCTGTCAAAACTTTGTGCTAAATGAAATCCAGCTGAACCATGTCCAATAATCAGAATTGTGGCATCATCGGCTGTCTCTTCAAGAACTTTCCTAAATGCTTCTCTGCCCCTGATTGCTACATCTTCCAGATCTTCTCCTCCGAATTTTTTGACAAAAGCGCTGTTGGAATACTTTCCTTTAACTTTCTGAAATTCATCAACGGAAGAACCTTCGAGTTTTCCATAACCGGTTTCGATAAAGCCATCCATCGCGACAGCCTGTTTATAAGGACAGATCAGCATTGCTGTATCTTTGCATCTTTCTAAAGGCGATCTGTAAACCGCGTCAAAATGAATTTGCTGATCAGAAAAATACTGGCCGGTAATATAAGCCTGCATCTGTCCTAAAGCAGTCAGATCGGAATTGATCCTTCCCTGAACTCTTTTTGCAGCATTCAGTTCTGTCTGTCCATGCCGGACATAATAAATCGTTTTCAAAATTATTCTTCCTCGCTTTCATTTTGGCGATCTCAGATTAGCCATATATTTAACACGTCTGTTTCGATTTTGGCAGGAATGATGATAAATCTAAAAACCAAGAGAATCAGTTCAGGATGAACTGATTTCAAAATATTTTCATGATTCAAAGACTCTTCTATTGTCTCATTAACTTCTGAAAAATACAGATTCTTTTTTCAGCAAAACTTTTTCATAAAAAAATCCCTCAATCGATTATAGAAATACTTTTCTTTCTCGATTAAGGGATTTTTATGATTGGTTTAAGACAGCCTGTCAAATCATTCATGAATTAAACTTTATAGTTCATGAAGAACTGGAGTCATTTTTCAGTTATTTTGCTCAATCAATTGATTGTGTTTAGTTTACTAAAGTGTTTCAGCTTTATCCTTCATGAGTTCAACCATAACGGCTTTTTGAGCATGCAGACGGTTTTCAGCTTCTTCAAAAATTTCATCCGCATGATCTTCGAATACTTTTTCCGTAATTTCCTGACCGCGATAAGCAGGAAGGCAATGAAGAACCATGGCAGAATCTTTGGCGTTGCTTAAAAGTTCGTCATCAAGAGTATATCCGGCAAAGTCTCGGATTCTCTTTTCCTTTTCATCTTCCATACCCATGGAAGCCCAGGTATCCGTAATGACGACGTCTGCGTCTTTAAGAGCTTTAGCAGGATCATTGCAGAAAGTGAAATCTGGATTTTCCTTTGCAAATTCCATCACTTCTTCAAGAGGTTCATATCCTTCTGGAGTAGCTACTGAAACTTTCATTCCTGTTTTTAAACCACCGACGATTAAGGAATTGGCCATATTATCGCCATCCCCAATGTAGCAGAGTTTGAGTCCTTCAAGTACGCCATATCTTTCCCGGATCGTCATCAGGTCAGCTAAAACCTGGCATGGATGATACTGATCGGTTAATCCATTGATCACAGGAATACTTCCATATTCGGCAAGATCATCCACTTCTTTTTGATCGAAGGTCCGGATCATGATTCCATCCAAATATCTGGAAAGAACACGGGCAGTATCCTGAACAGGTTCTCCGCGTCCAATCTGCAAATCACGGCTTGAAAGGAACATTGGCTGTCCGCCAAGCTGATAAATACCGGTTTCAAAGGAAACACGGGTTCTTGTTGAAGATTTCTGGAAAATCAGTCCGACTGATTTTCCCTGCAGATGAGGATGGGCGATTCCATGTTTTTTTTCATATTTAAGCTGATCAGCAAGATCTAAAAGCCCGATGATTTCATCCTGGCTTAAATCGAGCAGTTTTAATAAATGCTTCATTCTTCAATTACTCCCTTAATGATTGAGGCTGCCTGTCTGATCTGATCTTCACTGATCACCAGCGGCGGCAGCAGTCTGATTGTATCTTTTCCTGCCTTAAGAACGAGAACTCCCTGATCCATGCACTTCTGAATCAGATCAGCGATCTTTTCGGCAGGAACCTGAATTCCGATCATTAATCCCTGGCCTCTGACATCAAGAACATTTTCGGAATCAATTTCATTTAATAACTCTCTGAATAGTTTTCCCTTGCGGTTTACCTCAGCTAAAAATTCAGGATCTGCAACAATATCCATTACTGTATTCGCAGCTGTCGCAGCTAATGGATTTCCACCAAAAGTGGTTCCATGATCACCGGGTTTTAAAACCCCACTCGTCTTTTCTCCCGTCAGAAAACCACCAATTGGAACCCCGGCACCCAGTCCTTTAGCCATGGTTACAATATCTGGCAGAATATCATAGTTCTGATAGCAGAAGAGATTTCCTGTTCTTCCAATCCCTGTCTGAACTTCGTCAACGATAAATAAAATATCCTTTTCATTACAAAGTTCTTCGATCGCTTTGACGAATTCGGTTTCCAGGGGGCGTACTCCGCTTTCTCCCTGGATCAATTCAACCATGATGGCCGCAGTCTGATCATTAACGGCTTCTTTTAAAGCGTCAATGTCGTTAGCCGGAGTATAAACAAATCCATTGGTAAATGGAAAAAAGTTCTGATGAAAATGATCCTGACCGGTTGCTTCCAAAGTGGCAATTGTTCGGCCATGGAAAGAGTTAGTCAGGGTAATGATCTGATAACGATCTTTTCCATATTTATCTGCTGCATATTTTCTGGCCACTTTAATCGCCCCTTCATTGGCTTCAGCTCCAGAATTCGCAAAGAACATTTTCTGCATTCCACCAGAATTTGCGACCACTTTTTCAGCGGCTTCGATCATAGGCAGGGTGTAATACAGGTTACTGGTAGAAAGAACCTTATGAATCTGGTTTTCAAGATTCTTTGTCAGTATTGGATGATTATGACCTAAGGAATTGACTCCAATCCCACTGGTCAGATCTATATATTCTTTGCCATTCACATCATACAGAAGAGCACCTTCACCATGATCCAAAGCCAGCTTAAAACGGCTGTAGGTTGGCATGACAACTTCGTGTTCTCTGGAAATAATTTCATTCAGTTCCATGATTTATTTATCCTTTTCTGAATTCAGAAATCCTGATTCATTAATCTGGACTTTCAGAAGATAAACTTCTAAATTATCCTGATCAATCAGGATTATTGCTTCTTATGATTATTCTGCTGCTTTTTAAGCAAGCGATTTTAAGTCTGCACAAGCGGTTTTAAGCCTGTAATCGGTTACAGAGAATTTCTAAAATATCAAAAGCCGGTCTCAGTTTAGTTCTGAAGCCGGCTGGCTATCGAAAATGTTTAAAACAATATTTCAATCACTATCTGCTCTACTCTTGGTCAAAGGTTCTCAGTCAAAGATTGAACAGAAATACAAGTGTGATTGATTTGTATATCTCAGGAGAACATCGTTCCAATTCCGGCATCACTGAGCAGTTCCATTAAAATCGAGTGTGGAATTCGTCCATCCTGGATACTGACGGATTGAACTCCCTGTCTGACGGCTTCAACGCAGCATTCGACTTTTGGAATCATTCCTCCGGAAATTACACCTTCATTAATTAAAGCAGGTACCTGGGAGACTTTCAGTGATTCGATTAACGTGGATTCATCGGCTGGATCACGCATTAAGCCTTTTACATCCGTTAGCAGAATCATCTTCTTGGCTTTTAAAGCCGCAGCGATTTTGCTGGCGGCTAAGTCGGCATTGATGTTATAGGAGCGGTCATCTTCTGCTCCTCTGGCAACTGAACTGATGACAGGGATATAGCCATCTTCAATCAGACGGAAGACGATTTCCGGATTGACATGAACAATATCTCCGACCTGCCCATAATCGGTTCCTTCCTGATCGGTATGAGGAACCGCCATGAACAGATTTCCATCCAGGCCGGACAAACCGATTCCCTTGCCATCAAGCATCGCCGCCAGATCCTTATTGATCTTGCCGCACAGAGTCATCTGAACTATCTCCATGACATTTTCATCGGTGTAACGAAGTCCCTTTACAAAATGGGTCGGCCGTCCTGTCTCCTTGAGCATTCTTGAAATATCCGGACCACCTCCATGGACTAAAATGACATGAATGCCTACCAGATGAAGTAGAAGAACATCTTCAATGACTGCCTGTTTGAGTTTTTCATCGATCATTGCGTTGCCGCCGTATTTGACAACAACAGTTTTTCCAGCATATTCCTTAATATATGGAAGACCTTCAATCAGGATCGCCGCACGCTCTTCTGGTCTCATGTTCTGTAGTCCTTATTGATGGTGACATAGTCATAGGTCAGATCGCATCCCCAGCAGGTTGCGCTCTCATTGCCTTCATGCAGCGTAATCAGAATATCGATGGCATCTTCGCCAAGGATTTCATAGGCGACATCATCATCAGCTTTCGTTTCTCTTCCATCCTTACACAAAACAATTTCACCTTTGGCGCTTCCAAAAGCAATATCGACATGGTCAGGATCAAAGTCTGCACCAGAATATCCCATCGCGCAGATCACCCGTCCCCAGTTGGCATCGCGTCCGAACATAGCGGCTTTGGTTAACGAACTGCTGACAACGGAGCGAGCCAGTGTTTCAGCCTGATCTTCTGTATTCGCACCGCTTACTGTGCAGGTAATTAAACGGCTTGCTCCTTCTCCATCGGCTGCAATCTGAATCGCCAGACATTCCATCACCTGATGCAAAGCAAAGAAGAACTGTTTGTATTCCTTACCTTCAGAAATGATTTCTTCATTTTCTGCCTGTCCATTGGCTAAAACGATCACCATATCATTGGTGGATGTATCTCCATCGACTGAGATTCGGTTAAAAGTGGTTCTGACATTTGTCTTTAAGGCTTTTTGCAGCATCTCACTGGAGATCGCCGCATCAGTTGTAATGAAGGCAAGCATCGTTCCCATGTTGGGATGAATCATTCCACTGCCCTTGCAGATTCCTCCGATGTGACATTCTTTTCCATTTAATTCAAAAGACATTCCACAGGTTTTTGTCTTTGTGTCTGTAGTCATGATGGCCAGATTGGCAGCTTCTGAATTCTCGTTTGAAAGCTCGATTTTTGGCAATGTCTTCAAAATTGCATCAACATTCAGCTCCTGGCCAATCACACCAGTTGAAGCAACCAGTACATCTTCCGGTTTCAAGCCGAGAACTTCAGCCGCCTTCTGGGCTGTTTCAATGGCATGCAGTTCACCATTCATGGCTGCGGCATTGGCATTGCCGGAATTTATGATAATAGCCTGCGCCCTGCCATTACTCAGGTGCTCTTTTGTCACCTTTAGCGGCGCAGCCTTGACAACATTCGTAGTATAAACAGCTGCTGCATTGCATGGAGTAGAACTGTAAATGATCGCTAAATCATCTTTTGTACTTCCCTCTTTGATTCCTGCATGAGCAGCCCCTGCAGTAAATCCCTTCGCAAAACAGACTCCTTTGTTTTCTTTACTCATATCCATTCCTTTCAGGCCGGGTCATTATTTATATTTCAGAGAAGAAAACAGAATATTCAAAAAAATCTTGACTTTTGGCTCATGAAATTTCTGTCTTTCCCGGACTTTCAGTTTTTTAGTTTACAGGTTCAACGAATGATCCGGTTTAAATCCCAAACTATTTTGTAAAATTAGTCGTATTCCAAGCTTTATGAAACGAAATTTCACATAAATCAATCCCATACTAAAGATTGAGTCCTGCTTCTGGCTTCAGACCAAGCATCAGATTCATATTCTCGACCGCAGCTCCAGAAGCTCCTTTGCCTAAATTATCGAATAAAGCACTGATTAAAATCTGATCCTCATTGCCATTGACATGGATCTCCATTAAATCCGTATGAGCCAGACGATTGGCTTCAAGCCGTCCGGAATCAGGTTCATCAGCAGCTCTGATCGTTAAGGCATCCCGATAAAAATCAGAATAAAACTTTCTGAGAAATTCCGGGCTTACTTCCTTATTAAATCCTTCCTTATTAAATGCGATTCCAGTCAGCATTCCACAGGGATAATCATCCACAATCGGAACAAACAAAGGCCTGGTTTTCAGGGAACATTCATTCATCATCTCTGGAATATGCTTATGCATTAAGTTCAATCCATACCAGGCTGGAGCCTCGTTGCAGGTTTTTTTTTCTTCTTCAAATTCATGAATCATCTTCTTGCCCCCACCGGTATATCCGGTTAAGGACCAGCTTGTAATAGTTGTTGATGGATCAAGCAGGCCGGAGGCTATCAGCGGATAAACCATAGCGATAAATCCGGAGGCATGACAGCCGGGATTCGCCACCAATCTGGAATTGATGATTTTCTTTTTGTGATTTTCTGAGAGTTCAGGAAATCCATATGCCCAATCCGGATTGGTGCGATGCGCGGTAGAAGCATCAATAATCTTTGTCGATGGATCACACAATTTAACGGCATCGATGGCTGCCTGATCCGGCAGACATAAGAAGATCAGATCGGCTTTCTTCATCATTTCTTTTCGAGCTTTGTCATCATGCCGGAGTTTGTCATCCAACAAAAGCAGCTCGATATCATCGCGATCTTTTAAGCGGCTGATAATCTGCAGGCCTGTCGTTCCTGCCTGTCCATCAACATAAACTTTAGGTCTGGATTCAAGCATCTGTATTTCCTTTCCTGATTCGAAAATATAATCTTTTTTCTTATATCAAATGCAGTCCACATTCAATTTGAGCATGGACTGGTAATTACTTTTGAAACATTCACATTCCTTCGAGAATGTCTCTACTGTTTTCAATTTGAATAATACTCATTATTAAAGGCTGTCTATAAATTCTTCCATGACTTTGATCTGGCGATTTACTTCTGCTGGAGAAGGTCCGCCTTTAGTCAGTCTGGCATTCAGACAGGTCAACAGATCAATGGCATCATAGACATCGTCTTCAAAGAGATCGGAATACTCCTTCAGTTCATCGAGTGAGAGTTCGTTAAGACCCTGTTTCTTTTCAAGAGCCTTTGCGACTAACTGTCCGGTAATCTTGTAGGCATCCCTGAACGGCATTCCTTTTCTTGTCAGGTAATCCGCCATATCCGTAGCGTTGATGAATCCTTTCATTGCCGCATTCTTCATATTCTCATCAAGAACCTGCATCGTTTCGAGCATTGGAATTAAAACCTGAAGGCAGATTTTGACGGTATCAAAGGCATCAAAAACCGATTCCTTGTCTTCCTGCATGTCTTTGTTATAGGCAAGAGGAATCCCCTTCATCGTCGTTAACAATTGCATTAAATCCCCATATACCCTGCCGGTTTTTCCGCGAATGAGTTCGCAGATGTCCGGGTTTTTCTTCTGAGGCATAATGGATGATCCTGTAGCAAAAGCATCATCGAGTTCAATGAACTTGAATTCCCAGGAACACCAGGCAATCACTTCTTCGGATAATCTTGAAAGATGCATCATCAGAATGGACAGATCGCTCATCGCTTCAAGACAATAATCACGATCCGATACGCCATCCAATGAGTTATCACAAGCCTTTGAAAAGCCAAGCAGGGAAGCGCTCAGTTCTCTGTCGAGTGGATAAGTGGTTCCTGCCAGGGCCCCGGATCCTAAAGGACATTCGTCCATTACTTCTAATGTGTTATGGATTCTTTTTACATCCCGCCTGATCATATTGGCATAAGCCATCATTTCGTGTCCGAAGCTGATTGGCTGCGCCCTTTGAAGGTGAGTATATCCAGGAAGAATCGTATGCGTATTTTCCTTAGCAATCTGTACCAGGGTTCTGAGCAGTTCCTTTAACAGTTCAGAAACTTCAAGAAGTTCCTTGCGGACATAGAGTCTGACATCTAAAGCAACCTGATCATTCCGGCTTCTGCCGGTATGCAATCTTTTACCGGCATCCCCGATCTTTTCAGTAAGAATCTGCTCAATTGCCATATGGATGTCTTCATATCGCTGATCTAGAACAATCTGTTTTTGATCAAGAGCTTCTTTAATTTCCTTAAGCCCCTGGTGAATGGCTTCTTTATCTTCCAAAGAGATGATGCCCTGTCTGGCCAGCATCTCAGAATGTGCTAATGAGCCTTCAATATCCTGCGGATACAACCGCTGGTCGAACAAAATGGAGGCATTGAATGCATTGACCGTTTCGTCAGTATTCTTTGAGAACCGGCCAGCCCAGAGCTTAGCCATATGGATTACTCCACATCAGGGAAGCTTTGTCCCTCATTCTGTTCAAGTGCCATATTATTTAAAGCTCTAACCTTTAATGGCAGACCAAACAGATTGATGAATCCTGCTGAATCCGCCTGATCATAAGCATCGTCTTCATCAAAGGTAGCCATTGCATTGGAATATAGAGAATATGGAGAAGTTACACTGGCTGGAATGATGTTTCCTTTATATAGCTTCAGAGTGACATCCCCGGTTACTGTTTCCTGAGTTGAATCAACAAATGCAGAAAGAGCTTTTCTTAATGGCGTATACCATAAGCCGTTATAAACCAGTTCTCCAAATTTATGGGCAACCTGATCCTTATAATGGCTGGTTTCCTTATCTAAAGTAATTTCTTCTAATTTCTTATGAGCGGCATAAAGGATGGTTCCGCCCGGGGTTTCATAAACCCCTCTGGATTTCATTCCAACCAGTCTGTTTTCTACGATGTCGAGAATACCGATACCGTTTTTACCGCCAATTTCATTTAACACAGCTACGATTTCAACTGGTTCAAGCTGCTGATCGTTGACCATTGTTGGAACCCCTTTTTCAAAATGAATAGTGACATATTCAGGAGTATCTGGAGCCTGTTCTGGTGAAACGCCCAGTTCAAGGAATCCAGGTTTATTTAATGGGGCTTCATTGGCTGGATCTTCCAGGTCAAGTCCTTCATGAGAAAGATGCCAGAGGTTTTTATCCTTGGAGTAGTTGGTTTCCTTATTAATCTTTAATGGAATGTTATGAGCTTCAGCATAAGCGATTTCTTTTTCTCTGGAGTTGAGTTCCCAGAACCGCCATGGAGCGATGACATCCATATCCGGAGCAAATGCCTTAATGGCCAGCTCAAACCGAACCTGGTCATTTCCCTTTCCGGTGCAGCCATGACAGATGGCATCAGCGCCTTCGGCTTTTGCGATTTCTACAATTCTTTTTGCGATTAAAGGTCTCGCAAAACTGGTACCAAGCAGATAGTCTTCATAGGCTGCTCCGGCTTTCAGGGATGGAAAGATATAGTCTTCAACAAATTCTTTTGTCAGATCTTCAATGTAAAGTTTGCTTGCTCCAGTAGCCAATGCTTTTTCTTCAAGACCTTCCAGTTCAGAAGCCTGACCCACATTCCCGCTGACTGCGATAATTTCAGCACCATAGTTTTCTTTAAGCCATGGAATCAGTACGGAAGTATCCAAACCACCGGAGTATGCAAGAACGATTTTTTTGTACGATTTATTTTTATTATTAAGATTGCTCGACATGATGATAATTTCCTTTTCTAGAGGCTTAATGCCTTTCTTTTTCTTTTTTTCTGATCTGAATCTGCCAGACCGCTTCAAAAAACACGAAGTAAATAAACAAAAATATCTGATCTGCTTTCATAAGCAGAGGCAGTTCTTCGTCGGACTTTCATGACATTTCACCTCTTCAATCCTCGCAAAAACAAAAAGTCCTTCTCCATCAACTGGAAAAGGACGACTATGCGCGGTACCACCTTTATTCTTCTGAAAATGAAACTCAAAGTGAGCCAACCAAAAGGAATTTTGCCTTCACTTTCAGTTTCCTGTTCAGAAACACTCGAATCCTGTAACGGGGATATCCGTCATTCGCTCGCAAAGCTTTGCGAATGCACTCGAGAACACGTTCACTGATCTTCCTTGCTTCTTTTCACCCACCAGAAGCTCTCTGAAAATTGCGGATCAGTTACTACTTTCTGTCTTTGCTTTTGAATATGCGTTGATTATAAGCACTGTTCAGATCCTATTGCAAGCCCCATTCATGAAATATTTTCATTTTCCTGTAAATTGTTGAAACAAATTTATATTTTGGGATTCTGATGGTACAGGTCAGCTTCCTGAATCTCCTTAAAATATCCTTACTGATACGACTTCATCAAAAACCTTTTTAGACAAAATCAACCGGCATAAATAGATTCATCAAGAAGATTCTTAAGAATAACCATTAACCGCTTATCTTTTGGTCTGTCTGGCTCCATCTTTATTCTCTTTTCAAGAGTATTGATCGCGTCTTTGATCAGTTTGTACATTCCCGTAGTGATTGGAGGATCAAATACATTTAATGAAAACCAGACATAAGCCGCAGCAAATTCAGGAAATGGCTGCAATGGAAATTCCCGGTTTTCACAGGCAAGATCGATGTCCTTTCCGATTATCTTCATCGCTTCTTCAGGATCGAACATCTCCCTGGAACCTTCCGTCAGAATCTTCACTTTCAAAATGTCGGCTTTAAGAATTCCAGAAAATTCGTCGCAGAGCCTGAGAGCCACTTTCTCATCATAACCTCCCCAGGAAGGTTCGAGCAGACATTCAATCCAGCCAATCGCTGAAAGCATATCTTTCGTTTTTTCATAATTTTCCTGGAAAACCTTTGAAGCCTGCTCATAATCCTGCCGTTTCATCAATAAAGACCCCAAATTATAACGGATGATCTGTTTTTCGAACGGATCATCAAGACGTTCAAGCAGTTCTTCGTAAAGATCTGCCGCCGTCTGCAGTGCTCCTTCATCTTCTGCTGGACAGGCAGCCAGCTCATTGGCTTCTTTTTCAATTGCATAAAGATCTTTCATCAGAAGTCCTCCATCCAGAGATCTACTTTAAGCGCACAATAGCGGCCTGTCTTTTCTACGTCTGAAACTGCAGCTGTGAGTATTTTTCCAGCATCCATCAAACGGGCAAAAACTCGATTACTCCTTTTTGGGATATATCCAATCTTTTCTCCGGCTTCATTATCAATTCGAATCGCATACTGGTCGTGTGGATTTTCAGGTTCTCTGAACAGATAAAGCTTTTCTTTTGGTTTTAGTTTTGCCGGGAGTTCTGGATCATCAAGATGGCTGATTCCTGCTGCATAAACTGAATCCAGATAGATTTTTTCCTGCATTGGTTTGAGCAGCTCAGGCAGATCACCAAAAACGATCAGATCTTTACTGTCGTCGAATTTAGTTAGTGGATTAGACACGATCGGCTCCTTTCAGAAACTTCCCGCTTCTTTTCTTCAAGAGAATCAATATATGCCTTAAGCGTTTCAATATTCTGGTTAAGCATGCTTCTTCTTTGTTCCTGACCCTCTTCGGTATCAATCCATTTACATAGATCGAAAACTGGATCCTGATTCAACTCATCGATTTGTTCCTGAATTCGCTCAATCCGTTTTTCAGGATCGAAGGTGAATTCGTAATCCTGTTCATCCGATTCGATTTCCTCCATCAGAAAATTGAGCTGAACCTCGAGATTTTCAAGTTCTTCCAGATCGTTGAGTTCATAAGCAAGACAGGCTGCATGCCAGATTAATGAAACATCTTCATTGTCAGCCAGCCTGGGATGAAGATCCGGATGAATTCGTTTGGCGATCCGATGATAGATATGGCGGATTTTAGATAGTTCTTCTTTTGAACACTCTTTGGCATCACTGACCAGGGCGTATTCTTTTGCCATCTGGGCAATCTGCATTTTGTATTCGTTCATCTGCTGGTCGATTTCAGATTTCATTTGCTCTAAATCAACTGCTTCATGCGCATTTTGCTTTCGAACAATCCAGACGATTTCTTTCTTAAGCCTGATGATCTGTACCTGCAGGTTGAATTCTTCCATTCTCAACTCTCCAAAGATTCGAATGTAATCCATTTTGATGGTAATCATTTTCTTCTTCAACGTATCTCTTTTCATCAGAAGTTTCTGCAGTTTATGAGTATATTCATAATGCTCATCTTTGCTTTTTACGATGTCTTTCATGGTTTCACATTATCACAGTTTCTTTAGATGTTGACAGATTCATTATTTCTTTTCAGATGTAACCGGATGGTTATCCCTATTCTGTACTGATTTATGATCAGATGGATAATTTTCTTCTGGCAAATAATGTAAGGGATATGAATGAATCTGTTTTGTCCTGAGCCGGTACAATTCTTATATGAAAAATTCCAGATCCAGTAATTACAGAAAAAAAACTTCACCACCTCCAGTTCCTTCAAAAATCAGAAGAAAAAAGAAACGAAGAAGAACCATTAATCGATTGAAGCAGATCCGTAATCTTTCTTTTCTGGTCCTGATCCTACTTGGCTGGACTTTTCTATTCAGAAGCTGCTTTTCATCTTCTCAGGAATCCGTCTATGTCAATTCATGGGCGATCAGCGATGACGTTTATGCCTATGAACCTGCTCTGGATGCCAAGGCGGCTGAATATGGAATTTCAGATTATGAGGACATTCTTCTTTGTATTATGCAGGTTGAAAGCGCTGGTTTAGGAAATGATGTAATGCAGGCCAGTGAATCGCTCAGTCTGCCTCTAAATACTTTGAATCCAGAAGAATCCATCGAACAGGGAGTATCCTTTTTCGCCTCTTTGCTTTCAAAAGCTGACCGGCTTGGACTGGATTTAAATTCAGTCATTCAGGCTTATAACTATGGATCCGGATTTCTGGACTATGTTTATGAGCATGGCGGGATCTACTCTTTTGAACTGGCGGAAGAATTTTCCAGGATCAACAGCGGAAATGAAAAAGTGGAGTACATCAATGAAATCTCGTCTACAAAAAACGGAGGTTATCGATGGAATTATGGAAACATGTTTTATGCGGACCTGGTGAACCGATACTTACAGGAGCTTCATGAAGAAAGAGCTGCTGCAAATGAAAGCTGAATATAATTCAGTCAGCTTGAAGTTTCGATGATCATACTATGAGTTAATATTTGCCAGATATGAGATTTGAAAGACCTGATGGTTAATTACGTAGGTTAATTACATAAAGGAAAATAGACTAATATCGCTGATTCAAAAATGCTCGTCCAAGAAAATTCATTAAAGATCCCCAAAAGCGACCAGCCCAGTAAGCAGATCGAACATTCGAATATTTTTAAATTAATGTCCAGCAGTCATCTGAATAATCATTCAATAAGCTCAAAACAGCGATATTGGTTAAATCCCTCAAACCAAAAACTGGCGTCCAATCCACTCATAAAAATCTCTGGATCATCAATCTGATCTGTTAATGCATTTTCCAGCAAATTATGAATTTTACTATCATCAAAAGGACTTCTTCCCATAGCTTGAAGATATTCATCTTTATCAATACGCGACCAATCAACAACTACACCAAACCCGCACGATAGCATATGATCCAGCCAAATTCTCATAGCCCGTCCATTCCCTTCTCGAAATGGATGGGCTATATTCATTTCAACCTATTTCTCAATGACTTGATTAAAAGTTTCCTGCGGTATTTTCTCAATATTCGATAACGAATTCTCAAGAAACAAGACTGGAGCAAAGCTGAAATAATCCTTTGCGATATTCACTTTTCGGATTACACCTGCAAAATCAAAAACATTACGAAAAATCATTTCATGAATCAGCGATAAAGTTTCAAAGGTCCCAGAACTTTTAGACAGCAAAATCCTGCTTATGAATAGGTTTAGGGCATTCTTTTTGCTGATAAGTTCTTCATCAACCTGACACTTTGATTCCGCTGATTCATATTTATTCAATTCTTTCACATTAAACTCCTTCTCATATGAATCTTTATGATTAATCCACACACTGCATTATATTTAGTCTTGATCCTTTTGATACTAGGTTGAAATCCACATGATAAAAATGTGTCTCGAGCGCAAACATAGTAAGATTTATTTTACACTTCAGTCGTTTGTAACATAACTTTTTCTGATGAAG
>ERZ777306.3163-NODE-3163-length-17963-cov-48.783616_pt1 | contig 17963 bp, 18 predicted proteins | sample MGYA00374966_ERZ777306 | MGnify/ENA primary metagenome ERZ777306 (study PRJEB29329, sample SAMN06343882) | mouse gut metagenome | isolation source: Mouse cecum | place: Austria: Vienna | collected 2014-11-15 ...
TTTGATAGTATAGGTTGTTCAACTTTTCCTGTCCACATTTATATACTAACACCACATGTATGTACGGGGCGACCGCATCTGCGAAATTCAAAACTGGCTGCGTGAGAACGAAATCCTGACCGTTTCGGAACTGCGCTACCGGCGAACCGGGAGCTGCCGCCATCCCCGCCCGCATCCCAACTGTATCTATAACTGGCCGGACAAAACCCTGTACGATATTCTTAGCCGCAAAGAGTATTTGGGGCATACCCTTACTGCGAAAAGCTATAAAATCTCCTACAAGTGCAAAAAGACCAAGCGCAACCCGGAGGAAAAGCAGTATTTTTTCCCCAATACCCATGAACCGCTGATCGACGAGGAAACCTTTGAACTTGCCCAAAAGCGGATTGCCACCAAGCACCGGCCCACGAAATCGGAGGAAATCGACCTGTTCTCCGGGCTTCTCTTTTGTGGGGACTGCGGCTATAAAATGTATCTCCAACAGGGCAGCAAGACCCTGGAACGGAAACACGCCTACACCTGCGGAATGTATCGTAACCGTATTCGGACAGGCTCTGTCTGTACCACGCACTACATCCGAAAAAGTGTGCTGAAAGAGCTTGTCTTGGCCGATTTACAGCGTATCATGTCCTATGTGAAAGGGCATGAGCAGGAATTTGTTCGTACCGCGACCGAGTGCAGCGAACAGGCTATGAAAAAGGCGCTGGGCCACCAGCGCAAGGAGCTTGACAAGGCGGAAGCCCGGCTGGGCGAGATCAACCTTTTATTCCGCAAGCTGTACGAGGACAACGCATTGGGCCGGTTATCGAATGAACAGTTTGTGTTTCTGACCTCCGGCTATGAGGACGAGAAACGGGAATTGACAAAGCGGGCCGCGGAGTTGAAAAAGGAGATCGACACCGCCGCCGAGCGTAGCGCCGATGTGAAAAGGTTTGTCGCCCTGGTACGCCGGTACACGGAGATCAGCGAATTGACCTATGAGAATGTCCATGAGTTTATCGACCGCATTTTGGTCTACGAATTGGACAAGAACACCAACACCCGCAAAATCGAAATCTTTTACAGCTTCGTGGGCAAGGTAGACACCGGCGACCAGCCCACGGAAAGCGTTTCTTATTTCAGGCAGATCGGCGCTGATGTCAAAAGCGTTGTCGTTTAGGGCCAAAAGCAAAATGCTGGGGCAAGATAGCGTACCATTCAAAAACGGTTACGTTATCTCACCCCAGCAAAATTCGTACCGGAGTATCCGTCATCCACGTAAAATTTATAGCTGTGGATACCCATTTCCTCCGCTTTCCGTTTAAGGATTGCTTTCTGGCTTCCGATACTCATGCTCTCCCCGACGTTCCCATCGTCCATTGACAATCTCGCATAAAGTGCTGTCCATATTTCTTTATTTTCTGTATTCTGCATATTGGCCTCCTATATTTACTCAATATCCAGAGACAGAAATACGCTGACTTCATTATAGCCTTTTCCGTCTCTGGCATCAACCGTCAATTCATCTTTTCAGACAGCTTTCTTCTCCGTCTCCATATTGCCCCTTAATCTTTTCTCCACATTCCTGCGGGCAGCTTCTTCGCTCACAACCGTTAATAATCCTTCCATGCTTTCCGTACCGGAATATACATGCTCCACCACATAACGGATCGGCGTATTCTTTCTCCCCCTTTTCTTTCTCTGCATAGATTCCCTCCCTTCGTTCAATATTTTTTCAGTTTTCTCCACTCCCCTGTTATGTTTCCTTTCATCTTTTGTGCAGTTCCTATTTTTATCATGGGACTGTTATCTGTCATGCTCCGCCTTCTTATCTGGGTACAGTTTCCCGGAAACTACCGCCGCATGGCTGCGGATTTTGATTTCCCCACGCTTTTCACTTTCTACGGCGTTGCGGTATCTCCCGTCTGAAAGGAAGAAGCGGTATCTTTCCCCTTTAAAACCTACGGGGCTGTCATTATTCAGCACATCTAGAACGATCATATGTCTTGTGTCTGGCTGGAACCGCTCCCTTCCTGACAGGTCATGCCCCTGTAAGACCGGCTGTTTTAACCGTTCCTTTGCTTCATTCAGTCTCCGTAAGACAGAACTTCTTCCCTGTCCTATGAAATACGCCTTATTGTCCGCTATGAACCGGCTACATTCCGGTTCTGGAAGTTTTTCCAGTTTATCTGCAGCATTCCTTATGATGATCCTCGTCAGGTCGTCTCTGGCTACTGACTGTTCATCCCTCATCGCCTTCACTGTGTCCTCTTTTGTCGTTGCTTCATACTTGTAAATCATTTCCAGTTCACTTCTTGTAAATCGCATAAATCCCTCCTACTTTTTTTATTATGCCTGATCAGGGGAAGCTGTTTTTTGCTTCCTACTATATAAGCCGATTGGGGACTACTGGTGGGAAAGGAAATTGGATTATTTTTAGAATTTTTTTATCTTCCGTGATGTAAAGCAATCACGCTGCGACTATTTTTAATAGGAGCCAATCTGCATATTTGGAAAATGTGCAGGAACCGAGGGCATGGGGAGCGGATTCCCCATCAAGTTTGTCAGAGTAACCCAAAACCACAAAGTGGGTTTTGAGTTACTCTGGCGAATCTTGCCCTAATGCTTCTCCTTTCCCCACAGGCTACCGGATTCAGAAAAATAAAAAACGACGAACCCTTTCCTACATGGATTCACCGTTTTAAGCCTGACGTTGCACAAACATTACCCTATGTTTTTATATCTAAAATTCAAAAAGCAGTGAATCTTGTAGACTTACTGCTTTCATACATTTATGCAAAACAATGTTTTATTGTTAGCTCTATTCTTTATCAAAACGGAATTTCAATATACCGTCTATTAATCGTTCCCTTACATGGTTTTCTACATCTGTATTCACATAACCATCCATTTTTGAAAAATATCGGATATATCCACCATAATGTTCTAATACTGTTTCGATTGCTCCCGGATCACCATTGGCAGCTTTTACAATCGTTCCATACGAAATAAGATTCTTTCCCTTCATTCCTGTTTCCCCATTTCTCCTTTCAGCTGCTTCATTACCGTCTTCATTCTGCTCCAAACACTACTATGCGCCTGACCATAATACCCTGCAATTTCCTGGTAAGTGTAATGTTTAAAAAAATATAAGAATACAATTTCTTGTTTCTTCCTTTCCAACAAAGATAATGCCTTGGAAAGCCGCTCATTTTCTAAAATTACAGTATGTCCACAAAGCGACAGCGGATGTCTGGCTTCTATTCCATTCTCAAATCCCCCACAACTATATGCTGGTATCACTCCTGATTCTACTAAATACTCAAAAGATATTTCCCGCTTCCATCTTTTAGAAACTTTGCTCTTAGCTTCTGCTGACGCATGGCGAATGATGATCTTACATAAGGCATTAAACTCATGCTCAATGCGTTCTTGATATTGTTCAATGATATTTTCCACAACACATTCCTTCACTTCATCAAAATAATGCCGTCTAAATCTGATAAGAATATATTCACAAAACTGTTGCTGTCCGCTTCTAGTCTATCATGATATCCCCACATTTCGACACAATCGTCAGGCAATCATCTGAGCCTTTTACCTTTCTCTCAAAATATGCTTTCTCATCATTTTCCGATAACTTTCCTCCCAGTTTCTCGGACACTTCTATATCCATCTCTGAATTGGCATAAATTGAAAGCATATCCTGAGATGATGGATTCAGTTCCAAAGAAAAATCCCCATTCTCCGTTTGCATTTGGATATTTTGAGATAATTTCACATTCTCTGCCACAATATCTCCATTAACTAATATAATATTTCCGCCCTCTATTGTCATATCAAAGAGATCTAAATCTCCCTCATCCATGTGAATGTCTACTGGTTTTACATTGATTCCATGAAGTTCCATATCGCCTTCCCCCATATTTGTCATCAACTTAATTTCCGCATCAGAAGGAACATATAATGTTACAACACTGGTGTAGTCAGTTTTTTTCGTTTTCAAGTTATTGCTAATGCCATCAACAAATACTCCGCTATAATAAGTTGCCGGCTTAGCATTTTTCTCTTCCAGGATAAGAACTCCATCCTGTATATTGACTGTCAAAGGGGGTTCATCGTTTTTGCCACTAATATTGTATTCAAGATAAAAACCATTATCTTCTGATAAACGAACGATAAAATCTACATGGGTTAAATCTGCTCTCACTTCTTCTCCATCAAAATCCAACGGTAATTTCTCTTGTTTATATATCTCTGCATTCATTTCAGAAATGATCCCATCATCTTCTAAAATCTCCCTTGGTGCCTGATTAGCAGTGCCTTTTATAGTACACCCAGATATCAAAACAATTGTCAGATAAAAAGCCATTCCTGCCAATAATCTCTTTGATGTTCTCTTCATTACAATCCCTTTCCTTTCACCTTTTCCACTCAATTACCGATTTATATCATCAAAGTAATGTTATCTCAATCTGATACAGATATATTCATATTATTTTTTGAAATTATGCTTTTTGAGCATCCAGAATTGCTCCGAGATATTCTTCCCTGCTCCTTGCTCCCCGATATATCTCATAAGATATTTTCCCATTTTCCAAAAACAAGATACGGTTACAATAGCTTGCAGAAAATGAATCATGTGTAACCATCAAAATAGTTGTCTTAAATTTCTTATTGATTTCTAAAAGCAATTCCATTAAATTTTCTGAATTCTGTGGATCAAGGGCGCCTGTCGGTTCATCCGCTAAAATCAATTTAGGATTATTTACGAGCGCTCTGGCACAGGCACATCTCTGCTGCTGTCCGCCGGATACTTGATATGGATATTTGTTTCCAACTTCCTTGATTCCCAATATATTTATGATTTCTTCCGTTCGTTTTATGATGTCGTTACTTTTTTCTTCATTAAGGATCAGCGGCATATAAATATTTTCCTGCAATGTCATAGTATCTAAAAGATTGAAGTTCTGGAAAATGAAACCTAAATTTTCCTTCCTGAATTCACTTCTAACGTCCTCGCTCATTTTTGTAATATCTTTTCCCTCAAAATATATGTGTCCTGCCGTAGCTGTGTCAATGGTGGCAAGCACATTCAACAAAGATGTTTTACCAGAACCGGATTCCCCCATAATCCCAATAAATTCCCCTTTTGATATTTCAAAGCTGACTCTTTCTACCGCTTTTGTAATGATTCCTGAACTCCCATAATATTTCTCAACATCTTCCACCTTGATATATGTTTCCATCCTATATATTTCCTTCCTTTCGATGATGAATATTTCTCCTAAAAAATATATCTGTAAGTATAAAGTAAATCATGTACAGCATTAAAATCCATAAGAACGACAAGAACACATATTTTACCCATACCGCACGAAGTCCCGTAGCCAGAATAAAACCTTTGCTTGCATGGTTCGCAATCAGACATCCGGGAATAAGCGCCATACAAAGCGGAATCAGATAATTAACTGCCAACTGTTCATGTATCACCGTATCAATTTTTGTTTGATTCATTCCCAGTTTTTCTAAAAGCAGGTAACGGCGTCTGTTTGATTCCGAAGTGCTGATCAGATGGGATGCAAGGAAAGAAATTGCCACGCATAAAAACACGATACTTACATAGGCAAACGCAAATATAAATGGCACAAGCGTTGCTTTCAATTCTGTTTCCACCTGCTTTTTCAGCAAAATCGGACTGACATATAAAATACTGTGGTTACTGCCCCAATAAAGCCCGTCATTTCCACTGGACGCATCATCTAATTTATCAAACACTGTTCCTGCAGCCTGTTTCTTTATAGATGCCGCAAATACAGAGTAATATGGTGTCATATGATTTGCCGCATCATCCGGGATTACCAAAACATAGTCAGCTCCATTATGTCCATTCTGTTCAAAATCTACAGTACTGATTTCTTTGCAGTGCAATTCTTTTGTATCACATAGCAGCGTCCTGCTTCGGATTTCATTAGTAAGTTCAGGTTCTAACCTTCTTTTAATCTGTAAAATATACTCATCTGCCCGGAGTTCAACAGGCTTCTGGCCAAGCATTTTCCGAAGTATGTTATAATCGCTCACTTTCATATAAGTATCATATGCATAGTAGACATCATATCCCTCTTCATCAGCGTCCAGCTTTTCTGCATCAAATGCACCTTCTTCACTGATAAATCGATCTCCAAAATACATCAGATGTGTATAAAGCCATTCATTCATCATACTGACGCCATTTTGATATATCACATATTCATGGGATTCCTGTATTCCAGTTTCACTTTCTAATATATCTTTTTCACGCTGGAATTCAGGTTTGGGGGCTTGATGATATATCATGACATCAAACGGATATTCCGAATCAATCTGGTGGTTCTGATAATCGGTATACATCATGGCAACTGTGCTTCCTGAAATAGAAACAACTAAAAGGGACATAACAAATATGATTATTTTCCGCATAGAATATAGTTCAGATTCTATTGCCCTGCATAAAAATAGCCGGTTTCCTTTCAAAAGCCATTTTTTAGTTCTTTTCCTTTGCTTCTTCTTTCCAGATATTTTTTCATCGGCTTCATTTATCCTCTCCATTTCATTTAACTGACGGATATTCATTTTGGAAAATTGTTTTCTCACCTTAAGCAATGCGGCTAAATAACAAAATAAATATAAAGTTGCTGTCAAACACACCGTTACAAGCTGAAAATCCATTTTAAGCACATATTCCGTCCGGAACATATGGAAAAAAATTACCATCAAAAACTGTTTCAGCAATTCCCCTGCCAGGATTCCAGGTATATATGCCATTCCAGCCATAAATACCGTTTCTTTTCGGAAAATCTGAAATACCTCTGTTCCTTTCATGCCAAACAGCATATACAGCCCGAATTCCCTGCTGCGGATTTTCAGCGATTGCCGCATCATATATTGGATCAGCCACGCCGTAATCATAACAATCAGTACAGATGCTATTCCTAAAAACACCGCCAGAACCGATGCCGTTTCGCAGGCTCTCCTGACATCTTCTGAAAAAAACAGAGAATTAAACGCAAACATTAGCGCTGCAATCAATATCATTGTAAAAAAATATACTGGCTCTCTTATAATCGCAGTCTTTACATTTCTCCTGGCCAACTGATTTTTGCTTAACATTTTTATCCTTCCTTTATGTCTCTTCCTGATGCAGTCAGTATAACACTGCTCCCTACAGATTACCTATTGATTTTCATTACCTGAATCTTACAATTTTGTCATATATCCGGAAATATGCTGTTCTCCATTTGAAAAGGCAAACTCCCCACATCCATTTGTGATGAATTTGCCTTTTAGAATCAGACGTTTTGTTTTGCCGGAAGCGATAGATAAACAGAAGTATATTCTTTGAACAAAGATTCTGCCCATACTTCCATATCCAGCTTTTGACATAATTTTTTTACCAGATATAAGCCTATTCCCGTAGAACGCTCGTTTTCCCTTCCATTGCTCCCGGTAAACCCCTTCTCAAAAATCCTCGGTAATTCCTCTTCCTTTATCCCTGTCCCATTATCCCATATTTTCAGTATAACTTTTTTGTTCTTTTTTTCAGATGACAGGATAATCTTTGCACCCTCCTTGCGCCGGTATTTTACGGAGTTTAAAAGGATCTGGCTTATAAGAAAGATAAGCCACTTTTCGTCCCCATAAATATAAATATCATCCTCACATTCAAATTCTATTCCGACACAGCTATTCATAATTATAGTACGGTTTCTGTTAATTGCCCTAACTAAGATACGGTGTAAATTCAGCTTCTGAATCAAATAATCTTTATATACCTGTTCTGAACGAGCATAATATAGCGCACGTTCTACGTCATTTTCAATTTTTCCCAATTCTATGTTCAACCCCTTTTTCAAGACGGGATTATTTCCAGCCCTGTTTTCTATCATAAGCTGCATTGAGGTAATCGGCGCTTTTACTTCATGTATCCATTCTTCAATATATTCCTCATACTCCCTTTCTTCATCCTCTATCTTATGAATCTGCTCTATGGCTGAACTTCCCACCAGCCTTAATAATTCCTGATATAATTTGTCCTCGGCACGATAAGAAACGGGCAGAAGCTCAGCGATCAGCCAGGGATGCTCCATACCTTCTACCCGCTCCCGGATTGTTTTGAAATATTCTTTTCTTCTGTACCACTCTATCAGATTCTTTATGAATAGTATGCTGATAATTGTTAAATCAATCAAAAAAATAGAAGCAAAAGTATTACCTACGATATATAAAAATTCAGATAAAATAAATAAAACTACCAGTGTCCCTAATAACCTTGTTACTCTATCCTTACAGTAATCTTTCAGTTTCATACCGTCCCCTCTCTTGCTTTTAACTGATAGCCCATTCCCCTTTTTGTCTGTATCAGATTCTGTACTCCGATATCTTCTAACTTCTGGCGGATTCTTCTGATGTTGACACTCAATGTATTATCATCTACAAAGCTTTCATTATCCCACAAATTATTCATTAAATCTTCTCTTGATATTATTTCATCTTTATGCATAAAAAAATAGGACAGTATATGCATTTCATTTTTGGAAAGTTCAACTTCCTTTTTTTCACACCGCACTGTACCATTAAGCAGATTCAGCTCTATTCCTCCAAAGACAAGCACTTTATTCTGTGATTTTCCAGAAACTCTCCGCAATATTGCGGCTATGTGTGCCAGTAATACTGCAGGACGGTAAGGTTTCTCTATAAAATCGTCGCCACCCGTCATCATACATTCTAATTCTGCGGAAGAGGAACTTTGTGAAGTAATAAAAATAATAGGGACATCCGATATCATCCGTATTTTAGAACACAGAGTAATTCCATCGGCTCCCGGCAGAGCAACATCAAGAAGAAGCAAATCCGGCTGCAGTTTCTGCACATATTCTGGAATGTTAGCAAAATCCTCCGCAACATCTGCACGATATCCGGCATTTTCCAACAATAACTTAAGTTCTCTTTGAACAGATAGATCATCATCTATGATTACAATATAATACATGAAGCATCTCTCCTGACCTTTCATATCTGCTTACCAATTTTTCATTCTTGCGTTTTATTATAGCAAACTGAGTTTTTTATGCAATACTTTCCAAATATGTTAAAAGAGCAATCCATTCATTTATGGTTGCTCTTTTTAGCGTATTTCTCCCTGGATTTGTTTATGTACCTCTAATTCTGGTGCTATCTCTATCGCTGTCTGTGTTTCGCCAAAAGAGGAAGCCCAACTGTCAAAATGCCCAAGCCCTAACTTCTGTAACGTGCCATACTGGAGATAGCGCATATTGGTGTAAAGCTCTGTCATACTGTTAGAAATTGGCGTACCTGTGGCAAAAGTAACCCCTTTGCCGCCCGTCAGTTCAGAGAGATATTGTCAAGTGTGTTTGTAAATTTTTAGCAAAATCCTGTTACCTTCACTCCAAATACCAAACACAATCATAAATCCGTATTGCCGTCCTTCCCTGAAATCTGGACAACCAAGTATACACTCCCTCAGAATTGAATCTAAAAAGGTGCATCGTTTAAAAGCTCTCACTTCATCACGATACACCTTCGATTGTCTGACAATCTACTATTACTTTTCTTTACGCGCTTTCGTACATTCCCATACTCTGTTATCATAATGCGCTCTTACCTTTTCAATATCTGAATTACCGCATCATAATTTTCAGGATGATGGGGAAAGGTACAGTTTGTGCAGACTTTTATCTTTCTCCCATCCTTTTCTATATATGCAGGATTCCCCGGACAATTATCCCTTAAATATAGCGGGCAATAGCAAAACAGGCAGTTTAAGTTTTCCAATCCCTTATGACAGGGAAAATACTTACAGTTCCTGTTCTCAAAAAATCGATATGAATTTTCCATACTCACTTTTCCAAACTTCCTTTCCTATATCATTACTTGATATACCCTTGCCTTATCAATAAATGCCCTTGCAAATGCAGGATTTGACGGATAATATAAATGCGGAAATCCTATCCACTGCGTTTTATTTTCTATAATGCAGGCATATTCTTTTCCGGTCACCGGCTTAACTGCTATTACGTCCGCCCCATTACAGGTGCTGTCGTAATAATGAAATTCATGTCCTTTTATTCCCCCGCCGTTTAACAGGAAGTGCTTTTGCTTTTCCCGAAGTTCTATGTAACCGAAACGAACCAGTTTCCCGGTATGATAGCAGGCTGCTGGAATAACTCCCGCCATATCATAAGAAAACCCTTCTTTATCTTTCAAAGAAGAATGTAAATACATAAAACCGCCGCATTCTGCCACGACTGGCATTTCATTTTCAACCGCACTCCTGACTGCCTCACGCATTCTCGTATTTGCGCTAAGCTGTTCCGCATACAATTCCGGATATCCGCCGCCAATTAACAGGGCATGGCATCCTTCCGGCAGTTTTTCATCCCGCAGCGGAGAAAAATATGTTATATTTGCCCCATATTCCTCCAGCAAGTGGATATTATCAGCATAATAGAAGCAGAAGGCTTCATCTTTTGCCACTGCTATCGTTGGACGGCTGTCACTAACTGCTTTCACATGACCAATATCCCCATAGCTTTCGATTCTGGTTTCTTTTATCGCTATTTCTTCAGATTCCAGTTCTTCCGCGCTTTCTGCTATTTCTTTGATACGCTCTACGGAAACTGTCTGTAAAAATAATTCAGAAACCGCCTGTAATTTCTCTTTTATATGATTCACCTCATCCGGCAAAAATAGTCCTAAATGCCTGCTTTCAATGTACAGTTTGTCATTTTCAGGCAAAAAACCGACCACTTGGATTTTCAGTTCCTCCTCAATCAATGGCTTTACCAATTCAAAGTATCCTTTTGACATTCGGTTCAGCAGGATAGCTTTTATCAAATGTTTTTTATCATAATCGAGAAATCCTGCTATCAATGGCACAATGGAGCGTCCCATCCCCTTCGCATCAACAACAAGCACAATCGGTGTTTTTGTCACTTCTGCAAGCTGATAAGAAGAACCTTCTTTCTTAACTCCGCCTACCCCGTCATATAGTCCCATAACACCCTCAAAAACTGCAAAGTCCATTTTCATTACACTTTTTTGAAAAAGTTTCCTTGTCTTTTCTTCATCTGTAAAAAATGTATCCAGATTTTTTGCCGGAACATCTATTATCTTTTCATGAAACATCGGATCAATATAATCCGGTCCGCATTTATAAGAAGCCACTTTCAAGCCGCAATCCTTTAATACCTGAAGCAAGGCACAGGTGACTACTGTTTTTCCGCTTCCACTTTTAGGGGCGGCAATCATAACTCTTTTTATTTTCATGCAAATATCACGCCTTTCTTTCAGGCTCTTTGCCGCAGAAATCAAATGCACAAATCCAAACCGGATTCTCAGACTGCATCAAATGATAATTTCCTGCTTTTTTTGCCCTGCTTACCTGTAATTGCACAATCTCTTCTTCTTTTATCATATCATCCATTGATAAAATCTCTCTCATTTCACAAATTGTCTCCATACTGACAGCATTTACCACAACCCTCATGTCGGGATTCATCTGTCGGAGTGACACCAGTATTTCCTTTAATCTGCCGCCACTTCCTCCTATAAATGCGTGTGTCGCCATTGGAAGTTCAGTTAATCCCTCTGGTGCTCTCGACTCTACCACTGTTACATTTTGCAGTTCAAATTTCTTTTTATTCTTTTCAATTAATAAAACTGCTTCATGCTTCTGCTCCACCGCATACACCTGTATATCGTCAGAAATGCCCGCTATTTCTATTGCAATAGAACCCGTGCCACTGCCAATGTCATAAACTACCGCCTTTTCTTTTAATCGCAGCTTACAGATACTAACCTCTCGAATCTCTTCTTTTGTCATAGGAACCCTGTCCCTGATAAATTGACCATCTGCAACACCATGTGTCAATCTTCTTTGCGTAGCATATGGATTTTTAACAAAACATGTATATAACCCTTCCTCCTTCAATTCCATACACTCTAACGGCGTATGCCTCTCTACCCGCTGTTCCTCATAGGATAACTGATATCCTGTTATAATTTCACATTTTTGCATTCCCGCATCTGTCAACAGTTCTCCCAACTGATTTATATCTTTTACACCAGATGTAATCAGAAATGTTTTTGACCTGCTTTTGATCCGGTGTGCAAGGTTGTATAATTTTTTCCCATGTATACTGTAAACGGCCGCATCATGATAGCTTTCTCCAATGCAGGAAGCCAGATAAGCTATGGAAGAAATACCCGGAAGAATACGCAAAGATGCCTTTATGCGACCTTCGGTAATTTCTTTTTCCAGTGCCGCATATAAAGGCTGACACCCGCTATAAAATCCACTATCTCCCGAAAAAAGAATCACAACTTTTTTATTTTCCTCAAATAAACTTCCGCTCTGTATATCATGCAGATAAGGAATGACCTGTTCTGCCTGATAAAAAGGATGTCTTTCTGCTTTAGAATAGACAGCATTAAGCATTCTCTCTGCCCCTAATAAAATGTCTGCTTCACTAATCACCCTCTCTACTTCTTTCGTTAGACCGTTTACATGTCCCATACCAATACCTGCCAGAATAATTTCCATATTCTCTTTTATCTGATTCTTCGCCCTAAATTTTTCTCCTCCTATATCTTCAAGTTTTTGGCATATTTCAGAAAAAGAATACCCTTCTCCCTCATCAGAACAGCCAATTACAAATATCCTCACTCCGGTTCTCTTCGCAGCGTTTATCTTTTCCTGATAACCTCCGGGCACACCGCTCTCCTTCGTTACAAGATAAGCTATTTCATATTGGCGAATGATAGCCTCATTCATCTCCGCAGTAAAAGGTCCCTGCATTGCAATAACCTGTTTCCCGCAAATACCCTGCTCTGTACATAGAGAAAGACTTTCCACACTTGGAAGTACCCTTACATACAATCTATGCTTTATTCCTTCAGAAACACAATATTTGTACAATTCCTTGCTTCCGGTAGTCAAAAGAATATTTCCTTCCGTATCTTCCAACGCTTTCACACATTCCTCGTTTGTTTCAAAATAGGTAATGCCGTTTTCTCTCTCCGTAATACCGTCTCTTTTCAACCTCAAATATGGAATTGATATTCCAATCCGCTCCATTTCTTTCAATGCAGCCTGTATATTATAAGTAATCTCCTTAGCAAAAGGATGTGTTGCATCTACCACAACATCAAATTTTCCATTGCTTATGAATTCTGCTATCTGTTCCTGATTCATTCTTCCCTGATGTACTTTTATAAGGGGATGCTGTCTTAAAACAATTGCGCCATACTCCGTTGCCACACAGATTGTATGATTTATTTCAGCCTCTGCAAGATATTCCGATAATTTTCTTCCTTCAGTTGTCCCCGCAAATATCAATATTTTTTTCAATCTTATAGCCTCTCCTTGTGACAAATTTCCCATTTATGTTCTCCGAACCGGAACTTCCAATAAATACCGTGGTAAACATATTGACCTCCCTGTCCCTTAACTCCTTTAAGGTACAGATTTCCATTTTTGTTCCGTCTCTTCCTATATTTTCAACATATCCGCAAACTCGTTCCCCCTCCATGCTGCACAGTAAAATATCACATGCTCTCATCAGATAATCCTTTCTTTTATGGCTGGACGGATTATACAGTACAATGACAAAATCACCTTCTGCGGCTGCATGTAACCTTTTTTCAATCGCATCCCACGGTGTCAGCAGATCACTCAGACTGATAACACAGAAATCATGGTTCAGTGGCGCTCCCAGAACTGCCGCACCGCTGCTCGCCGCAGTAATCCCTGCGATAACGTAAAGTTCTGTTTTCGGATAAGCTTTCCCAATCTCGTACATCAAAGACGCCATCCCATAAATTCCTGCATCACCGCTGCATACAAGGGCTACTTTTTTCCCTTTTTCAGCTTCCTCAAAACACAGCCTGCACCGTTCCTCCTCCTGACGCATTGGTGTGGATAACATTTCTTTCCCCTGAAAACGCCCGCCAAGCAGCTTTAGATATAATGTGTAACCAACGATCACATCAGACTGGTCTAACACATTCAATGCTTCTCCTGTCATCATTTCTTCCCTGCCCGGTCCCATTCCTACAATATAAATTCTATTTGCCATCAAAACATACCTTCCATTCTCTCCATGCGGCTATACTCGCATTGCAATCGCAATTGTCATCCCATTTTCCGCAACTTTTGGACATATTAGTTTTCCACCCTCTCCACAGGCTTTCACTGCTGCCCTTTCGCAAACATTATCAACGCCAACCTGATTCTTAACAAACACAGACTTTGTAAAAGTTCCGTTTACTTCCTGTAATTCTTCTGCTGTATATGTAAAAAATGGAATCCCTTCTGTTCGACACCATTCAATAATCCCCTGTTCATCACTCTTTTGCGAAATAGAGGACAGCGCAAAAATCTGCATGATAGAAATTCCCATTTCATTTATTGTTTTTGAAATAAATTTATCAATTTCATTTGCTTTTTTTCCTTTTTTACAGCCAATTCCTATGACATACTCCCGCGGTTTCAACAAAAGAGAAGTATCAAACACATCATCTTTGGAAGTAACCACAACATCAACAAATCTGTCTGGCGGATATGGAACAATCCGCACGCCAGTTTCTTCACAAGTGATTTCATGTCCCGTCTCTATACATATCGTAATCTCTTTTCCGGCTAATACCTTTGATGATACTTTGACAATCCCATCTTTATTTGCAATATACAGGTTATTTCTTTTTGCAAACAAATCCACAGCAAATTTTTTATTCAGATCTGTTGCCGTAGTAATCACCGGTACTGCCCCTGTTTTCTTTGCTATATGGTTTGCAAGATCATTTGCACCGCCCATATGTCCTGATAAAATCGGAATGACATATTTCCCTTTTTCATCCATTACAAGCACTGGTACATCATGCAGTTTATCCGTAAGATGCGGCGCTACTGCCCTGACTGCAATTCCGCAGGCGCCTATAAACAACAAGGCGTTTTGCTCCTGCATCCGTTCCTTTGCCCAATCTCCAACAGATATTTTTACAAATAAGATATCTGAATAACGATTGTCTTTTATGCCTGCCTCACATTTTGTATATAACCTAATTTCTAATTCCCTCTCCAACAATTTTACAATACTTTCCGAAAGTTGTTTTCCATTTTCTGTAAAGCTAATAATACTTAATCTCATTCTTTTCGTTTTGCCTCCCGGTATTCGGTCGAAAAATCCGGCGCATATAACCTTGATTTTCTGTAATACTGATGCGCGATTGCATCTCCGACCAATATCAAGGCTGTTTTCGTAATCCTATGCTCTACAGATACATCATACAATGTTTCAATCGTACACAGGTACGCCTCCTCCTCAGCCCAAGTTGCCTTATAAATAAGTGCTGCTGGTGTTGTTTCCTTATACCCGCCATTAACCAGCCGTCTGCTTAATTCCCGAATCATTCCGGCACTTAAATAAATTGCCATAGATGCCTTATGTGCTGCAAAGCTCTCAATACTTTCCAGTCCCGGCACTTTCGTTTGGCCTTCCATTCTTGTAATAATCAGGGATTGTGAGATTCCCGGCAGCGTATATTCAAGATTCAATGACGCCGCTGCGCCAAAACAGGCGCTTACCCCCGGACAGCTCTCATAAGAAATGCCCAGTGTATCCAACTCATCCATCTGCTCCCTGACTGCTCCATAGATACTCGGCTCTCCCGTATGCAAACGGACAGTTGTTTTCCCCTTGTTTTCTGCACTAACGATAATCTGTATCACTTCTTCTAATGTTAGTTTCGCACTGTTATGTATCTCGCAGTCTTTTCCTGCATAGGCAAGCAGTTCGGGATTCACCAAAGAACCTGCATAAATAATCACATCTGCCTGTTCTAATAAGCGCATTCCCCTGACTGTTATCAAATCTACTGCGCCTGTTCCTGCCCCAACAAAATAAACCATTCCTCTACCCCCTTACTTTTTGCCAGTTCTCCATATTCACTGGAAAACAGAATACAATCTGTTTTCATTTTTCCTCCGGCGCGGTTTTCCATATAATAGCAGATACGCTCTGCAATCTGCTCCATGACCTGCTGTAATTTCCCGCTTTCCTCTATAACAGAAACTGCTTCTTCCGTTGTCACGCATTCCAATATTCTTCTTACCCGTAAAGGTTCTATCTGCTCCTTTACGGAAAATGCCGCAAGAAGCTCCATCCTGCAATCTGCTTCTTTGGAATAGGTATTCATAATTCCACCTGCAACCTTAATCAGTTTGCCTATATGACCTGTCAGGAGCATTTTCTGAAATCCCATTTCCACTGCCATATCAATGGTTGTACCGATAAAATTGCTGCATTTCACACTCTTGTCCAAATCATATCCATATGTTTTCCTCATAAACTCCAAACCATAATTTCCCGGCGAAACGGCAACATAATCAAATCCTAAAACCCTTCTTTGACACAATTCTACCCGAATGGTATCAATCAGCGCCTGACTGCTCATAGGCTCTACGATGCCACTCGTCCCTAATATGGAAATACCGCCAACAATGCCAAGTCTTGGGTTAAAAGTACGTTCGCACAGCTTTTCACCTTCCGGTACTGAAATCTCAATCCGAAGGCTGCCTTTATAATCCGCCAATCTACAAACTTCTAATACTTCTTTTTTTATCATTTTCCTCGGAACGCGATTGATTGCCGCATTGCCTACAGGCTGGTCAAGTCCCGGTTTTGTCACTCTCCCCACGCCTACTCCGCCTTCAATGATAATTTGTTCCTTCACACCTTTTTCTGCATACGAAACTTTCGCATAAATCCATGTACCTGTTGTAATATCCGGATCATCTCCGCCATCTTTTTCTACCGCACAGCTTACTTCATTTTCCCCACACATGATATCCAGAATCTTTGCATTATACAGTATACCTTTTGGCGTTTCTATTGTAATTTCCGTCTTTTTTAATCCTGTCAGCAGCATATAAGCTGCGGCTTTTGAAGCCGCAGCCGCGCAGCTTCCGGTCGTAAAACCATATCGCATTTCTATCTTCCCTTCTTAAAGTTGATACAATGCGGCATTACAAATTGCCGCAGCGATATTACTTCCACCTTTTCGTCCTCTGTTAATGATGTATGGAATATTTGTTTTTAATATAAGTTCCTTTGCCGCTTCCACATTGACAAATCCCACCGGAACTCCAATAATAAAGGCTGGCTTCCAATCCGTTTTTTCCATCATTTCATACAGCTTTATCAGAGCAGTTGGCGCATTGCCGATTGTAAAAATAACTGGTTTTTCAATCGTTGCCGCTTTTTCCATGCTGACCGCTGCCCGTGTCATATTTCTTTGCTTTGCCAAAAGCGCAATATGTTCATTTGCCATAAAGCAATGCGCCTCCCCACCAAACTTTGCAAGCACCTTTTTATTGATTCCTGCCAATGCCATATTGGTATCTGTCACGATATCAGCTCCGTTTTTTATCAACTTTTTCAAGATTTCCACTGCTCCTTTGGAATAGCAAAGCGTTTCGGCATAATCAAAGTCCGCGCTGGTATGTATTACCCGCTTTGTAATGAACTCCTCTTCTTTGGGGAGACTGATATTTCTCTTCAAAAGTTCTTCTGTAATGATTTCAAAGCTCCGTTTTTCAATTTCCTCCGGCGGCAGATATTCTATTTTAGAATGTTCCATGTTCCATCTCCCATATACTATAAATTTTCCAGTAAAATCTTATTTTCTTTTCTGCTCTTTACTGCAATACGGTAAAATCCTTTTCCTAATCCCCTGAAATTACTGCAATCCCTAATTAAAATTCCTTTTTTCAGCAACTTCTCATATAAGGGTTTATCACTGTATATCGTGATAAAATTCGATACAGACGGAAATGTCCTCAATCCTATTTGCATAAGTTCTTTTTCCATAAACTGTCGTTCTTCTTCAATATAAATTTTTGTTTTCTCAATAAACTCTGCCTGCTT
>ERZ777306.3169-NODE-3169-length-17946-cov-4.512716_pt1 | contig 17946 bp, 12 predicted proteins | sample MGYA00374966_ERZ777306 | MGnify/ENA primary metagenome ERZ777306 (study PRJEB29329, sample SAMN06343882) | mouse gut metagenome | isolation source: Mouse cecum | place: Austria: Vienna | collected 2014-11-15 ...
GTCCGCCTGCCGGATAGTGGAGAGGCGGTGGGCAATGACGAAGGAGGTATGGCCTTTCAAGAGGCGGCCGACTGCATTCTGGATGAGCTGCTCCGTTTTCGTGTCGATGGAGGAGGTGGCCTCGTCCAGCACAAAAATGGCCGGATTGGTCAGGATGGCTCGGGCAAAGGAAATCAGCTGCTTCTGCCCGGTGGACAGGCGGTTGCCGCCCTCTCCCACCGGCTCGTCATAGCCCTTGGTCATGGCCAGGATGAAGGGCTCCGCCCCCACCATCCGGGCGGCGGCGCGAACCTCCTCGTCCGTGGCATCGGGACGGCCATAGCGGATGTTTTCCGCCACGGTGCCGGAGAACAGCTGGGGGGACTGCAGCACATAGCCCAGGTTGGACTGAAGCCACAGCTGGCTGCGGGTACGGTAGTCCGCGCCGTCAATGAGAATGCTGCCCTCGGTGGGCTCATAAAACCGGCAGATCAGGTTGACAATGGTGGACTTGCCCGAGCCGGTCTCCCCCACCAGGGCGATGGTCTGGCCGTGCTCCACATGGAGGTTGAAGTGCGAAAGCACCTGCTCGCCGTCCTTGTAGTGGAAGGTCACGTCCTTGAAGTCGATGTCGCCCACCAGGGCAGGCCAGTTTTCCTTCTTGGGGTGGAAGTTATCGCCAAAGCGCGCCACGACTTCAGGCGAATCGACGATGTCCGGCTCGGTCTCCAGCAGGGTGATGACCCGCTCCGCCGCGGCCTGGGCAGATTGAAGCTCCGCGAAGATGCGGGCGATGTCGCGCACGGGCTGGAAGAACTGCACCGTGTAGTTGATGAACACCTGCAATACGCCCAGGGTCATCACGCCGCCCAGCACCTCATAGCCGCCCTTCCACAGGGCGTAGGCCGTAGCCAGGCTGCCCAGGCTGACCACGATGGGCAGGAACAGCGCCGACAGCGTGGCCGCCTTCACGGAGGAGCGGCGCATCTCGCCGGCGACCTGGGTAAATTCCTCGATGTTCATCTCCTCGCGCACCAGGGTCTTGGTGGTCTTGGCGCCCATGATGCCCTCGTTGAAGCCCGCGGTGATCTGGCTGTTGCGCTTGCGCACCTGCCGGTAGGCCTGAAGGATGCCCTTTTGGAACTTCCAGGAGATCACCGCCAAGGGTGGGAGCACCAGCAGCACCACCAGCGTCAGCCGCCAGTTGAGGATGAACATCTGCACCGAGCAGGCCACCAGAAACACCGCGCCCCAGCACAGATCGACAATGGACCAGCCGATGGTATCCCCCAGTCGCTGGGTATCGTTGGTCAGGCGGGACATCAGGTAGCCCACGGGCATCCGGTCGTAATAGGAAAAGGGCAGCTCCTGCAGCTTCTGGAAGCCCAGGCGGCGGATGGTGTAGCACACGCCGCACTCCACATAGCCGCACTGCTTGAGAAAGCCCAGGATGTTGAACACCTGAATGGTCACCAGGGCGATGTAGCCCGCCACAAACCAGCCGATGCCCGCCATGGAATGGCCGGCAATGTAGTTGTCAATGGCATAGGAATTCATCATCGGCAGCGCCACGTCTATGATGGCCGATACCGTCATGAACACCACCACCATCCACAGGTTCCTGTGGTAAGGCTTGGCAAGCCTCAGCAGCTTTTTCCACAGGGACAGGTCAAATCGTTTCGTATAGTCTTCTTCCTGAAAGGACTGCATTACACTTCCCCTCCTTCCGCCGCCAGCGCGTCGTTGAGTTCCTCCTCCAGGGCATTCTGAATGCTGTTGATTCGCTGATACAGCCCCGGCTGACGGCACAATTCCTCATGGGAACCCTGCTGGGTGATGCGCCCCTCCTCCAGCACCAGGATCACATCCGCCTGGCTCAGAGTGGTCACGCGATGGCTGATAATCAGGGTCGTTACGCCCGTCTGCTCGTGGCGGAGGGCAGCGCGGATCTGCGCGTCCGTCTCCGTGTCCACGGCGGACAGGGAATCGTCAAAAATGAGGACGGCGTTGTCCTTCATCAGCGTCCGGGCGATGGCAACGCGCTGCTTCTGCCCGCCGGACAGGGTGACGCCGCGCTCGCCCACCAGGGTATCGTAGCCCTTGTCCGCCTTGGCGATGAAGCCCGAGGCGCTGGCCACGTCCGCCGCCCTGCAGATGGCCTCCTCCTCCGGGTTCCGCCGGGCGATGCCGACATTTTCCCGGATGGTCTTGGAGTACAGGAAGGGCTCCTGAAGAATCAGGCCTACCTGGCCCCTCAGATAGGTGCGGTCGATCCGGCGGATGTCCACCCCGCCGATGGTGATGACGCCGCCGGTGGGCTCATAGAGCCGCTGAAGGAGATACATCATGGTGCTCTTGCCGCTGCCTGTGCCGCCCAGCACCGCCGCCGTTTTGCCCGCCGGGATGGTGAAGGACACATCCCTGAGCACAGGCGTCGGGTCGTCCGGGTAGCAGAAGGACACATGGTCGAACACGATGTCCCCGTGAAGATCAGGCGTCAGGGCACCGGGCTCCTCCGGCTCGGCCTCCTCGTGAAGGATGGCCTGCACCCGCTCCATGGACACCATGCACTTGCCCGCGTCGGACAAGGTGCGGCCCAGCTGGCGGATGGGAAACAGCAGCATGCCGATGTAGTTGGTAAACACAATCAGCGTACCCACCGTGATTTCGCCCCGGCTGGCGTACCAAACGCACACCAGCAGCGTCACCATAGCCTGGGCCATGGACATGGCGTCGCCGCCGCCCCAGTAGATGGCCAGCAGGTCGTAGAGCTTGTTGGTCTTTTTGCGGAAATCGGCGCTGGCGGCGTCAAACTTCTCCACCTCCCGCTGCTGCTGGCCGAAAGCCCGCACCACCCGCACGCCGGAAAGGTTCTCCTGGAGGATGGCGCTCATTTTGCCCTCCGCCTCGTCGCTGAGCCGGAAATTCTTGTGCACCATCTTGAAAAACCACATGGCAAAGAGGAATAGCGGCGGCACCAGCACCATGCTGATGAGGGTGATGGTCACATGCCTGCTGAAGAGAATCGACAGGGCGATGACCACCATCAGCACCGTGTTGACCACCTCCATCACCTGCACGGACAGGAAGCGGCGGATGGTGTCCACATCGGAGGTGCAGCGCTGAATCAGGTCGCCGGTCTCGGCCTTGGCATGGTAGGCGAAGGGCAGGCGCTGCAGCCGCTCATAAAGGCTTTTACGCAGGCTGAAGGCAATGTTTTCGCTGGCTACGGCGTTGAGGCGGCCCTTCAAATAAGTAAACACGCCGTTGATCAGGTTGAGGGCCACCAGCACCACGCCCAGAATCCACAGATTGTTCACCAGAAACGTTCTGCCGCCCAGGGCGCGGATGGGCCGCAGCAGAAATTCCGGCAGTGTGGAGGGGGCGCTGCCCAGTACGCTGTCAATGGTCTCAGCCAGCACAATCGGCGTCAGAAAGCCGATAAGCACGATCATCGTCGTGGCGATAACCGACCCGATATAGCAGGGCAGGTTCTGACGCATCAGGCGCAGCATGGCGCCGATGGGCTTTGCTTTGGTCTGCTTCATACGTTCCTCCCGTCATCATCCGAGATCATATAAAAAAGCACCGGCAGCGCTTTTTGAGCGGCCGGTGCTGAATGTGCAAGGCAGAGGCAGGCGCACGGAAACTATCCGCGCCAGCCATATACACAGACAGAAAGGGCCGCGTCGATCCAAGAAGTCTTTGCGTTCATCAACAAAATGCTATGCATACTGCGGCCTCCTTTCTATCTTTTTTGATTTTTGTTGCAGGCAACGGCCATAGTATACACGATTATCCCCCAGGCCGTCAAGGGGATTTCCGGCAAAATTGGGAAAAAAGTTTGTTCGGGCGTCTCCGCGTCACATATCCCCGCCTCCGCACGCCGCCAAACCGCCGTCCAGGGACGTGTCCGAAGCCTGCCGGGCGGGCTGACGCCGCAGCCGCCTCAGCGCCCGGAGCAGCACCCCGCCGTTCCACAAAAGGGTCACGGTCTGTCCCGTCATGGTAGCCAGGGCCGCGCCGAAAAGCCGCCATCCCGGCAGCGGCGCCAGCCAGGCCGTCATCAGCAGCACGGCGGCGGCGGACAGCACCGTGCCCGTCAGCGACCGCCGCTGAAGGCCCAGCCCGGCGATCATGCCGTTCATCACCTGGTTCAGGGCCATCACGGCCGTGACGGGGGCCAGCAGGCGAATCAAGGGAGCCAGCGCCTCCTGGCGGTACAGCGTTCCGCTGACAAAATCCGCCCCCAGCCATAAAACCACCGACGCCGCCGCGCCGATGCCCAGCCCAGCCAGGGCCAGCTGGCGCATCATGGCCTTCATCCGCCGCGGCTGCGATTCCAGCCGGGAAACCGCCGGGGTAGCCACCATGCATACCGCGCCCGTCACAATTCCCGGGAGCATCATCAGCGGCATGGCCATGCCGTTGAGCAGGCCGAACTGCGCCGTCGCCGCCGAGGCGGTCAGGCCGGAGCGGCGCAGGCAGGCGGGCAGCAGCACCGCGTTGAGGGTGCGCATCCCCGTCAGGCACAGCCGGGAGAGCACCACGGGCGCCGTCAGCCGGGTCGCTTCCCTCATCAGCGCCCTGCTGGGCCGGGCCAGGCTTCTTGGCAGGCGGACTGCCCGGCGGAACAGCCACAGCGACAGCCCCGCCGCCACGCATTCAGCCACGCCCGGCAGGGCCGCCGACAGGGCGATGCTCCTCCCTCCCAGCCACAAAAGCAGCAAAACCGACAGCGCAAAGCGCACCGTCTGCTCCACGCACTCGTTGGCCGCGGGCGTCAGCGTATTGGCCCGCCCATAGCAATAGCCGCTGTACACGCTGCACAGCCCCAGCAAAAGCACGCAGGGCGTCATGCTCCAGATGGCCGGAACCGCCCGGGCGTCCCCCAGCATCCACCCCAGGGCGGGGGAAAGAATCAGCAGCAGCGGCATCACCGCCAGGGCAATACGCGTCACCAGCCGCAAGCCCGCGCGCAGGACGTTGGGCTGATCGGCGGCGGGCCGCCCTGCCGTCATGCGGCTCATGGCGGTGGGAAGCCCCGCGGTGACAGGCGTCAGGGCCAGCATGCTCACGGAGTGGGACAGCTCCATCACACCCAGGGCTTCCGCCCCCATCATGCGGGCAAAAACCAAGTGCAGCGCAAACCCCAGCGCCCTTGTCAAGCCGTTGCCCGCTGTGAGAATCAGCGCCTGACGCTTCAGACTGCCCCCCATCGCATCCGCCTCCCTTGCGTGAAAGCGTATGCGCATGTCCGCCCTTTCTTGCCGCCAATCTTCCGGGAAAAGGTTGACATCGAGGCGAAAAAACGGTATAGTTGTCCCATCAATCAAGGGCGTTTACGCTGAAGAAATGAGGTTGGCGCAATGGATAAGTGGGATTCCCGGTTCATGCAGATGGCCCACGTCATCGCAGGGTGGACAAGCTGCTTTGTGGAGGGCCGGAGCATCGGCTGCGTGATCGTCAAGGACAAGCGGATCATGACCACCGGCTACAACGGCGCGCCGGCGGGGCTGCGCACCTGCCGCGAGCGGGGCGAGTGCATGCGCCGCAAGCTGGGCATTCAGTCCGGCACCCGGGCCGAATTGTGCTACGCCATCCACGCCGAGCAGAACGCCATCATCCAGGCGGCGAAAATCGGCGTGTCCATCCAGGGGGCCACGCTGTACTGTACCCATCAGCCCTGCAGCGTGTGCGCGAAGATGATTATCAACGCGGGCATCAGCCGCGTGGTCTATCAGGAGGGCTACCCGGACGAGTTTTCCCTGCGCATCTTCGAGGAGGCGGGCATCCTCCTGGAAAAGTTCGATCCCGCCGCCGCGCCGCCGGTGAATTGAGAAAATACCAATATAAAAAGCACTGCCGTCCGAAAGAAGGGGGCAGTGCTTTTTTTCAATCTGTTCAACATTGTAGGGTTCATTTATCGTTGATAGGAATCGACCGTCAGGTGTCGCTGCGCTCCCTGACTGCAGGTTCATCGCCGCGCGATGAGAGGACTTGGGGGCCGATGCTGTCAATACAACCGAGAAGTAGCTGAGTTTATCGCTGCCCGTTGGACTGTCATCGTATCCGACGGCTTTGCCGGCGGGGCGGGAGTTTTTCGTAGCAAAATAAATTTTGCGGAGATAAACATTCCTCAGCTTTTCTCGGCCAAGCGGCCTCGCCACTTTGCCGGCCTCCGTTGGGGGCAAGGCCCCCAAACCCCTGCCTGAGGGCCATTGGCCATCAGACTCCCGTTTCCGCTGGCGAGAGCCTGATAGAAGCCGTTTTTATTTTATACTTTTTCCTCCGGGTAGGGCTCCTTGCCCACGCACCAGCCGCGCAGTTTATTCACCGTGCGCTCCACCGCGTCCCGGCTGTCCTTCCAGGGCTCATCCTTATAACGATAATCATACTTCTTAATAAACCAGGAAACGTCCTCCTGCATCCTGTCCAGATTCTTCGTCTCCAGGTCGCAGATGGTATCCACAAAATCCGGCAGCTCCTTGGCGGGGAGGGCTTCGGGGGCCTCCCGCAGCACCTGGGCGGCATGGGGCAGGCACAGGCCCTTGCTGTCCTTCAGCGCCTGACGGAACTCCTCGTCGGTCTTCACCAGAAAGAAGAAGGTACGCAGGTAGCGGGCCATGTTTTCCTCGATGCTGTCGCACATGATGCAGGTATGGGACATGGCAGCCAGCTCGTCGGCCAGCTCAGCCAGCTGCCCGCGGGCGCTCTGCCCCTTCTTGGACATCCGGCTCATCAGCGAGGCCTCGGCAAAAGTGTGGGCGGACTTCCGCAGCGCCGCAAAGGGCTTCCTCACTCGGTCGCGGGTCTCGATCATGTGGGATTCCAGCATCAGCGCGTGTCCCAGGCGGTTGTCCCCCACAAACAGCATCGCCTGGTGCTGACGGCAAAAGCCCTTGGCGTTGACCTGGATGCGGGTGTCCGGCTCCATCACCGACGCCCCCAGGTAACGCTCGGCTTCGCCCAGCTCGGTTTTGCGCTCCAGGGCGCACAGAAGGCATTCGCCCTCCAGCTTCATGGCGTCCCACAGCGGAATCGTATCAATATGGTAGCGCATCAGCATACCCCTTCCAGGTTGTCAGTTACCTTGACAATTTTCTTTATGGTATCACGTCCTCACGGGTTTTGGCAAGCATGAATTCATCGCCCGGCGCATACCCTTGCGTGAAAGCGAGGGGATTCCCATGGGCAGAGTGGAAAGACGAATGTACCGCCGTATGCGGGGACAAGCCGCCATGCGGCGCCTTATGCTGTTTCTGACGGCCGTGGTGGTGCTGGCAGGGCTGGCCTCGCACCTCACGGGCCGGCAGAGCGTCCGGGTAGAAGGGGTGACGCCCCCCACCCCGACCCCCATCACCGCCGCCTTTGACGAGACGGTGACCGCCCGGGAAATCACCCTGCCCGCGGCCACCTGGTACGCCATCCAGACGGGGGTGTACTCCACCCAGGAGGCCGCCCAGGGCCGTGTGGACGCCTACAAGGAGCGGGGCGCGCCGGGGTATTTGACGGAGGACGGCGGAAAATGGCGGGTATTCATCGCCGTCTACGGTGAAAAGGAGGACGCCGACGCCGTCCGGGAGCGGCTGTCCTCCAATCAGAGCGTGGAAACCTACGTTCACGCCTGGGCCTGCCCCTCCGTGACCCTGCGCCTCTCCGGCATGACGGGCCAGCTGGACGTGGCGGAAGCCGGCCTTGCCCTGGCCTGGCAGACGGCCGACCAGCTGCGGGACGCGGCCCTGGCGCTGGATCTGGGCGAATTGACGGTGCAGGAGGCGAAGAAGGTCGCCCAGGACATCGGAGACCGCGTCGCCCTGTGGGCCCGCACCGCCCGGGAGCGCTTCGCCCTGCCCTGCCCCGAGGTGGTGGAGAAGGTGCTGGCCTTCTGCGACGCCTGGCCCGCCCGGGAGGACGACATCAGCCTTGCCGGCGGCGCGACCGATCTGGCCGGACGGCTGAAGCTCCAGGCCATGGCCTGCTACGACGAGGCCATCGCCCTGCGGGAGGCTCTGATGGACTGAGGTAGCCGTTTCGCCCGTCGGCCCCGAGGCTTCAGGGGCGTATTTTGCCGAAACGGTCAGCGCCGCGCCCGGAATGGTAGTACTTTCACGAACATTTTTCGCCAGGAAGGGACATTTTTCAAGGCTTTTCGCCCAATTGCCCCTTCCTTTTTCATTGCTTTTATGGTACGATAACACATATTTGAAGTCAAACCGCGGCCCCGGAAGAGGCTTCTCCCCCGGGCCCCGGCATGAAGGAGGAAAGAATGCACAATGCCTGAATTGCGGGAAAAATACCTGGCCCTGGACGCGGCCATCCAGCGCCACAAGGGCGAGCCCGGCGCGCTGATGCCGACGCTCCAGGAGGCGCAGAACATCTTCGGCTATGTGCCCCGGGAGGTTCAGCAGCGGATTGCCGACGGCCTGGGCGTCACCCTGGCGGAGGTTTATGGCGTGGCGACCTTTTATGCCCAGTTTTCCCTGGAGCCCAAGGGCCAGTATGTCATCGGCGTGTGCCTGGGCACGGCCTGTTATGTCAAGGGCAGCCAGAAGGTGCTGGACAAGCTCAGCGAGGAGCTGCGAATCCCCGTGGGCAAAACCACCCCTGACGGCGTATTCACCCTCAACGCCACCCGGTGTCTGGGCGCCTGCGGCCTGGCCCCCGTTATGATGGTGAACGACGAGGTTTACGGCCGTCTAACCCCCGACGAGGTGCCCGGCATCCTGAGCAAATACCGCTGATTTGACCGACGAGTGGAGGAACATCGCTTATGATAACAATGGCTGAACTGGACGCCATCCGGGCGTCCCAGGAGGGCAACATGGCCGTGCGCCGCATCAGCGGGCACAGCGCCGCCCCGGCAGAAGGCGTCCGCCGTCATGTGCTGGTATGCGGCGGCACGGGCTGTACGTCTTCGGGCTCCACCCAGCTGCTGGAGCGCTTCCATCAGCGCCTGGAGGCCCACGGCCTTGCCGACCAGGTGAAAGTGGTGCGCACCGGCTGCTTCGGCCTGTGCGCCGAGGGCCCCGTGGTCATCGTCTATCCCGAAGGCACCTTCTATTCCCGGGTGAAGCCGGAGGACGTGGACGAAATTGTGGCCGAGCATCTGGCAGCGGGCCGCAAGGTGCAGCATCTGGCCTATGTGGATCACGTCACCCATGAGTCCAGCGTGAACACGCCCCTGAGCGAGGTGGGCTTTTATAAGCGGCAGAGCCGCGTAGCCCTGCGCAACTGCGGCGTCATCGACCCGGAGAACATTGACGAGTACATCGGCATGGACGGCTACCGCGCCCTGGCCAAGGCCCTCACGGCCATGAGCCGGGAGGAGGTCATCCAGGAGGTGCTGGACTCCGGCCTGCGCGGACGCGGCGGCGGCGGCTTCCCCACGGGCAAAAAGTGGCAGTTCGCCTATGCCAGCCAGGCCGACCAGAAGTATGTGGCCTGCAACGCCGACGAGGGCGACCCCGGCGCGTTCATGGACCGCTCCCTGCTGGAGGGCGACCCTCACGCCATCCTGGAGGCCATGGCCATCGCGGGCTACGCCATCGGCGCGACGGAGGGCTACATCTACGTCCGCGCGGAGTACCCCATCGCCGTCAAGCGCCTGCAGGTGGCCATCGAGCAGGCCCACGAGTACGGCCTGCTGGGCGAAAACATCCTGGGCACCGATTTTTGTTTTGACGTACGCATCCGCCTGGGCGCGGGCGCCTTCGTCTGCGGCGAGGAGACCGCGCTGATGAACTCCATCGAGGGCAAGCGCGGCGAGCCCCGGCCCCGGCCCCCCTTCCCCGCGGTGAAGGGCCTGTTCGGCAAGCCCACCATGCTCAACAACGTGGAGACCTACGCCAACGTGCCTCAAATTATCCTCAAGGGCGCGAAGTGGTACGCCTCCATGGGCACCGAGCGCAGCCGGGGCACCAAGGTCTTCGCCCTGGGCGGCAAGATCAACAACACCGGCCTGGTGGAAATCCCCATGGGCACGCCCCTGCGCGCCATCATCGAGGACATCGGCGGCGGCATTCCCGGGGGCAAGAAGTTCAAGGCCGTGCAGACCGGCGGCCCCTCCGGCGGCTGCATCCCCGCGGAGCACCTGGACATCCCCATCGAGTACGATACGCTCATCGAGATCGGCTCCATGATGGGCTCCGGCGGCATGATCGTCATGGACGAGGACAACTGCATGGTGGACATCGCCCGCTTTTTCCTGGACTTCACCGTGGATGAAAGCTGCGGCAAGTGCACCCCCTGCCGCGTGGGTACCCGCCGGATGCTGGAAATCCTGGAGCGCATTGTGGAAGGCAAGGGCGAGGAGGGCGACATCGAAAAGCTGGAAGCCCTGGCCAAGAACATCAAGGCCACGGCCCTGTGCGGTCTGGGACAGACCGCCCCCAACCCCGTTTTGTCCACGCTGAAGTATTTCCGCCACGAGTACGAGGCCCACATCAAGGAAAAGCGCTGCCCCGCCCATCACTGCCAGGCGCTTTTGAGCTACGTTATCACCGACAAGTGCCGCGGCTGCACGCTGTGCTCGAAGGTTTGCCCCGCCGGCGCCATTTCCGGCGAGGTGCGCCACAAGCACGAGATTGATTCCGCCAAGTGCCTCAAATGCGGCGCCTGCATGGAGAAGTGCCGCTTTGGCGCCATCACCAAACGATAACGCTGGCAGGAAGGAGATAATTTTCAATGGAACAGCTTATTCAATTGACCATTGACGGCGTGCGCGTTGAAGTCCCTGCCGGCGCCACGGTGCTGGAAGCCGCCAAGAAGGCGGGCGTCAACATTCCGACGCTGTGCTACCTCAAGGACGTAAACCAGATCGGCGCCTGCCGCCTGTGCGTGGTGGACGTGGGCGGCCGGGCCCTGCAGGCCGCCTGCGTGCTGCCCGTGAGCCCGAACATGGTGGTTAAAACCAACACCCCCGCCATCCGCGAGGCAAGGAAAATCAACCTGGAGCTGCTCTTGTCCAACCATGACAAGAAGTGCCTCTCCTGCGCCCGCAACCAGACCTGCGAATTGCAGCAGCTGTGCCGCGACCTGGGCGTGGAGGACGGCGACCGCTTCGCAGGCTCCATGAACAAATATGACGTGGACGACCTGTCCCCCTCCATCGTGCGGGACAACAACAAGTGCGTTCTGTGCCGCCGCTGCGTGGCCGCCTGCGGCAAGACCCAGGCCGTGGGCGTCATCGGCCCGGTGAACCGCGGCTTCAACACGGCCATCGCCTCCCCCTTCGGCAAGGCCCTGGACGATATGGCCTGCATCAACTGCGGCCAGTGCATCGCCGCCTGCCCCACCGGCGCGCTCTACGAGAAGGACGGCACCGCCCGGGTATGGAAGCTGCTGGCCGACCCCAAAAAGCATGTGGTGGTGCAGCCCGCCCCCGCCGTCCGCGCCGCCCTGGGCGAGGAATTCGGCCTGCCCATGGGCGCCCTGGTGACGGGCAAGCTGGCCGCGTCTCTGCGCCGCCTGGGCTTCGACCGGGTGTTCGACACCGACTTCGGCGCCGACCTGACCATCATGGAGGAAGCCACGGAGCTGCTTTCCCGCATGAAGACCGGCGGCGTCCTGCCCATGATTACCTCCTGCTCCCCCGGCTGGATCAAGTTCTGCGAGCACTATTATCAGGACTTCCTGCCCAATCTGTCCTCCTGCAAGTCCCCCCACGAGATGGAGGGCGCCATCATCAAGACCTACTACGCCGAAAAAATGGGCATTGACCCCGCCAGCATCGCCGTGGTATCCGTGATGCCCTGCACGGCCAAGAAATTCGAGGCCCAGCGCCCCGAGCTGGGTCACAACGGCCTGGCGGATGTGGACGCCGTCATTACAACCCGCGAGCTGGCAAGGATGATTAAGCAGGCCGGCATCGACTTTGTGAACCTGCCCGACGAGGACTTCGACAGCCTGCTGGGCGAAAGCACCGGCGCCAGCGTCATCTTCGGCGCCACCGGCGGCGTGATGGAAGCCGCCCTGCGCACGGCCTATGAGGTCGTCACCGGCCAGGAGCTGGCGGATGTGACGTTCCATCAGGTGCGCGGGGTGGAAGGCGTGAAGGAGGCGTCCATCCAGCTGGGCGACGCGACCCTAAACGTGGCCGTCGCCCACGGAACGGCCAACGCCGCCAAGCTGCTGGACAGCATCCGCAGGGGCGAGAAGACCTATCACTTCATTGAAATTATGGGCTGCCCCGGCGGCTGCGTAACGGGCGGCGGCCAGCCCATCGTGCCCGCGCCCGTCAGGCTGACCTGCGACCCCCGCGCTGTCCGCGCCGACGCGCTCTACCGCGAGGACGCCGGAAAGCCCAAGCGCAAGAGCCACCTCAACGCCGAGGTGCAGGCGCTGTACAAGGATTTCCTGGGCGAGCCCAACGGCCACAAGGCCCACGAGCTGCTCCACACGACCTACACGCCCCGGCCAAAGTACAAGGACTAAGGCATCAAGGCATCGCAGCGCGGCTGCCGGGCTTCCCGGCGGCCTGGGGCCATGACCCGGAAGCCTGGCAAGGCAGGCCGCCTTCCGCCGGTGAGACTTCCGGCCGTCCGTGGCCTGCGGCCCCTCCCCGCCCGGGCGTTTTCGACACTTTGGGGAGCTTCTCACAGGGGCCGCGCTTCGTCATGAGGCTGCGGCTCCTTATCACATTTTTCAAGACGTCAGCAGCGCGGCTTGCGCCGCATTGCCGAGGCTGCCGGGCTTCCCCAGCTGCCTGGCGATACCGATCCGGGAGCCTGGCAAGGCAGGCCGCCTTCTGCCGGTGAGACTTCCGGCCGCCCCTGACGCAAACAACAGACCCGCACCGCCGGCAAGGCTGCCGCTGCGATAGCATCCTCTGCCCTGCGGCCCCTCCGCTGTCCCGGAGTTTCCGACACCCCGGGAGCCCTCACAGGGGCCGCGCTTCGTTGTCGGGGCCGCGGCTTCGACAGCCTTCGCCCTTTTTCGCGCACATACCCCGGCCCTACGCATAGGCTGCATTTGGGAGGTGTAAGCAATGACCGTGCAAGATTTTCTCCAAGCCATCCGCGCCATCGAGGCGGAAAACCCCCGGTATCAGCTGGGCGGCGACGGCTCCAACGGAACCTGTGACTGCATCGGGCTCATCATCGGGGCCGTCCGCCGGTGCGGGCTGCGCTGGCCCGGCATCCATGGCAGCAATTGGACGGCGCGGAACCTGACGGCCAATCTCTCGCCCATCAGCGGCGCGGACAGCCTGCAGGTGGGCGACCTGGTGTACAAGACCCGAAGGCCCGGCCAGAAGGGCTATGACCTGCCCTCACGCTACGACAGCGACCCCGACCGGCTGGATTACTATCATGTGGGCGTGGTGCGCTCCGTGTCGCCTTTGCGGATCGTCAACTGCACCACCCCAGGCATTCGGGTGGACGCCACCCTGAGCGGCTGGTCCTACAAGGGCTGGCTGACCCTGATCGACGGCTCGCCCTCCCCCGCGCCCGTGGAGCCCCTGCCGACCCTGCGCCCCGGCGACCAGGGCGAGACGGTGCGCATGGCCCAGCAGCTGCTGATGGACGTGGGCTATGATCTGCCCCGCTATGGGGCAGACGGCTCCTTCGGCGCGGAAACGGAACGGGCTGTCCGGCAATTCCAGGCCGACCGCGGCCTTCGGGTTGACGGCGTGATCGGTCCGGCCACCTGGACGGCGCTGTTGAACAGCCAGAACGCGCCGCTGTGGCGCGTGACCATCCAGCACCTGAGCGAGGAGGCCGCCCGGGAGATCATCAGCCGCTATGGGGGCACGATGGAACAGATGGTATAAACGGAGCGGCGAAGCGGCTTCGCCCTGCGGCTCCCGGCCGGAAAGCCCTGTCAAGGACGCTTGTTCTCACGGAGGGCCACGAAAACCGTCTCGCTTCAACGCCCCGAAAGGGGGACGCCGATGATTCATTGAATGCCGCCGACGGCCAACCGGGTGTTCAACCCCCGCCTTGCCGCCGCCCCGGGGCTCCTTCGATCAGGGAAGGGGCCCCTTTTCGCGCTTCTCCCCTCCCGGCGCATTCGCTCTTTACGAAACGACAGAAAAATGATAAAATAACAAACAGGCACACAGATAAGGAAGTGAGCGGAATGCCCGGCTTGATTCGGCGGGTTCAGGATTACATCAGGCGGTACGGCCTGGCCTACATGCTGCGTCACACGGCAGAAAAGGCATGGGAGCGGGTGTTCCGCGTCTACGACCGGGCGTGGCGGTGCATTCAGCCAACGGAGGAGGAGCTTAGGCGTCAGCGGGAACAGCCGATTGACGCGGGGCTTATCAGCATCGTGGCGCCCATTTACAACACCCGGCCGGAGCTGCTGACCGCCCTGGCGGATTCCTTCCTGGCCCAGACCTACCCCCGCTGGGAGGCCTGCCTGTACGACGGTATGTCCAGCCGCGCGGACACCATCCAGGCGCTGGATGCCCTCGCGACCCTCGACCCCCGCATTCGCGTCCTGCACGGCCAGCGCAACGAGGGCATTTCGGGCAATACCAACCTGGCTCTTGACATGGCCCGGGGCGACTGGATCGTTCTTTGCGACCATGACGATCTGCTGACCCCCGACGCCCTGTACCGGGTGGCCGAGGCCATCCTCGCCAATCAGCCGGACATGATTTATTCCGACGAGGACAAGGTGACGGAGGACGGCGCCAGGCACACGGACCCCCACTTCAAGCCGGACTTCTGCCCCGACAATCTGCGCTCCGGCAACTATATCTGCCACCTGATGGCCATGCGTCGAAGCCTGCTCGACGCCGTGGGAGGGCTCCGGCCCGCCTTCGACGGCTCCCAGGATCACGATCTGGCCCTGCGCATCGCGGAGCACACGGACAGCATCGTCCATCTTCCGCGTATCCTGTATCATTGGCGGACGGTGAGCTCGTCAGCCAGCCACCAGAACCTGGAAAAATGTATTCAGGCCGCCCGCCGCGCTGTTGAGGAGCACACCCGGCGCATCGGCTGGCCCGCGGACGTGACGGTGGAGGACGGCATGCTCCGCCTTCACTACGCCGTCAAGGGACGGCCCCGGATCAGCGTGATCCTGATGGGCAGCAAGACGGACAAGTGCCGCGAGGCCCTGGCCGCCTCCGCCCCGGAGGACACCGAATGGCTGACGGCGGATGTCGCGGCGAACCGCTACGCCGCCATGAATCAGGCCGCCGCCAGGGCCAGGGGCGACATGCTGCTGTTTGTGGATGAAACGGTGCTCCCGCGAACCCCGGGCTGGATGACGGAGCTGATGATGTATGCCCAGCGTGACGACGTGGGAGCTGTGACGCCCGTGATGTGGAACCGGCGGGGGCGCGTCACCCACGGCGGCTTCGCGGTGGGCATGAAGGGCGCGGCCGTGTGCCGGGAGCGTGGCCTCCCGCGCAGGGCGGGGGGCTGGCATCTGCTGATGCGCCAGAGCCACAATGTCGCCGCGGTATCGGCGCTGTGCCTGATGATCCGCAGGGATCACTTCATCCCCTTTGACGAGCGGTATCACGGGGGCCTGGGCGCCGTTGACTGGTGCCTGCGCCTGGGCGAAAGGGGCCTGCGTCATGTTTTCACGCCCCATGCCGGGGCGCTGTGCCAAAGCCGCGCCTGGCTGCTCCTGACCAACGACCGGGATCGGGAAGACGAGGCCGCCTTCCGCAAGGCCCACGACGGCATGCACGATCCCTGTTACAGCGCCTGGTTCTCCCGCGAGCGCGCCAACGGCAGCCTCAGCCGGGAGCTTCTCCTGAAGGCAAGGAAGGAGGGTGCCACATGAAAATCACCATGATCGCCCTGGGCTCCACGGGCGATGTGCGGCCCTACATGCTTCTGGGCCGAGAGCTGCGCCGGCGGGGCCATGATATCACCATCGCCTCCTTCGCTTCCTTTCAGTCCATGGTGGAGGACGCGGGGCTTCGCTTTCAGCCCCTGGCGGGGGATGTGGTCGCCATCATGGCGAACCTGATGAAGCCGGGGGCCAAGGGCGTCTCCTACCTGTGGCAGGTGGAAAAGTCCATCCGCGACATCGCCCCGGCGGTGCTGGAGGATTTGACCCGCGCCTGCGCCGACGCCGACGCCATGCTGTGCACCTACTTCGGCAGCCTGTACTATTCCATCGCGGAAAAGTACCGTATCCCCTGCATCCAGACCCACTACTACCCCATGGACCCCAACGACATCACGCCCATTTCCTCCGCCCCGGGGCAGAAGTGGGGGAAGGCGTGGAACAAGGCGTCCTACCGGCTGGGCTACATGCTCATCGGCGTGCTGGAAAAGCGCTACCTGACCCAATGGCGCAGGGACAACGGCATGACCCTGCGCAAAATCCAGACCAAGCCGAACTACCGCGTGGGCGGCCATACCGTCCCGGTGATTTACGCCATGAGCCCCCTGGTGTTCCCCCGGCCCAAGGCATGGGACGAGCACATCCATCTCACGGGCTTCTGGTACGACGAGACGCCCTGCGACTGGACGCCTCCCCAGGACTTGGCGGACTTCATGGCCGCCGGGGAGCCGCCCATTTACATCGGCTTCGGCTCCATGGTCAGCGGCAATATGAACAAGACCTTCACCACCGTGCTCCGGGCCGTGCGGGCGGCCAAGGTGCGGGCCGTCATCAGCATGGGCTGGGGCGGCAGCATCGGCGTCCACAGCAGCAAGCGGGTCTACATCGCCGATTATGTGCCCCACGACTGGCTGTTCCCCCGGGTGTCCGCGGTGGTGCACCATGGCGGCGCGGGCACCACTGCCGCCGGGCTGCGGGCGGGCAAGCCCACGCTGGTGGTTCCCTTCGGCGGGGATCAGCCCTTCTGGGGCAACCGGGTCTACGCCCTGGGCTGCGGCCCCAAGCCCATCGCCCGCGACAGATTGACCGTGCAGCGGCTGACCCAGGGCCTGGTCCACCTGACCACCAACCGCAAATACCAGGTGGCCGCCCAGGAATTGGCGGAGCGGATGCGGCTGGAAGGCGGCGTCATCCGGGCCGCCGATCTGGTGGAGCAGGAAATCGCCCGCTGGAAGCAGGGCGTCCCGTGATTCCCCCGATGCTTTCCGCTTTCCCAAAGCCCTGACAAAATAAGCGAAAGAAATCTTTGAAAAGCTATTGACAACCTGGACAAGATGGTGTAAAATAACTTTTGTCGCCGCTGAGGTGACAATGACGCGGGGTAGAGCAGTTTGGTAGCTCGTCGGGCTCATAACCCGGAGGTCGCAGGTTCAAGTCCTGCCCCCGCAACCATCTTGGCTCAATAGCTCAGTTGGCCAGAGCATTCGGTTCATACCCGAAGTGTCATAGGTTCGAATCCTATTTGAGCCACGAAAAGCGATCCTGCAAAGGGTCGCTTTTTTGCATGCCCTCGAAATAGGCAGCCGCCCCTTCCCCGTCCCGGCTCCGTCCACCCCGCCCATACGCGCCCCTAAGGCCGGCCTTGTCATGGCCGCAGGAAGAGTTGGAAGGGCCGTGGGGGCGTCACTGATGATCTGATCCTTGGCTTTGGGCTGCGCGCGCCTGTCTGTTAGGGCGGGGATGGCGGCACCTCCGCCCTGCTTGTCTCATGGCTGTGCGCCTGCCAACCAGGCTGGGGATGGCAGCCCCCCTTGCGTGGCTCATGCCTGCGGTTCCATTCACCTGACCGGGGGATGGCGGATGCCAATGCCTGCCCGGCTCATGGTATGTGCTCCCGCCTGCCAGGCTGGGGATGGCAGCCCCCTCCCCTTGTGCGGCTCATGCCTGCGGTTCCACCCGTCTTGCCTGGGCACGCGGATACCTATGCCTGCTCGGCTCATGGTATGTGCTCCCGCCTGCCAGGCTGGGGATGGCAGCCCCCTCCCCTTGTGCGGCTCATGCCTGCGGTTCCACCCGTCTTGCCTGGGCACGCGGATACCTATGCCTGCTCGGCTCATGGTATGTGCTCCCGCCTGCCAGGCCAGGGATGTTGGGCGCCTATGCTCACCTATTTCATGGCTTCGCTCCCGCTCGTTTGGCCAAGTGGGGCGG
>ERZ777306.3174-NODE-3174-length-17913-cov-6.288330_pt1 | contig 17913 bp, 17 predicted proteins | sample MGYA00374966_ERZ777306 | MGnify/ENA primary metagenome ERZ777306 (study PRJEB29329, sample SAMN06343882) | mouse gut metagenome | isolation source: Mouse cecum | place: Austria: Vienna | collected 2014-11-15 ...
CACCGTTATGGGCCATATGCAGAACAGCCAGGAGATTCTCGCCGCCTACACCCTGGCGGGCAACGTGGAAAAAATCTGTATGGTGGTGGGGTTCGGCATCGCCGCCACCGCCTCCATCCTGATCGGGCGGGAGATCGGCGCGGGGCGTACCCAGACGGTGCAGCAGGTGGGCATGGCCCTGAGCACCCTGGCCTTTTTGTGCGGCCTGGCGGTGGGCTGTCTCCTGATGCTGTTTGCCCAGTGGATCGCTCCGCTGTGGGTGTTCCCCCTGTTTCAGCTCTCCCCGGGGGCGAGCCGGATTGCAGCGATGATGATTACCGTCTCCGGACTGATGATCCCCATTAAAAATTTCAATCAGGCCATTATTGTGGGAGTTCTCCGGGGGGGCGGGGATGTGCGGGCGTCCACCATTATCGACCTTACCCCCCTGTGGCTGGTGGCCATTCCCCTGACCGCCCTGATGGGGCTGGTACTGAAGCTGGATATTTTCTGGGTGTATCTGTGCATCCCCTCCGAGAACATTATCAAATTTTTTGTAGGGATGCGCCGCCTGCGGTCCGGCCGCTGGATCAACGACGTGACCGGCACAACGGCCAGAGAGTAGCAATGTAAAGCAGTTTATCAGAAACCGGATGTATACGAAAAAAATTACGAATCAGTGGTGCTGGTTTGATATGCGCTTTTAACGCTTTTACTGGAAAGCAGCCGCCACAAAGGCAGAAAATATAAGTAGCAGGCCGCCAGAATGCTGGCGCTGGGCGCGCCCGCCGAGGACAGGGGCACCGCCGCCGCGATGGACCAGGGGACCAGGGCGGCCACCACCACCACCGAGTCCTCCAGATCCAGGGCCAGCTCCGGGCCCTCCTCCAGATTGACACACAGCTGATGGGTGAGCAGAATGGCCAGGGTCTGGTTGCAGGAGACCAAAGAGGCCGCCGTCCCCGCCGCCAGCACCGCCGGGAAGGCCCGGCGGGCTCCCAGCCCTTCCACCTTGGTCTGGAGGCTGCGCAGCAGGCCGGTTTTCTCAAAAATCCCCGCATAGCTGGAGGACAGGCACACAATGGCCCCGCTCCGGAGCATGGACACAATCCCGCCGCCCCCCAGAAGGGCCTCCAGCTCCGGGTCCTCCAGATGGAACCCGAAGAACAGAAGCTGAGGCAAGCTGGACAGACTCCCCTGCTGGAGCGTAAGGTACAGCGCCAGCGCGGCGGCAATGCTGGCGGCCAGCACCCGCTTTACCGGCATCCGGAACGCCGCCAGCACCAACACCAGCAGAGCGGGCAGAAGGGCGGCCCAGTGCAGGACCAGTCCCCGGGCAAACAGGGTCCCCACGTCCGGCAGCGCTCCTTCCCCCGCTGCCGGCAGTCCCAGAAGGAAATAGACGGCGCAGGCGGCCAGAAAGGGAACCAGAGCCGAACGGACCATCCGGCCAATGTTCTGAAACAGATCTGTTCCGGTCAACTCGCTCACCAGCAGGGCACTGGTGGACACCGGAGAGCAGCGGTCCCCGAAGAATACCCCGGACAGCACCGCCCCCCCTGCCAGTACCGGGCTCAACCCCATGGCTTGGGCAATGCTCATGCAAATAACCCCCATAGTGGCCGCCGTGCCGAAGGCGGTGCCCGTGAGGACGGACACCCCGCAGTTCATCCAAAAGGCGAAAAGCACAAAGGCAGAGGGCTGGAGCACATGGACACAGGCGGTTATGATAACGGCGATGGTGCCGCAGGCCCGCCAGAGGGCAGTAAGCATCCCAATGAACAGGAACAACAGCAGCACATTCCGGACGGTTTTAATGCCCTTCCAGGACATTTGAAAAATTTCCCGGAAGGAGAAGCCCTTTTTGCGGCTGTAGAGGAAGAAAATGACGTAGCCGGCGGCCAGGGCCCACAGAATTTCCAGCTTCAGGATCACGCATGCCAGAAGTGCGCCCAGAAACAGCAGCAAGGCAGTCGTCTCCATATGAAAACCTCCTAATGCTTATTTGGCAGCAGGGACATGGTAGCCGCAATGCCGATGGCCGCGATCAGCAGATTGATGATAGTCATAAAAACAACCTCCTTTGATTTGGTAACTACACTGTACCAGAAAGCTGCATCAATGTCCAACTGTTAATTTTGATTGATCCCACAGGAAAAACACTGTATTTAACCGGGGGGAGATTTGCTTGAACTTCCTCAGCATGGACTATTTCGCTATGACCGCCCACACGCGCAGTTTTACCCGGGCGGCGCAGCAGCTCCACATCACCCAGCAGACCCTCAGCGCCCACATCGCGGCCCTGGAGAAGGAACTGGGGTGCAAGCTGTTCCTCCGGCGCACCCCTCTGGAGCTGACCTACCCGGGACAGGTTTTTTTGGAATACGCGCTGGATTTTCAGCGGAAATACCGGCAGCTGGAGCGGGACTTCGACGACCTGGCCGGGGAGGAGAAGGGATGCCTGCGCATTGGCATCGGCACCGTCCGGGGGCGGTCCATTATGCCGGAGGTCATTCAGGTCTATCAAAGGACCTGGCCCAAGGTGGATATACGCTTGTTTGAGGGGAGCGGCGAGCAGTTCTGCGACAAGCTTGTCCGCGGGGAACTGGACCTGATCATCGGCCACTTCCCCCAGCCCTTTCCGGGAGTGGAGCTGCTGGACCTCTACCGGGAAGAGGTGGTTCTATTGATCTCCAGGCAGCTGCTGGAAGCGCAGTACGGTCCCCGGTGGAGGGGGGTGGCGGAGGAAGTCCGGGTCCGCCAAAGCCTGGAGCCGCTGGCCGGGTGTCCCTTCGTGGCCAACAGTGAAGAGGACGTGGTGAGCGCTCTTCGGCAGGCTCTGTTCGCCCAGCTGGATACGGACCCGGCCATCCGGGTCATGTCCCGGAACCTGGGCACCCTGCTGGACCTGTGCCTGCGGGGCGTGGGCGCCTGCTTCTGCCCGGAAATTATGGCCCGGGCCACCCTGACCCCGGCGCAGCTGGACTCGGTGGAGCTGTTCCGGTTTTCCCAGCACGCCCGCCACACCATCAGCATCGGTTATCTGAAGCAGGCCCGCCGGTGGAGCGTCCTGTCCCATTTTATTGATCTGACCCAGCAGCTGCTGGGAGAGGAGGAATTTCAGCCTTGAACATTACCGTTTTAATGGAGAATACCGCCCCCTGCCACCTGACGGCGGAACACGGGCTGTCCTTTCACATCCAATACCGGGGGCACAGCATTCTTTTGGACGCGGGCTCCTCGGGAAAGTTCGCGGACAACGCCCAAAAGCTGGGGGTGGACCTGTCCGGGGTGGAGTGGGCGGCCCTGTCCCATGGCCACTACGATCACGCCGACGGCTTCCGGCGGTTTTTCGCGGAAAACGAGACGGCCCCGGTGTACCTGCGCCCGGCGGCGGGGAAGAGCTGGTTTTCCACCTCCCAGGGCGCGCCCCGGTTTATTGGCATCCACCGGGATATTGTCCAAAATCCCCGGTTTGTGCCGGTGGAGGGGCTGTTTTCTCCCATGGAGGGGGCCTGGTTAGTCCCGGAGACCCTCCAGGGAGGAGCTTTTGCCAACCACGAAAAAACCCTTTTGGAAAAAATCGGCCCGGACCAGTTCATCCCTGACCGCTTCTCCCACGAGCAGTCCCTGGTGCTGGAGACCCAGTGCGGGTTGATCCTGTTCAATTCCTGTTCCCATGGGGGGATTGTCAACATTGTCCAGGGGGTTTTGGAGCAGTTTCCCGGAAAACGGGTCTGCGCAGTTTTGGGGGGGCTGCATCTGATCGCCCCGGAGGAGGACTATGTGCGCTCCGTGGCGGACCGTCTGGCCGGACTGGGGGTGGAGCGGCTGTACACCGGCCACTGCACCAGTGCCGCTGCCTTCGCCCTGCTGCGGGAGCGGCTGGAGGGGCGGCTGCATCCCCTGACCACCGGGGCCCGGATTGCATTTTAAAAAATTACGGAAACAGGCCGCCTTCCATATGGAAAGCGGCCTCAGCCGGTGGAAAAGTCTGCCTTGAGGCAGACTTTTTCGTATTCATGCGTTAAGACAGGAAGACAGTTCAGCTTTCTTTTTTGTCCATCACACAAAACAGGATAAAGCGTATCACCGTCAATACAAATATCGTTCCGACCAGACCATAGCCCGCCGTTCTTCCGTCTGCGAACACAGCAGCAGACGCGAACGCAATGGCGGTTACGGCAATCACCATGATTTTCAAGACAATCGCGTCTATTTTATGCAGACGCTGCATCGCCAGCCCGTCCTTTTTTTCTTTGCCGTACTTATAAATGCGGCCAGCCTGTAGCGCCAGAAACAGAACCGTAAATATGGCAATCATATTCTGGATCAAGTCATAATAACTCTTCCAATCCCGTCTTGCCCACATCCAGTAGTAGCAGACCAGAAGTCCCGCATAAACAATTTTTGTCCCGACAAGCCCTTTTAAGCTAACTTTTTCTTTCATCATTTCATCCCTCGTTTATTGCTTTCCCTGCTTGACAGGGGTGACGACAGGTTTGCCGTCCTGATCCACCAAAACGGTTAGTCCAGTGCCCGTTTGCTTCCCGTGGGAGCCCAGCAGGTAATTCACGCCGGTTTCCGTGTCCACGATGATCTTGGCCACATTGACGATGCCCTGGGAGTAGACCTCCACAAAACGGTCCTTTGCCATACGCCCACCTCCTTTCTCGTCCTGTCTTTGACCGTACAACCATACCACACAGACCCGGCCCTGCGGCCCGAATTTCCGGAATGAACATAAAAGCTTCCGGAATGGACTGGGAGGGAACCTTACAGGTTCCCTCCCAGCTTTTTGCGCAGCTCCGCCTTTCCCGCCCGGGAAAGCAGGCACTCCCGGCCCCCAACCCGCAGCTTATTGTGTTTCAAATCCACCTCTTCAATCTGATCCGCCGCCACCAAATAGGCCCGGTGCGTACGGATAAAGCGGTCTCCCAGTTTTTGCTCCAGCTCGTTGAGGCTTCCCAAAAAATCCATCCGGCTGTTGGCCGTATGGAGCAGAACATGGTGGGGGGCGCCGGCTGTTTCAAAAAAGAGGATATCGTGCAGCGGGATGTGGCGCACGGTCTCCTCTGTCCGCAGGGTGAACACCTCCGCCGGGTCCTGGCGCTCCGCCAGCAGCCGCATATGAATTTCCCCCAGGCACTGGGACACAGACGGTCCGATCTGCTCCGGCTCCTTTATAATGTAGTCAAAGGCCTCCAGATGGTATTGGAAGGTGCGCCAGGCCAAATCGCCATAGCTGGTGATATAGACCAGCGTGCCGTGAGGGTCCCGCCGCCGCAGCGCCTGCCCCAGCCGGAACCCGTCCCATTCCCCATCCTTTAAATCCACATCCAGAAAGTAAATCCCGCGCTTTTCCCGTTCCGACGCGGCCAGCAGCTCCTGGGCTCCGGCGGCGCTGCACACCACCTTCATATCATAGTTTTCCACAAAGATTTTCCACTCCAGGGCCGTCTGAATCTGGTGGCGGACGGCGGCCTCATCGTCGCAAACATAAATCCCGATCATCGTCCGCCCTCCACGGTCAGCTCCTGCACAAATATCCCCTTGTCCCAACTGGTGCTGGAGGAGGCGCTGGGGCAGCCCTCCAGAATGCGCTGATAGCTGAACAGGCCCATTCCCCGGCCCGCGCCCTTGGTGGACCAGCCCTCATGCCACATTTTTCCTGGCTCAATGTGATTTGTATAGGGGTTTGATACCCGAAGAAACACCCGCCGCTCCTGGGCCAGCAGGATAATCTCGACCCAGGGCTGTCCAGCGTCCAGGGCGGCCTCCACCCCGTTGTCAATCAATATTCCCAGACAGCGGACAAAATCCCATACGTCCATATTCACATCCGCCAACGGGTACAGCACTTCCAGCCGGCACTCCACCCCCTTCTCCCGCATGGCGGTGAGCTTGCTCAACAGGAGGCTTCGGACTTCCGGAATCTGCAAATTGCCGATTTGGGCGGATTCCTGAATTTTCGCTCCAAGCCGCACGTCAAATCCCGCTTCCAGCTGGGACAGGGTGCGCCGCAGACCCTCCAGCTCCCCTTTCCCCGCCTGCTGAGACAGGCCCGCCAGCAGATTTTTGTAGTCGTGGCGGAAGGTGCGCACCTCACGGCGGAGCATCTCCAAATCCTGCTCGTAGAGCCGCTGCTGGGCGATAACGTCCTGCTGGGCCTGCATTTTCCGGGCGGTATCCAGCCGCTGAGCCAGATAGACAATCAGCACAGTCATCAGGATTACCATCGCCACCACAAGAAGGTAGTAGAAGCTCAGAAAGCGGGGCTGAAGGCCAAACCCCAGCCGGAGGAGCAGTTCCATTGTTGCTTCCAGCGCGAATAAAAGCAGCGCAAGCCGCCGGGGCGCGGATCTGTCGTTCAGCAGCAGGCAGAACCAGGTTCCAAACCGCAGCCTGTACAGCAACAGGGAAACGGCAATGCTGATGGCCAGATGCAGTCCCGCCGCCGGGGCAAATGGCAGGGGGACCATCGCGGACACCGTGGCGCCCGCCACCTGAAAAATCCCCGCCATGCAGGCGGCGGCAAAGGACGGCCAGAATCCCCAGCTCCAGGCCCACCGGACCCACAGGGCGCACATGAGCAAAACGCTCAATGAACTGATATAGTATTGAACCGCTCTCAATTCCGGGAGCATATACATTCCGAACGAGAGCAGGATGGCGATCAGGGGGGACAGCAGCAAAAGCGGCAGTTTTTTCAGCCGCCGCCACACCGCGCGCTCCCCGGTTACTGCCAGCAGATAGACCGCCAGGGCCAGATGTCCTGTCACACTGTCCAAAAATCCAATGAAAATATCATAATATTCCATATTCATTTTCCCCTAACAACCGTCGTTTCCTTCCTGATTATACCTGTTTTGCCCTACCCTTTCAAGTATCGGCTGGGCGCCGGTATCCCGCAAAATTATTTGTGCAAAACGCATGAAAATACCCGAATTCTTAGACAGGTTTTTGTAATCAAGACGGTTGACCATACAACTTTATGTGTATTTGCAAAAAAGATGTTGAATCAGGCTCCAGGTTATGTTAAATTGAAGCCATTACAGGTGCGGATCAATATGATGCAGTCCGCATCTGACACAAAAACGGAAAAGGAGTATGATTATGAAAAAGAAAATTCTCAGCCTTGTCCTTGTTGCAGCCATGTTTACAACGCTGCTCACCTCCTGCGGAAAGAAAAACGCCACCTGGAAGGTCACCTGCCCCTGGGCTCCCTCCGGCGTGGCCGCCATGGTCAGCCAGCAGGCTGCCACCAAGTCCACCAGCTACTCCGACACCATCACCCTTGTGGCCGAGGCCATCAAGGGCGACGCCGCCACTGTGAACACCTGGGTGGCCGACACCAAGGCTAACGACACCGAGCTGGTGTTTGTGGGCGAGGGCCTGCTGTCCATCACCTCCATTCTGGACCCGGATAAGATGCAGTTCGGCTATGAGGATTTCGCCTTTGTGGAAAACCTCTATTCCTCCATCTTTGTCCTCTCCGCCGACGCCAAGCTGAACATCACCAGTGTGGCTGATCTGGAGTCCTATGTGGCCCAGGGCAGTGAGATCAGCGTGGCCGTCAACGGCGCCACCAGCTCCGAGGCATTCCTGGCCGCCGCCCTTTTCGGCTCCATGGGCGCGGGCAGCCAGCTGAAGCTGACTCCCTATCAGTCCGCCGCTGAGGCCGCCCAGGCCGTGGCCCGCGGCGAGACCCAGTTTGCTGTCTCTCACCAGTCCCAGATTCTGGAAACTTATCAGCAGAACGGCGTGACCGTGGTGTGCGCCTTCGACGAGAACGATATCGAAAACGGCCCCTTCGCCGGAGTTGAGGGCGTGGGCCAGCACGGCTACCCCTACTTCCGCAACCGCTGCTTCATCATGGCCCGGGCCGGCACCGACGCCGAGAAGGTTTCCGAGCTGAAGGAGCTCTACGGCAAGATCCTGGCCGACCAGGAAGTGGTGGACTGGCTCCAGGATACCATGCTGCTGGAGGTGGACACCATGTCCGTGGCCGACGTGGAGGCCCACGTGGAAAATGTAAAGAGCATCGTCAACGAGTACAAAGACATCGTTGCCGGCTGATCTAAGTACCACAGGTAATGTTGTGGGGAATGGGATCGGGAACACGTCCCGCCCATTCCCCATTCTTTTTTGCGATCAGGAAAGGAGGTCCTCCCATGAGTAAATGGGTGGAGCAGTTCAACGGCCGTATGGACGCCTGGGGCCGCAAGCTGCATGAGAAAGAGATCCGCATCCCTGTTGACCTGGTGACCGGCATCCTGTTTTTTGCCGTAGCCCTTGTGATTTTTCTGGTTATGCCGGACCAGGTGGCAATCTCTGAAAAAGACGTAGTCAACGGCCGCGCGTTTCCCACCCTGCTGTTGGTGGTAATGATGCTGTGCTGCGCCATGCTGGTGTGCAAGGAGCTGTATAAGCTGGCCACCAGGCAGCCCCTGAACTGGAAGGTCATCAATATCCAGACAGAGGCCAAAGCCCTGGTCATCCTGGGCATCCTTGCCGGCACGTACTTCCTCAGCAAGCTCACCGGCCTGTTTGTGGTGGGCGCGATTTTCTGCTGTCTGGGATTTCTGCTCTATTTCCGGTGCCGGAAAAAATCCTACTATGTGATCACCCTGGTGCTGGCGGTGGCCATCTGGGCCGCCTTCCGCTTCGCCCTGGGCGTGGACTTTTAAGGAGGAGGACGGCTATGCTGCAGTATATTATTCCGGCCACCGGCCTGCTGTTTACCCTGGAAAATATCCTTTGGATTAACATCGGCGTGTTCATCGGCTCGGTCTTCGCGGCCATCCCCGGCCTGAGCGTCATTCTGTGCGTGATTTTGTTCCTGCCCGTCACCTACTCCATGACCGCCATCCCCGGCATGATGTTCCTGCTGGGCATCTACTGCGCCGGCGGCTACGGCGGCAGCGTGTCCGCGATCCTCATCAACACCCCCGGCACCCCCCACGCGGCGGCCACCATGCTGGACGGACACCCCCTGTCAGAGCAGGGACGCACCAAGGCGGCCCTGAAAATCGCCCTGTACGCCTCCACCTTCGGCGGCGTGTTCTCCGCTTTGATGCTGCTGTTTCTGGGCCCCCAGGTGGCCAAAGTGGCCGCCCAGCTGGGCACGGCGGAGTATTTCATGGTCTGCGTCTTTGGCCTTACCATTATTGCCGGCGTATCGGGCAAGAGCATGATAAAGGGTCTGATTTCCGCCTGTCTGGGCCTGCTCATTTCCTGCGTGGGCTCCGACCCCATGACCAGCTACGACCGGTTCACCTTCGGCATCCCCCGGCTCTACCTGGGCCTGGACCTGGCGATCTGCCTCATCGGTCTGTTCGCCCTGGTGGAAATTATGGCCAAGGCGGAAAAGCCCCTGGACCGGCTGAATCTGGACGCGTCCCAGATCAAGGACGACGGCGTGATCACCAAGGCGGAGTACAAGCGCATGGCCCGGCCGGTGCTGCTGTCCTCCATCATCGGTGTGCTGGTGGGCATCATCCCCGGCACCGGAGCCTCTGAGGCCTCCTGGTTCAGCTACAACACCGCAAAAAATATGTCCAAGCATCCGGAGGAGTTCGGGCACGGCTCCGTGGAGGGCATCGCCGCTGCCGAGTCGGCCAACAACGCCGTTACCGGCGCAACCCTGATTCCCCTGCTCACCCTGGGCATTCCCGGGGACGGCACGGTGGCCATTATGCTCTCGGCCCTTATGATTAACGGCCTGAACCCCGGTTTGAGCCTGTTCACCACCCAGGGCGACATCATGTATGCCATCATGCTGGGCCTGATTCTGGTGAATTTGTTCATGTGTCTCCAGGGCAAGTTCCTCACCACCCTCTTTGCCAAGGTGGTGTCCATTCCCCAGGAAATTCTTACCCCCATCATTGTCATTTTCTGCTTCGCCGGGGCCTATTCGGTGAACGGGAACTACTTCGATGTAGGCGTGGCTTTGATTTTCGGCATCCTGGCCTGGGTTCTGCGCAAGCTGGAGCTGCCCCCGGTGCCCATCCTGCTGGGCCTGGTGCTGGGCAGCATGACCGAGACCAACTTCCGCCGGGCCCTGCTCATCTCCAACGGCAACCCCAGCATCTTTTTCAGCAGCGTCTACTGCATCATCTTCCTGGTCCTCATCGTGGCGGCGGTGGGCGCCATTGTCCGTGGCAAGGTGAAGGAACGAAAGGCCGCCGCACAAAAGGAGGACTGACAAATGCCCAACAACATTATTTTCTACTTTACCGACCAGCAGCGGTGGGACACCTGCGGCTGCTTCGGCCAGCCCCTGGACATCACGCCCAATCTGGACCAGCTGGCCCGGGAGGGGGTCAAATTTGACAACGCCTTCTCCCCCCAGCCGGTGTGCGGCCCCTGCCGGGCCCTGTTCCAGACGGGCAAGTGGCCCACCGAGACAGGCTGCTTCCGCAATAACATCATGCTGCCCGCCGGGGTAAAAACCCTGGCCAACTACATGGAGGAGGCGGGCTATGAAACCGCCTATATCGGCAAATGGCACCTGGCCAGCGACGGAGAGCTGGAGAAGCCCCCCACCGTTGACCATACCGTCACCGCCATCCCCCGGGAGCTGCGGGGGGGGTACACCGGCTTCTGGCGGGCCGCCGACGTGCTGGAGTTTACCTCCCACGGCTACGACGGCTTCGTCTTTGACGAGAACGACCGGCGGGTGGACTTCAAGGGCTACCGGGCCGACTGCATCAACGACATGGCGCTGGACTTCTTCGACCAGTACGACGGCAAAAAGCCCTTCTTTATGACCATCTCCCAGATTGAGCCCCACCACCAGAACGACCGTAAGCACTATGAGGGGCCGGAGGGTTCTAAGGAGAAGTACAAGGACTTCATACTGCCCGAGGACCTGAAGGCCCTGGGGGGCAACGCCGCCGAGGAATACCCCGACTATCTGGGCCAGTGCGCCAGCCTGGACGAAAATCTGGGCAGGCTGGTGGCCAGGCTGAAGGAGAAGGGCCTGTATGACAACACGGTCATTTTCTTTGCCTCCGACCACGGCTCCCACTTCCTCACCCGGAACCGGGACGGCCATCTGAACGGCTATGACGACTATAAGCGCTCCTGCCACGACGCGGCCCTCCATGTGCCCCTGGTGGCGGCCGGCGGGCCCTTTAAGGGGGGCATTGCCGTGGAGGAGCTGGTCAGCACCGCCAGCCTGCCCAAGACCTTCCTGGCCCTGGCCGGGGTGGACGTGGGCGACGCCATGATTGGGGAAAACCTTCTTGACGTGGTGGAGAAAAAGGACCATAATAGACCCAACGAGATTTTTGCGCAGATCTCTGAGAGCCGGGTGGGCCGGTGCATCCGCACCCCCCGGTACACCTACTCGGTCTACGCCCCCGGGGTCAACGGCGGCGAGGCGGCGGCGGCGGACCTGTATGCTGATGATTTCCTCTACGACATGGACCAGGATCCCCACCAGTTGAACAACCTGGTGTCCGACCCGGCCTATGCCGCTGTCAAAGAGGAGCTGCGGCAGCGGCTGCTGGACTGGATTGAGAAGGCGGAGGGGAGCCGGCCCGTTATCACCGGCTGAGGAGACCTGCGGAAATGCCGGGGGGATCGCTATGAAGGCGTTGGATGGGAAGTCGGAGATGGTCTACCTGTGGGTACGGGCCTATATTGAGGAGAACAAGTTCTCCAGCAATCCGAAGCTCCCCTCAGAAAACACCCTGAGCCGGAAGCTGGCCGTCAGCCGGGAGACGGTGCGCCGCGCCCTGGACCGGCTGGCCCAGGAGGGTCTGCTCCGCCGGGTGAAGGGGAGCGGCACCTATATTGATAAGGAAGCGGTCCTGTCCTGGGAACGGGGCGGGAGCGGGGAAAAGCTGAAAATCGGACTGATCCTCCAGGGCCAGGACGGCAACGCCAACTCCAGCCTGATGGACGGCATCCGCAGCATTTTGTCCCCCGGCCAGGTGGATCTGCGCACCTTTTTGACGGACAACAAGTTCGCCAACGAGCGCCATTGCCTGCAAACCGTAGTCAACCAGGGCTTTCAGGGCTTTATCGTAGACGGCGTGAAGGCCAGCCTGCTCAACCCCAACCTGGACTGTTATCAGAAAATCTATCAAAAGCGTATTCCCGTCATTTTCTACAATAACTACTACAAAAACCTGAAATGCCCCCGGGTGGTGGTCAACGACCTGCGGTGCGCCCAGGAGCTGATCGGCCTGCTCATTCGGGAGGGACACCGGAACATTGCCGGGGTTTTTGTCTCCGACAACTACCAGAGCATTGAGAAATTTCAGGGAATGGCGGCGGCCCTTCAGGAAAACGGAGTGGAGTATCAGGACGACTATGTCAAGTGGTGCGTATCCGACGAAGCCCACGACCCCCGGTTCGCCCGGTCGATCAGCCGTTTTCTCAAGGGGCTGCCCCGGTGTACGGCGGTGGTCTGCTGCAACTACATGATCTACCGCCTGGTGCGGCAGGTGCTGGAGAAACTGGGCAGGCGGGTGCCGGAGGACTGCTCCCTGGTGTGCTTCGACTACTCCAGCGACGACTGGGAGGCGGAGGGGGTCACCTGCTCTGTCCACCAGGGCTACCGGATCGGCCAGGAGGTGGCCTCCCGGCTGACGCAGATGATCCGGAACCGGGACTGCGACGATCTGGGGTACACCTGCGTCCTGGCCCCGGAAATCTATGTGGGCCGGTCCATCGGCCCCGCCCTAAAATAGACAGCACGCGGGCCGCCCATGGGCGGCCCGCGTCAAAGAGGAGGAAGCCCCATGCCCCCCCTGAGCATCCTGATTAAGCCGGCCTCCAGCGCCTGCAACCTGCGCTGTGCCTACTGCTTTTACGCCGACGAAGCCCAAAACCGCGCTGTGCCCAATTACGGCCTGATGCCCCAGGAGGTGAGCCACACCCTCATTGAAAAGGCGGCGGGGGCGGCGGAGAACCGGATCAGCGTGCTGTTTCAGGGGGGCGAGCCCACTCTGGCGGGGCTGGACTTCTACCGGGACTTCGTCTCCCATATGCAAAAGACGGTCCCCCGCGGCCTGGCGGTCCAGTACGCCATACAAACCAACGGGACTTTGCTGGACGGCGCCTGGTGCCGCTTTTTTCGGGAAAACCGTTTTCTGGTGGGGCTCTCGCTGGACGGCAGCCGGGAGTGCCACGACCGGTTCCGCCGGGACCCGGAGGGAAAGGGCACCTACCGACGGGTGACCCAGGCGGCCCGTATGCTGAAGGAGGCCGGCGTGGAGTACAATGTTCTCACGGTGGTGACGGGCTATCTGGCCAGGCATATTCAGAGCGTCTTTTCCGCCCTGTGCCGGGGCGGGTTTCACTTTCAGCAGTACATCCCCTGCCTGGACCCCCTGGAGGGGGCCCGGGGAGAGCAGGGGTACTCCCTTTCCCCGGAGGAGTATGGTGAATTTTTAAAAACCCTGTTCGACCTGTGGTACCGGGAGCTGGAGCATGGCCGGTACTGGTCCGTCCGGTATTTCGACAATCTGGTCTGGATGCTGGCGGGACACCCTCCGGAGCAGTGTTCCATGGGGGGCTGCTGCGGCTTGCAGTATCTGGTGGAGGCAGACGGAAGCGTCTACCCCTGCGACTTCTACGGACTGGATGGGTACTGTCTGGGCAATATCCGCAAAAATTCCTGGGCGGAGCTGGACCTGGCCCGGGAGAAAACCGGCTTTATCGAAGCCTCCCGGCAGGTCCCGGAGGTCTGCGGTCGCTGCCAGTGGTATCCCCTGTGCCGCAACGGGTGCCGCCGGGACCGGCTCGTGGAGCAGAACGGCCTGGGCCGTAATTACTATTGCCGGGCCTACGCGGAATTTTTCGCCTATTCCCTGCCCCGTCTGCGCAAGGTGCAGGCTATGCTGAACGTACGGTGACTTTTCCAAAATAATCCCACCCAATCCCTTGCCTCGGGGCTCAGTTTGTGATATAAATGAGGCAGTAACATATGTAACACGCTGCAAATACGGGGGATTATCTTGTGTATATAAACCTGGAAAAACAGAAAAAGCTGGCTTATGTAGCCCGGAAATACTATATCGAGGACCAGAAGCAGAGCGATATTGCCCGGGACCTGGGGGTATCCCGCCCGCTGATCAGCCGGATGCTGTCCGAAGCCCGGGAGCTTGGTCTTGTGGAAATCACCATCCACGAGCCGGGCGCCCGGGAGGCCCGGCTGCTGGAGCGGCTGCGGTTGTCCAGCTCGATCCGGGGCGGCGTCTTGGTGGAGGAGGGGGAAAGCAGCGACGCCACAAACCGCCTGCTGTCACAGGGGGCCATGGAACTGCTGCGGCAGCTCGGGGTGCGCCGGCTGGGCGTGGGCTGGGGCTATTTGATTGGCCAGCTGGTATCCTGGCTGGAGAAAAATCCCCAGTACAACAGCACCGTTACGGACATCTGCCCCCTGGTGGGCAACGCCAGCATCCCCGCCCGCAATTACCAATCCAACGAAAACGTCCGCCTGATGGCCCAGCAGCTGGGGGCTGCCCCCCACTTTCTGTACCTCCCGGCCCTGCCCGACAGCCTGGAGGAAAAGCAGGTGCTGTGCTCTACTGAGGTCTACCGCCAGATTTATCAGCAGTGGGAAGCCCTGGACACCGCCCTGGTCAACATTGGGGACTATCCCTCCAGCCCCGACTTCGCCTCTCTGGTCCGGTATGGCAGCCTGCTCCAGCAGCAGCGGGCCTGCGGACGGATGCTGATCTATTATTTCAATGAGGAGGGCTGTGTGATTCCCTCCGAACAGGATTTTGCCATTCAGATTCCAATCGACCTCTTGAAGCGGTGTCCCAATATTATTGGCGTCTGCTCCGCCAACACCAGCGCCAAGGCCCTGGGCGGCGCGCTGAAGTCCGGCTTTTTCACCCACATCGCAGCCCGGTCGGAGCTGATCCGGACGCTTCTGGAGCAATAAGGAATATTTCCAGTCTCCTGGGGACACTGTCCCTCCGGGAGGCTATTTTTTTATCTGTTTTTACCAGTTTTTTGGGCGAAAATCTGTCAATTTTGTTGAAAAGAAAATTTAGATTGATTTATGTAACAAATAGTGATACTATAAACACACAAACGTAACATATGTGCGTTAAGCATAGCGGAAATAGTAAAAAATGTTACAGGAGGAGAGGAGGTGAACACGATGACAAAAGCTGAATTTGCCGCCCGGCTTCAGCATGGGTGCGCAGCCGTCGCAGCGGCAGAGGGGGAACTGACTGAAATCGACTCCCTCTTTGGCGACGCCGACCACGGCCTCACCATGACCAAGATTTCCAGGGCCATTTCCGGCGCGGTGGAGCAGTCGGACGGCGGGATCCAGGCCATGCTGGATGACGCGGCTATGGCCGTCATGACTTTAAACGGCGGCAGCGCCGTCCCTCTGTGGAATACCTGGCTGGACGGGATGCAGGAGGCTGCCCCCGCCGGGGAGGAAATTGACCTGGCGGGAATTCAGGCCATCTTCGCCAGGGCGCTGGAGGAGCTGAACGATATGTCCGGGGCCAAGGTGGGCGACAAGACCATGATGGACGCTCTGATCCCGGCCAGCGAAGCCATCGCCGCCTACACGGGCAGCAGCGAAATGGAGCTTTTTACCGCTGCCGCCCAGGCCGCGGCGGAGGGAGCTGAGGCCAGCAAACAGTTTGTATCCAAATTTGGACGGGCCAAAAGCTATGGCGAAAAGACCATCGGGACCCCTGACGCGGGGGCCATGTCCATGTCTTGCTTTTTCCAGGGGCTGGCAAAGCCCTGAAGGGATTATTTTGAGGAGGCAGTCATATGAAAATGAAAAAATTTATTAACGCCCCTGAGACCATCACCGACGAAGAGCTTACCGGCCTTGGGCTGGCCTACCCCGATATTCTGGACGTGGACGGCCATCTGGTTATCAGCAAGGACCTGGCCGGCTGCGACCGGGTAGCCATCGTCACCTACGGCGGCTCGGGCCACGAGCCCGCCCAGGCCGGGTTTGTGGGCAGGGGAATGCTGGACGTGCAGGCGGTAGGCGATATTTTCGCCGCCCCCAACGGCCAGCTGGTATTCGACGCCATGAAGCTGGCCGATCAGGGCCGCGGCGTTCTGCTGCTCACCCTGAACTACGCCGGCGACCAGCTGGCGGGCAAGCAGGCCATGAAGCTGGCCCGGAAGGCCGGACTGAATGTCCGCCAGGTCATTACCGGTGAGGAAATTCAGTACGACCCCAACGGCGAGGACAACAAGCGGGGTCTGGCCGGAGCCGTGGCCCTGTACCACATTGCCGCCGCCGCCGCCCGGGAGGGCAAGAGCCTGGATGAAGTGGCCGCCATTGCCCAGCGCTACGCCGACAGTATGGCCTCCGTTACAGTAAAATCCACCGATGCCACCCATCCCCAGAACGGTATGTCCTTCGGTGATCTGGGGGAAACCGACCTGATGGAGATCGGCGCCGGACAGCACGGCGAGGGCGGCGGCGTCCGGGTGCCCATGATGTCCTCCAAGGACACGGTGGCCGCAGTGGCCCAGGCCCTGTGCAGCAGCCTGGAGCTGAAGGCAGGGGACAAGGCCTTCGTTATGATCAACGGCTGCGGGGCCACTACCATGATGGAGCAGCTGGTGCTGTTCAAGGATACGGTGGAGTTTTTGAAGGCCAGAGATGTGGAGGTTGTGGCCAGCATGGTGGGCGAGATTCTCACGGTACAGGAGGCCGGCGGCTTCCAGATGAACATCGCCAAGTGGGACGAGGAGTTCATCCGCCTTTGGAACACCCCCTGCCACACTCCCGCCTACAGCAGAGTGTAAGCTCTGCTCCCAAACAGAATCCGTCAAGGAGGAACAATTATGTCAGCCGAGTATATGCACATCGGGATTCCTATCACCAACCGCAAGCCCAACATGGTCTATAACGAGGGGGCCAAGTTCTGGGTGAGCTGCGTGGACGACTACGACTACAAAATCGAGTATCTGAAATTTGAGGAAGGGACCCCCTTCCCCGAAGAAATTCACCGCAACCCCCATGTGGCCTATAAAGTAGACCAGCTGGAGAAGTACATCGCCGACGCGGACAGCGTGATCTGCGGTCCGATGGAGGCCAACGAAAAGGGAGACCGGCTGGCCTTTGTCTGGAAGGACGGCGCGATCCTGGAGCTGTACCAGGAGGCGTAAGGCGCGGGAAAAAGCAGACAAAAAGACGTCCGGCCATCCTGGCCGGACGTCTTTTTCGGTTGCCCCGTTACTGCATTCCGTTCAGATTTTTGAACAGAACCTCTGCGTCCGCGGAGGCTACCAGCTTGTCGGTGTCTTCATCAGTAGAGGCAATGGCCACGATGCGGCCCAGCACCTCCAGGTGCTCCTCTCCCTTGGCGGCGATGCCCACCACCAGCTTGACCTTGTCGCCGTTCCAGTCGATGCCCTCCGGGTAAGTCATTACCACGACGCCAGTGCGCTTAATGAGGGGTTTTACGTCGTTGGTGCCGTGGGGGATGGCCACATGGCTGCCGATGGCCACGGAGAAGCTGGCTTCCCGGTCCAGCATACCTTGGATATAGGCTTCGTCTACATAGCCGCTTTCCACCATCCGGCGGCCGCAGGCGCGGATGGCCTCCTCCGGGGTGACGGGCTTGCAGCCCAGCACGATGTTCTTGCGCTCCAGGAGGGTGTCTCCGGCGGGGGCGGCCGCCTGGGCCTTGGGCGCTTCCACAGGAGCGGGGGCGGCCCCGCCCTTCCGGGCGGCCAGCAGTTCGTTCACCAGGGCGTCGTACTCAGGCGCACCCATAAAGTTGTGGATGGGGATAATCCGGGCCTGGGGAGCCCGCTGGGCGGCCCGGCCGGACAGCTCATGGTGCGTCACCACAATCTGGCAATCCCCGGGGATCTCGGAAACCGGGTGGTGAATTACTTCAATGCCGGTAATGCCCGCGTCCTTCAGCTTGTTGCGCAGCATGGTGGCCCCCATGGCGGAGGAGCCCATGC
>ERZ777306.3176-NODE-3176-length-17904-cov-6.125329_pt1 | contig 17904 bp, 16 predicted proteins | sample MGYA00374966_ERZ777306 | MGnify/ENA primary metagenome ERZ777306 (study PRJEB29329, sample SAMN06343882) | mouse gut metagenome | isolation source: Mouse cecum | place: Austria: Vienna | collected 2014-11-15 ...
TGCACGATGGCTGGTACCACACCGGCGACACCGCCTGGTGCGACGAGGACGGCTATTTCTGGTACGTGGGCCGCAACGACGACGTGATAAAGTCCAGCGGCTACCGCATCGGCCCCTTCGAGATCGAATCGGTGATGCTGGAGCATGACGCCGTACGGGAAGTGGCCGTGACCGGCGTGCCCGACCCGGTGCGCAACATGGTGGTGAAAGCCACGGTGGTGCTGGCGGAAGGTTGGAAAGGGGACGAAGCCCTTACCCGCGAACTGCAGAAATGGGTGAAGAACAAGACGGCCCCCTACAAGTACCCGCGCATCGTGGAGTACGTGGACGAGCTGCCCCGCACCGTGAACGGGAAGATTCGCCGCGTGGCCATCCGAGAGGCGGACAATGGCTAGCCCTTCGGCTCCGGGGGCCCTGGCGGCCCTTCTGCCGGCGCCGGTCACGGTGGTGGCCGGCCATTACGGCGTGGGGAAGACCAGCTTCTGCCTGAACCTGGCGCTGCAGGCTGCCCGCGCGGGGTTTCGCACCGTGCTGGCCGATTTGGATGTGGTGAACCCTTATTTCCGCGCCACCGAGTACCGCGCCTTTCTGGAAGAGGCCGGCGTGGAAGTGGTGGCGCCGGTGTTCTCGGAGCGGGGGAGCAACTTGGACGTGCCCTCCCTGAACGGCGCGGTGGTGCCCGCCATCCAGGCGGCCCAGGCGGCGCCCGACCGGGTGCGCCTCATCATCGACGCCGGCGGCGACGACGCAGGGGCCACGGCGCTGGGCCGCTTCGCCCCGCTCATAGCCGCAGCGCCCTACCAGATGCTCTACGTGGTGAACAGCCGCCGCCTTCTCACGTCTTCGGCGCCGGAGGCGGTGGGCATTCTGCGGGAGATAGAGGCCAAGGCGCGCCTTTCCGCCACTGCCGTTGTATCGAACGCCCATCTGAAGGAAGCCACCGATGAAGATGTGGTAAAACAGGGATTGGATATGGCGGCGGCGGTGGCCCGGGAAGGGGGCCTTCCGCTTTTGGCCTACACGGTGCCGCCGGGGCTGGAAATGCTCCCCGTTGCGGGAGAGGCGCAGCCCTTCCCTTTGACCGTGACTGTTCGCGCCCCGTGGGAGTAGCGGGGCTTTCGGGAAAACTGGAAAGAGAGAGGAACCTTGCTTTATGGCACGAGTCGTCATTGACGAGGGCTTTTGCAAAGGATGCGGGCTGTGCACCGACGTGTGCCCCACGCGCATCTTGATGCTGGACCCTCACCGCATCACCCCCAAAGGTTACCATCCGGCCATCTGCACCGATGAGGAGAAGTGCACCGGCTGCTGCAGCTGCGCCCTCATGTGCCCCGATTGCGCCATAACCGTGGAAAGGTAGGGCAATGGAAAAAGTTTTGATGAAGGGCAACGAGGCCCTGGCGGAAAGCGCCATGCGCGCCGGCTGCCGGTTCTTCTTCGGGTACCCCATCACCCCCCAAACCGAGCTGGCCGCCTATATGTCCAAGAAGATGCCCAAGGTGGGGGGCACCTACCTGCAGGCGGAAAGCGAGGTGGCCGCCATTAACATGGTGTACGGCGCCAGCGCCGCTGGGGCCCGCGTGATGACCTCCTCCTCTTCGCCGGGGATTTCGCTTAAAGGGGAGGGCATTTCCTACATGGCCGGCGCCGATTTGCCCGGCGTCATCATCAACGTGCAGCGAGGGGGCCCGGGGCTGGGCGGCATCCAACCTTCCCAGTCCGACTACTTCCAGGCCACCAAGGCCACCGGCCACGGCGATTTCCAGGTGGTGGTGTACGCGCCTTCCACCGTGCAAGAGATGTCCGATATCGTGTACGAGGCCTTCGACGTGGCCGATAAGTACCGCACGCCGGTGATGATTCTGGCCGACGGCATGTTGGGCCAGATGATGGAGCCGGTGGTGCTGCCCGAGCCCAAGAATCCGGAGGATTTGCCCGCAAAGCCCTGGGCCTGCACGGGGCACGAGGGCAAGCGGGCCCACAACGTGGTGAACTCGCTGTACCTCACCGCCGAGGCGCTGGAGCAGCTGAACGTGGAGCGCTACCAGCGCTACGACCAGATAAAGGCCACCGAACAGCGGGCCGAGGCCTATCTCACCGAAGATGCCGACATCGTGCTGGTGGCCTTCGGCGCCAGCGCCCGCGTGGCCCGTTCCGCTGTGAACGCCGCCCGCGCCGAGGGCATCAAGGCGGGGCTTTTGCGCCCCATCACCTTGTGGCCGTTCCCGGCTGAGGCCATGGAGGCCACCATCGACAGCGCCAAGGAGTACCTGGTGGTGGAGATGAACATGGGGCAGATGGTGGAAGACGTGCGGCTGTGCGTGGAGGGGCGCCGCCCCGTTGGATTCTTCGGCCGTTGCGGCGGCATCATCCCCACGCCGGCCGAAGTGCTGGGCCAGATTCGCCAGATTCACGAGCGCCTTGCGGCGGAAGGGGAGTAGCCATGAGCGATAAGGAAACGAAAGTGGTGTTCGAGCGCCCCCATGCGCTGCTGCCCGTGGTGACCAACTACTGCCCCGGCTGCACCCACGGCATCGTGCACCGGCTGGTGGCGGAGAGCCTGGACGAGCTGGAAGTGGAAGGGCGCACCGTGGGGGTTGCCCCAGTGGGCTGTTCGGTTACCTCCTACGAATTCTTCGGCTGCGACATGATCGAGGCGGCCCACGGCCGGGCGCCGGCGGTGGGCACTGCGGTTAAGCGGGTGCATCCCGATCATGTGGTGTTCGCCTACCAGGGCGACGGCGATTTGGCCTCCATCGGCATGGCGGAAACGGTGCACGCCGCCACTCGCGGTGAGAACCTCACCATCATCTTCATCAACAACGCCATCTACGGCATGACCGGCGGCCAGATGGCCCCCACCTCCCTGCCCAACCAGGTTACCCAAACCTCTCCCTACGGGCGCGATGTGGCCACGGCCGGCTACCCCATCCGCGTGTGCGAGCTGCTCAGCTCCCTGGATGGCGTGGCCTACCTTGAACGGGTGACGGTGGACAGTCCCAAGAACATCCGCAAGGCCAAGAAGGCCATCAAGCGGGCTTTCCAAAACCAGATAGACAAGAAGGGCTATTCGCTGGTGGAAGTGGTGTCCACCTGCCCCACCAACTGGGGCATGACGCCGCAGGAATCCTTCGAGTGGATGCGCGAGAACATGCTGCCCTACTACCCGCTGGGCGTTTACAAAGACGTGGAGGCGGAGGGCTTTGCCAATGTGGCCGAAGCGGCGGCGGCCCGGGCGAAAGGCTGCCCCATCGCCCAGAAAGGACGAGAGTAACATGGAGCGCGAACTGCAAATACTCCTGGCGGGCTTCGGCGGCCAGGGCGTCCTGTTCGCCGGCAAGTGCATCGCCTATGCCGGATTGATGGACGGCCGCGAGGTGTCGTGGCTGCCCTCCTACGGCCCCGAGATGCGCGGCGGCACCGCCAACTGCTCGGTGACGCTCTCCGACGCTCCCATCGGAAGCCCGCTCATCACCGCCCCCAACGTGCTAGTGGCGCTGAACCAGCCCTCTTACGACAAGTTCGTGGACGAGGTGCAGCCGGGAGGCGTGATTATCGCCGACACCTCCATGATCGCCGATTTGCGCCTGCGCGACGACGTGGAGTGCTTCGGGGTGCCCGCCACTAAGATTGCCGAGGAGAACGGCCTGGGCAAGGGTGGCAACATGGTGCTTCTGGGCAAACTGTTCGAAGTGACCAAGTTCTGCGATTGGGACACCCTCATGGAGGGGCTGCGCCACTGCATCCCCGCCAGCAAGGCCCATCTGCTGGACAACAACATCAAGGCCATCAAACTGGGAATGGAGGCGTAGCATGGACAACGATCTGCGCGAGATTGGCCTGCGCATCCAAGGCCTGCGGGACGCCTGCGACGTGACCGAGCAGGAAATGGCCGACGAGCTGAAGGTGAGCCTGGAAACCTACCGCACCTGGGAGCAGACGGGGGCCGATGTGCCCATCTCCGCCATCTTCCATATGGCCCACAAGTTCGGCGTGGACTTCAACGAGATTCTCACCGGCACCGCCGCCAAGCTGGACACCTACCACGTGGTGCGCCGCGGTCAGGGCAAAGAGGTGGACCGTTACCCCGGCTACGCCTACGACGACTTGGCCTGGCGTTACCAGAACAAGATCATGCAGCCGCTTTTGGTGGTGCTCGACCCATCGGACGAGCCCGCCAAGCTGGTGACTCACGAGGGACAGGAGTTCAACTTCGTGCTGGAAGGGTCGCTCACCCTTACCTTCGGCACGCAGGAGATCGTGCTGAACCAATGGGACAGCATCTACTTCAACCCCCAGTACCCCCACGGGCAGCGCTGCCACGGGGATGCCCCCTGCAAGTTCATCACCATCATCGCGGAGTGATTTGTTCCGCCGTTCTGGCGAACGGCGGAATCGCTCGGCGCTGCGAAGGCGTCGGGCACCCCATCTTACCCCTTCCGGAAGGCGCGGCGCGCAACCGTTGTACGCTCGGCCTTCCGCGTGGGCCAATCTGGGGCACCGGGCGCCTTCTCGTTCGCTTGGTTTGACCTGATGGGCGTAATGATTTCAAAGGTTTAGGAAGAAAAGCACAAAATGGATCACATTCTCAAGAAATACTGTCCTCGCATCGAATTCGATTCCTACGAGGACTTCCGGGACAACTTCCGCATCGAGGTGCCGGAGGCGTTCAACTTCGGCTACGACGTGGTGGACGAATGGGCCCGGGTAGAGCCGGAGAAGCGAGCGCTTCTGTGGTGCAACGACGCCGGGGAAGAGCGTACCTTCACCTTCACCGACCTCTCGCTCCTGTCGAACCAAACCGCCAACGCGTTCTCTAAGCTGGGCATCGGCAAAGGCGACGTGGTGATGTGCATCCTGCGGCGCCGGTGGGAGTACTGGGTAGTGGCGGCGGCCCTGTGCAAGCTGGGGGCCACCATCATCCCGGCATCGCTGCAGCTCACCAAAAAGGACATCGCCTACCGCGCCAACAGCGCCGACGTGAAGATGCTGGTGTGCGTGAACGACGACTACGTGTGCACCCAGGCCGAGCAGGCGCTGCCGGATTCCCCCACGGTGCAGAACCTGGTGATTGTGGACGGCCGGCGGGAGGGGTGGCTGACCTTCGGCGAGCTGATCGAGGGGGAGAGCGACCAATGGCAGCGCCCTGCCGGAGAGGCGGGCGTCACCTCCAAGGACATCATGCTCATCTACTTCACCTCCGGCACCACCGGCAACCCCAAAGCGGTGTGCCACAACTTCGCCCATCCGCTAGGGCACATCATCACTGCCAAGTACTGGCAGCAGGTAAAGGAGGGCCAGCTGCACATGTCGGTGACCGATTCCGGTTGGGCGAAATTCGGCTGGGGCAAGATTTACGGCCAGTGGATTGCTGGCGCCACCATTTTCGCCTACGACATGGACAAGTTCGTGCCCACCAAGCTGCTGCAGAAGATCCAGGATTACCGCCTGACCACCTTCTGCGCCCCGCCCACTATGTACCGTTTCATGCTGCAGGAGGACGTGGCCTCCTACGACCTTTCCAGCGTGGAGAACTTCGCCACCGCCGGCGAGCCGCTGAACGCCGAGGTGACCATCCAATGGGAGAAGCTGACCGGCAAGAAGATTCGCGAAGGCTTCGGCCAAACGGAGGGGCCGGTGCTGCTGGCCACCTTCCCGTGGGTGGAGCCGCGCCCCGGTTCGATGGGCAAGCCGTCGCCGCTGCTCAACATCAAGCTTTTGGACGATGGGGGCGTTGAGGTGGAAGATGGCGAAGAGGGGGCCATCTGCGTGACCGGCCTGAAGGAGGCCTATCCGCCGGGGCTGTTCGTGGGGTATTTCCACGATGAGGAGAAGACCCGTGAGAGCGTGGGGGGCGAATACTATAACCTCCACGACATGGCCTGGCGCGATTCCGACGGTTACTGCTTCTTCGTGGGGCGCAACGATGACGTGATCAAGTGCTCTGGCTACCGCATCGGCCCCTTCGAGGTGGAAAGCGCCCTGGTGGAGCATCCGGCCGTAGTGGAGTGCGCCGTTACCGCCGCCCCCGACCCGGTGCGCGGCAACGTGGTGAAGGCCACCATCGTGCTGGCGCGCGGCTACGAGCCCTCCGGTGAGCTTACCCGCGAGCTGCAGAATCACGTGAAGAAGACCACCGCCCCCTACAAGTACCCCCGCATCGTGGAGTACGTGGAGGAGCTGCCGAAGACCATCGGCGGCAAGATCAAGCGCAAGCTCATTCGCACGCAGGACGGCGCGGTAGACTAGGTTGGTTCCGGCGTTCTGCGAACGCCGGAACCCCTCGTCCGCTGAGGATTTCTGCGGCACCCGCCCTTGTCGTTCAGCGCTTTCCCTCACGGCCCCAAGGCCGCTCGGCCGCGCTTCGCGCCAATTGCGGGCACCGCAGAAACCCTCAGCTGCTGGCGTGGGCAGGGGTGTTTTGTGGGGGCTCTCGATTGCTGGCGTGGATCTGCGATGGGGGCTTTTGGTTGGCTTTTCGTAGGGCAGAGATTCTATCTCTGCCTTCTGGTTTTGGAAGGGGAACGGTGGAGCGCGGGCGGTTTTTGCGGGGGTGCTTGCTCTCACTTTCCGGGGCTGCCTTGTGGGGGCTTTCGGGGGCGTGCGCCCAGATGCTCTTCACCGATTACGGCGCAAGCCCTGCCTTCGTCACCGGTTTTCGCACCCTGGCCACGGGGCTGCTGTTCCTGGCGCTCATCTTAGTGCGCTCTCGCCATAAACTGAAGCAGCTGCTCGCTGCGCCCCGCGATATGGGGTGGTTCGCCCTCTTCGGGCTGGGGCTTTTCGGCAGCCAGTTCTTCTTTGCGTTCTCGGTGGCCGCCACCAATGCCGGCACCGCTTGCGTTCTGCAGATGTTGAATTCCGTGTTCGTGCTGGCGTTCGTGTGCGCCGCCACCTGCAAGGCCCCCACGCTGCGGGAAGGGGCGGGCTTGGCTTTGGCCCTGGCCGCTACCGTGCTCATTGCCACCCAGGGCAGCTTTTCAAGCCTGGCCATCTCGCCTGCGGGGCTTGGGTGGGGGTTGGCCAACGCGCTGGCGGTGGCGGTGTACATCGTGGTGCCCCGACAGGTGGGGCTGTTCCAGCGCTACGGCAGCTTGTTCTCGGTGGGCATCGCCATGCTGCTGGCGGCCCTTCCCGCCAACGGGGCCATGGCGGTGCAGGCGGCGGCCGACCCATCGGTCTTCGGTTGCGTTGCCGCGTTCGACGGGCGGGCGTGGCTGGTGCTGGTGGCGGGCGTGACGCTGCTGGGCACTTTCGCCGCTTTCGCCCTGTACCTCACTGGCATTGCGAAAGCGGGCTCGGTGGCTGGCAGCCTTCTAGGCGCGGCCGAGCCGGTGAGCGCCAGCGCCATCGCGGCCCTGTGGCTGGGCACCGCGTTCACCGGCTGGGATTGGGGCGGCCTGGCGCTGATGCTGGCCATGTTGGCCTGCATGACCGTTTAGCGGTCCAGCGGGCGCGCGGTTCGCAGCTCGCCGACTGCCAGGGGCTTTTTCGCTGGTGGGCGCAGTGGCTGCCCTATAATCCATCTTCGTCTTTCGCGCCCCCGTCTCATCGTTTTTCGAATTGCGCGGCCCTTCGGCCCTGGCACGTTGCTGCCTGGGGCAAGGTGCGCTGCCGGGGCGTGGCAGCAAAAGGCGACGAGGAGATTCAACTGCGCAGGGAGAAGCATGCAGCGCGACAAGATAAAACCGTTACTGTTTGGAGCTGGTGGCCCAGGGCACCGGCAACATCGCGTCGGTGCTGTTCGGCGGCATTCCCGCTACCGGGGCCATCGCCCGCACGGCCGCCAATGTGAAAAACGGCGGCCGCACCCCCATTGCCGGCATCACCCATTCGCTGGTGCTTCTGCTGGTGCTGGCCTTCCTCATGCCCTATGCGGCCCTCATCCCCATGCCCACCATCTCCGCCATTCTGGTGCAGGTGGCCTACAACATGTCCGGCTGGCGCAACTTCGGCCACCTGTGCAAAACCGCCTCGAAAGGAGCGGTGGCCACGCTGCTCATCACCTTTGGCCTCACGGTGGCGGTGGGTTTGGTGGCGGCCATCGCCGTGGGCATGACCATCACCATCGTGCTGTTCCTGAAGATGCTCAGCGAGGAGACCGAGGTGCGCGGCTGGCAGTACTACTGCGACCAGAACTCCGAAGTCACCCACTTGCGCGAGTTGCCCAAGAGCGTGCGGGTGTACGAGATAAACGGCCCCATGTTCTTTGGCATGACCGACCGCATCACCGACATTTCCGTGAAATCCTTCACGAAGTACCTCATCATCCGCATGCGGGGCGTGCCGTCGCTGGATTCCACTGGCATGAATGCGCTGGAAAACCTGTATTCCTATTGTCGCAGCAACGGGGTTAACCTCATCTTCTCCCACGTGAACGAGCAGCCGATGAAAACCATGCGCCACGCCGGCTTCGTGGATTTGGTGGGGGAGGAGCATTTTTGCGCCAGCATCGACGACGCCATTGCCCATGCCCGCCAGCTTCTGGGGGAAGAGGAAGCGGGGCGCGAGGCTTAAGGACGCACGCGGCGGTTGCGGAGATTCGGCGGTTCGGCCGATTGCCGGGACGTGGGTCTTCGCGGAAGCGGACGGCCATTGGCTATAATGATTCGCCGTGTCTTTCGGCCAGGCTTTACGGAAAGGTATTCCCATGCGCATCAACAATGCGATTCTGCACGTGTTCGACTTTGTGTCGTGCGTGAACGTGTTTGCCCAGGTGGAAATGGATTTGGGCGACAAAACGGCGAAGCGCTACGTTACCTCCCAGGCCCGCAAGGCGGTGTCGAATCTGGAAAGCCATCGGGGCACCTTCGCCGAGAACAGCCTGTTCGCCGAAGAGCTGTGGGCCTATTTCCGCGGCGAGCGCGACTTTGTGGGCCTGTCCCAGCAAATCGGTGAGTTTCTGCTGGGGGAGCTGTCCCGCATGGAAAAAACCCCTTCCTGCGATTTGCTGGTGGTGGACTTCGAAGGGGACGTGGAGCAGGCGGTGCGGCCGATGACCGACGAGGAGGCAGAGGCGGCGTTTGAGGCCCAAGGCCAGCGTTACCTGGCCGTTTTGCTGCTGGAGAGCCGGCCGGCCTACATGCACGAAGTGGGCGCCACCGATTTCGGCGACACTGCCACCACTGTGAGCCGCCATCACGCCATCTTGCCCAACCCTTCCCAGAAAGTGGCTTCGTTCGCCCTGATCGAGGCGGACACCTTGGCGGTGCGCTTCTGTGACAAAGAGCGGGAGATCGCCGGTGAGAAGCGGCTGATCATCCCCGAAGGGCTGCTGCAATGCTTCATCGAGGCCTCTAGCAAGGAAGTTTTCGAGGCGGTGGCCACCGTGGTGGAGGAGGTGGCCGAAGAGTACGGCGCCAACAGCGCCGTTGCCGTGGCGAAGGCGAAGTCCTACGTGGCGGAGCGGGCCGGGGAAGAGGAGCGCATCGACGCCGCCGAGCTGGGGCGCGAGGTGTTCGCCGACGAGCCGGTGTGCCAGGAGCATTTCGCCCGCGCCGTGAACGAGGGGACTATCCCCGAGCAAGTGGTGGTGGAAAAAGCGGTGGCGAAGCGGGTGGCTAAGAGCCACAAGATTCGCACCGACACCGGCATCGAGCTCACCTTTCCGGTGGAATACGGCGAGAACCCGGAGTTCATCGAATTCTTCAGCACCCCCGACGGCCGCATCGAGATAGCCCTCAAGAACATCGGCTCCATCGAGAACCGCTAGCGGCGCCTAAGGGTGGTCAAGTTCGCGAATGGAGGGCGGCAAGTAGGCCACCAGGCCCAAGGCCAGGCACGCGAGGCCGTCCATCACGAAGAAGGGGGCGATGCCCACCGCCTCCGCCAAAGCGCCGCCCAGCATCACGCCCACCGGCGTTGCAATGCCCATCATGGCCGTGAGAAGCCCCATAGCTCGCCCCATCTTCTCGTCCGGCACGTGGCGTTGGACGAGGGTCATGATGGGGCCGTTGTACCAGGCGCAGGCCACCGCCATCAATGCCACCAGCCCCACGAACACCGGAAACCCATCCGGCGGCAGAAGGCCGATGATGGCCGTCATGGCGCCGGTGATCACAGCGGCCACCGCTATCAGGGCCGCTAATCGCTTCCCGCCGCCCCAAGCCATGAGCGCCGCAGACCCCACCACCATCCCAATGCCGAAGGCAGCTTCGGCAATGGAGGCCATGTAGCCGTCGCCGCCGAAGTGGCTGTAGGTGATAAGGGGGAACACTGCCGACAGGGGGCCGAAGATCATCATCGCCAGCGTTACCACTGCCATCAGCAGGGCCAGACCGCGGGTTTTGGCGATTTCGCGCCAGCCGTCGAGCAGGTTCGTCAGCGCGTGCTGCTGTTCGGCGGCGGGGTCAACCACGGTGGGCACCTTTGCCAGTGCGAGCCCCAGTATGGCCGCGCAGGCGCCGGCGAAGTCCAGCAGCATGACGGAGGGGAAGCCCAGGGTGGTGTAGAGGAAGATGCCGAACGCGGGGGCGCCGATGCTGGCCACCGAGTTCAGCAGCTGGTCGAGGGTGTTGATGCGCAGCAGGTGCTCGTTGGGTACCAGCATGGGCATGGTGGCCATCATGGCGGGGCTGTGAAACGCCTGGCCCACGGCGCGGGCAAGGCAAATCGCCAACAGCAGCGGCAGCGACGCTTCGCCCGCCATGATGAACAGGGCGGCGGCAAGCGACACCAGCCCTACGGCGCCGTCGGCGGCAATCATGATCAGTTTTCGATTGTGCTTGTCGGCCACCAGGCCGCCGAAGGGGGAGATGAGCCCGATGGGCAGCATCACGCAGGCAGTCATGATCGACAGCATGAGGGCGCTTTCGGTGGTTTCCGTGACGTACCACACTACCGCATAACCGGCGGCGTAACTGGTGATCATGGAGACTGCTTGTCCGGCCCATATTACCGCGATGATGGAGAGCCATCGGTTTTGCAGCGGCAATCCGGCGGCGCTCAGCTTCTTGGCCGAAGGGGCGGAAAGGGGAGCGCTGGGCGCGGGGTCGCAGGCGCTGTCGGGCGGGGTATTGTGATTTGCGTCGGGCATGGGCTCTCCGTAGTGCAGGTGCGTTGGCAGACTCGCCGTATATTATCTGGTTGCGTGGCCAGTTGCAAAAGCGCATTGCCGTAGCAAATGCTATTGCAACCGGAAAGATCCCCGCGCCTGCTGGCTGCGAGGGCGCGCGCCTGCAGTGCGTCGGTTGCTTTGCGGGCGGCGGGGGCGACGCGGCGCAGTGGCGGCCCTTCGCAATCGCCTTTTTCACATGTTAGCGGAGCCTAAGTTTTGCGATGGCCGCCACCAGGGCGTCCACTTCGCCGTCGGTGGTGCTCCAGCTGGTGCAGAAGCGGGCGATGCGCCCCCCTTGCGCGGTGGTTCCCTCCGGTTCGAACTGGAGCTCTTCCCCGAGGGCCCGCGCCTCTCCCTCGGTCAGCACGGCGAACTGCTGGTTGGTGGGGCTGTCCACCAGCAAAGGGACGCTTGCCGCCGCGAAGGCCTCTTTGATGCGCATCGCCTGTTTGTCGGCCTCACGCCCCAGGGCGAAGTACAGGCCGTCTTCCAGCAGCGCCTTGAACTGCACCCCCAGCAGCCAGCCTTTCGCCAAAAGCGCGCCGTTCTGCTTGATGCTGGCGCGGAAGCCCTCGTCAAGGGCAGGGTTCGTTACCACAAGCGCCTCCCCGAACAGCGCACCGCACTTGGTGCCGCCAATCCAGAAGGCGTCGGTAAGTTCGGCGAAGTCGGCAAGCGTCACATCCGCCGTGGCTGCGCCCAGCCCGTAGGCCATGCGGGCGCCGTCCGCCACCAGGTACATCCCGAACTGGTCGCAGACGGCCCGCAGTTCTTCCAACTCGGCCTTGCGGTAGATGGTGCCGAACTCGCTGGGGGAGGAGATGAAGGCCAGCCGCGGTTTGGTGATGTGCTCCTGCACGCCGCTGTCGCGGTAAGCCTCGGCGATTTCCCGCAGGGCGTGAGCGTTGAGCTTGCCCTGCACGTCGCAAGCCGTTTGTATCTTGTGGCCGGAGCGCTCCACGGCTCCGGTTTCGTGAACGTTGATGTGGGCGCAGGTGGCGCTGACGGCGCTTTCCCACGGGCGCAGCGCATGACCGATGAGCGTGCAGTTGGCCTGCGTGCCGCCCACCAGGAAGTGCACGGCGGCTTCGGGGGCGCTCGCCAGTTCGCGGATGAGGCCCGCGGCTTCCCGGCAGGCGCCGTCGGTTCCGTAGCCGGGGAAGCTCTCGCTGTTCGAACGGGCTATGGCCTCCAGCACCGCCGGATGCGCCCCATGGTTGTAGTCGTTGTTGAACCGAATCACCGTTTCGCCTTTCTCGCCCGCTTGTGTTCGCCTTTTTGCAGCTGCTCGTGTCTGCGTCTTTGCGCGCAATTCACCGCAGCCGCAACGTCGTATCGCATGATAGCGCCCCCATCCGCCGTCGCGCCCCACTATCCCGCATCGCTGCCCCGTCCCTCCGGCTGGCGCATCGCCTCTCTGGCCGCTGTCCGCCCAGCCGTTAGCATCACGCTCCTCCAAATAGCAGAGCTGGCGACTCCATGTCCGCGTCTTCCATGAAAATAGTTGGATTTGCCGCCATTTCCAACCATTTTTGAAAGTGCGGCAATCGCCGTTCGCCTTTGCGGGGAGCATTTTGAAAAATGGGGTTGAAGCTGCGGGAAATCAGCGTATACTAGGCGCCGTCCTTTAAAAGCGGTACAGAGAGACCGACAAGGTAAGCGCCCAAGTGGCCCGAAGTTTATCTGCCTTGTCGTGTGCGACAGGGCTTTTTTATTGTCCAGATCGCAACGGCGAGCAGGGCGGAAGCAGCGGGGACGAAGGCGCAAACGCGGTTTCGTCTGTACGCACTCGATTGTGAGAGGAGTGTGTATGAAAGACGGAAGGGTCAAATCCACGTGCATGGATTCTGACGAGATCGAGCGCGCTTTGACGCGCATGGCGCATCAGATTCTGGAAGCGAATCACGGCGCCGAGAACATCGCCCTGGTGGGCATCGTCACCCGCGGCGACTTGCTGGCGAACAAGCTGGCCGAGCGCATCGAGGCCATCGAGGGGGTGAGCGTTCCCCATGGCAAGCTGGATATCAGCTTCTACCGGGACGACTTCGCCACCCACTTCGCCCCCGAGGTGCATTCCACCGACATCCCCTTCGACATCGACGGCATGACCATCGTGCTGGTGGACGACGTGCTCTACACCGGCCGCACCATCCGCGCGGCGCTGGACGCCCTCATGGACAACGGTCGCCCTGCCTCGGTGCAGCTGGCGGTGCTGGTGGACCGCGGCCATCGCGAGCTGCCCATCCGCGCCGACTACGTGGGCAAGAACGTGCCTTCCGCATCCGATGAGAACGTGCGTCTCTTCCTGGAGGAAGTGGACGGCTTCTCGGCGGTGGAGATTTTGGAAATGGCGCAGGGCCAGCGGGCCGGCGCCGCACCGGTTACCAACGGAGGTGAGTAGGGCATGGCCTTCAACCACAAGCATCTGATCGACATCACCCAGTATTCCGCAGACGACATCATGCTGCTGCTGGAAACTGCCAAGAACTTCAAGCAGGTGAACGAGCGCCGCGTGAAGAAGGTGCCCACGCTGAAGGGCTTCACCGTGGTCAACATGTTCAACGAGCCCTCCACCCGCACCCGCTCGTCGTTCGAGATCGCCGAAAAGCGCCTCTCGGCCGACAGCCTGAACTTCGGCGGCAGCTCCACCTCCACTGTGAAGGGCGAGAGCCTGGTGGACACCGTGGAAACCCTGTGCTCCTACAAGATCGACCTCATCGTGGTGCGCGACAAACATGCTGGCGTGCCCCGCAAGATTGCCGACGTGTCCGGCGTTTCTGTGATCGACGCCGGCGACGGCAAGCACCAGCACCCCACCCAGGCGCTGCTGGACCTGTATTCCATCTGGGAGCGCAAGGGCAGCTTCGACAATCTGAAAGTTGCGGTGGTGGGCGACATCGGCCACTCCCGCGTGTGCGGCAGCCTCATTCCCGCGCTCAAAATCATGGGCTGCGACGTCACCGTGGTGGCGCCCCCCACGCTGCTGCCGGCCCGCCCCGACATCCTGGGGGCCGACCACGTGTCCAGCAACCTGGACGAAGTGCTGCCGGAAATGGACGTGGTGTACATGCTGCGCATCCAGCGGGAGCGGCTGGAAGGCGCCCCGTACCCCAGCCTGCGGGAGTACAACATGCTCTACGGCCTTACCCAGAAACGCGACAAGCTGATGAAGCCGGATGCCTGCGTGTGCCATCCGGGCCCCATCAACCGCGGTGTTGAGCTGGACAGCTTCATGGCCGACCACCCGGAGCGCTCTATCATCCTCGACCAAGTTTACGCCGGCGTGCTGGTGCGCATGGCTGCCCTGTACCTGTTGCTAGGAGGTTCCAACGATGGCTTTGATGCTTAAGAACGCCCGTGTGATCGACCCCCAAGTGGGGCTGGACGAAGTGTGCGACATCCTGGTGCGCGACGGCCGCATCGTGGAAGTGGGCCACAACCTGACTATGGAGAAGGGCGTGGAGCGCGACCTTTCCGGAAAAGTGCTGGTGCCGGGCCTGGTGGACATCCATGTGCACCTGCGCGAGCCGGGCGGGGAGCAGAAGGAAGACATCGCTTCCGGCACTCGCGCCGCGGCCCACGGCGGATTTACGGCCGTGTGCGCCATGCCCAACACCGCGCCGGTGATCGACAACGCCATGGGCGTGGAGTACGTGAAAGCGGTTGCGGCCGCCAAGGGCAAGGCCCGCGTGTACGTGGCCGGCGCCTGCAGCCAGGGGCTTAAAGGGGAAACTCTTTCCGAGATGGGCGACATGGTGGCCCATGGCGCCAGCGCCTTCACCGACGACGGCAAGGGCATCCAGGACGCCGGCATGATGCGCCGCGTGATGGACTACGCGTCCCAGTTCAACCGCGTGGTGATGGTGCACGCCCAGGATAATGGCCTGGTGGGAGACGGCCAGGTGAACGAAGGGGTGGCCTCCACCCGGTTGGGGATGCTGGGCTGGCCGGCCGAGGGCGAGGAGATTGAGATCGCCCGCGACATTGCCCTATGCCGCCTCACCGGCTGCCCGCTGCACGTCCAACACGTGACCACCGCCCGCGGCCTGGATTTGGTGCGCGCCGCCAAGGCGGAGGGGCTGCCGGTTACCTGCGAGGTTACCCCGCACCATATGTTCCTCACCGAAGACGCCATCACCGACGAGTACCAAACCTGCTTCAAGGTGAACCCGCCGCTGCGCACTGCCGAAGATGCCGCTGCGCTGGTGGCCGGCGTGGCCGATGGAACGGTGGACTGCATCGTCACCGATCACGCCCCCCACACTGACTGGGAGAAGGACCGCGAGTTCGAGCTTGCCCCCTTCGGCATGACCGGGCTGGAAACCTCGCTTGGCCTGGTGCTCACCCACCTGGTGAACGAGGGCGTCATCGACTTCAACCGCATGGTGGAGCTGATGGCGGTGAATCCCCGCCAGCTGATGCGGGACGAGCCGGTGAAGATCGAGGCCGGCTGCGTGGCCGACTTCACGGTGATCGACCCCAAGGCCAGCTGGACGGTGGAGGCGCACGACTTCTACTCCCGCGCCAACAACTCCGGCTTCATCGGGGCCCGTCTTGTGGGTCGCGCCACCGATACCTATGTGGGTGGTTACGCCACTATGGAAGACGGCGTGGTCGTAGAGTAGGAAATTGGGCTCGTTGGCGGAAACCTCGCTGGCGGGCTCGGTATTTTTCCTATCATGTTTCCAGACCTTTTAAGGGCGGTACAGAGAGACCGACAAGGGAAGCACTTAGGATTTTCAGGCTACTCGAACGCCCCGGTTTCCCGGGGCGTTTTTTTACGGCTTGGTCCTTGGGGAAAGGAACTGCATTGAGCGAAGTCTCGGAGCAACTGCTGAAGGGCACCACCAAGGAAGGGCAGCAACCGGCGGCCCTCATGCTGGAGGACGGCACCTTCTTCACCGGCACGGCCTGCGGAGCGACGGGAGAAGTGTACGGGGAGATTTGCTTCAACACCTCGCTGGAGGGGTACCTGGAAGTGCTCACCGACCCCTCTTACGCCGGCCAGATTGTAACCATGACCTACCCGCAGGTCGGCAACTACGGCGTTAACCCGGAGGATGCGCAGGCGGCGCAGCCGGCCTTGTCGGGGCTGGTGGCGCGTGATGTGTGCGCCTGTCCCTCCAATTGGCGCAGCAGCGTGAGCCTGCCCGATTTCCTGCGGCAGAGCAACGTGGTGGCGCTGGAAGGCGTGGACACCCGCGCCCTGGTGCGCCACGTGCGCGATCATGGGGCCATGCGGGCGGTGCTCTCCACCGAAGACGTGAACCCGGAAAGCCTGCTGGCCAAGGTGCGCGCCAGTGCGCCGCTGGTGGGGGAGAACCACGTGCAGCGGGTGTCTGCGCCGGAAAAGCGCCAGGTGGGGGCCGAGCAGCTGCCCAAGAGCCACAGCTTCGCCGTTGCGCCGGCCGCCAAGGCCCGCTACAAGGTGGTGGCCTACGATTGCGGCGCCAAGGAATCCATCCTGCACAACTTGGTGCGCTGCGGTTGCGATTTGACGGTGGTGCCGTGGGACACCCCGGCCGAAGAAGTGCTGGCCATGCAGCCCGACGGCGTGTTCCTCTCCAACGGCCCCGGCGACCCGGAGGCGGTGGAGGGCACTTACAGCCAGGTGGAGAAGCTGCTGGGCAAGGTACCGGTGTTCGGCATCTGCTTGGGGCATCAGATGATAGCCAAGGCATCCGGCGCTGAAATCGAGAAGCTGAAGTACGGCCACCGTGGCGGCAACCACCCGGTGATGAACCTGCGCACCGGCCGCGTGGAGATTACCGCCCAGAACCACGGCTTCGGGCTGGTGTGGCCCTCTTTGGGGCCGCTGGTGCCCGCTCTTTCCGGCGGCTTCCGCAACCATCAGCCCGACCTGCGCTTCTGGGCCCGCTCCCGCAAGGCGCCGGTGGTGGACAACCCTCGCTTTGGCCGCATCCAGCTCACCCATGTGAACTTGAACGACGGCACGCCGGAGGGCATCGCCTTCTTGGATATCCCCGCCTTCTCGGTGCAGTACCACCCGGAGGCATCCCCGGGGCCCACCGACGCCCATTACCTGTTCACCGCCTTCACGCGCCTAATGGACGGCCGCGAGGATTACCTGGACATCGACATCGCCGACGACCGCCTGGCCGGATGGGGCTTTGGCTCGGCCGACGGGGTGGACGAAGCCGCAGCCGTTGAAGGGAGGGCCTAATGCCCAAGCGCACTGACATCAAAACCATCTTGGTCATCGGCAGCGGTCCCATTGTGATCGGGCAGGCCTGCGAGTTCGACTATTCCGGTGCCCAGGCCTGCAAGGTGCTGAAGGCCGACGGCTACCGCGTGGTGCTGGTGAACAGCAACCCCGCCACCATCATGACCGATCCCGGTTTGGCCGACCGCACTTATGTGGAGCCCATCACCGCCCAGTTCGTGGAGCAGGTAATCGAGAAAGAGCGCCCCGATGCGCTGCTGCCCACGCTGGGGGGCCAAACTGGTCTGAACACCGCCGTCGAGCTGGCCCGCAGCGGCGTGCTGGAGAAGTACGGCGTGGAGATGATCGGCTGCGACCTGGCCGCCATCGAGCGGGGCGAAGACCGCAAGCTGTTCAACGACTGCATGGCCGATCTGGGCATCGAAACGGCTCGCAGCGGCTATGCCTATTCGGTGGAAGACGCCCTGGGCATCGTGGCCCAGCTGGGGTACCCGGTGGTGCTGCGACCGTCGTTCACCCTGGGCGGCGCCGGCGGCGGCATCGCCCACAGCGAAGAAGAGCTGATCACCATCGTCTCCCAGGGCATCGAGCTGTCCCCGGCCGGCGAGGTGCTGGTGGAGGAGTCCATCGAGGGCTGGAAGGAATACGAGATGGAGGTGATGCG
>ERZ777306.3178-NODE-3178-length-17896-cov-40.078191_pt1 | contig 17896 bp, 13 predicted proteins | sample MGYA00374966_ERZ777306 | MGnify/ENA primary metagenome ERZ777306 (study PRJEB29329, sample SAMN06343882) | mouse gut metagenome | isolation source: Mouse cecum | place: Austria: Vienna | collected 2014-11-15 ...
AAAATTCAATTCTAAAACGCAAATTCTTCCTATAAAAAATGGAGTTACTTATTTAGGATATCGATTTAAGATAGCTCCTACAGGTAAGGTAATTAGAACTGTAAAAAAAACTACGAAGAAAAGAATGCGTTGGCGGGCACGATTATTGAAAAAAGCCTATTTAGATGGTGTAATTCCTATAGAACGTGTGAAAGCCTCTCTTGCTGCGTTTCATGGCCATCTACAAAGTGGAGATAATCACCATTTTGAAAACGAATTGAAAAAGAAATTAAATTTTGAAAGAAAGGAATAAAAATTGTGAACGATGTAGAAATGATAGAAAAGGTAAATGAAGAAATCAAGGCAGAATTATCCGAATACGACGAAAACAATTCAAATCCAAAAACTGATAAGGATGTAGGAAGAAAATCTTTTCGTATTACTGATTTTGATACCCCAAAAGATAGAGAGATGGCGGTATTCACACATGCTAAAAAATTGAGTCAATACATTTTTGTCATTACAGAAAAATCCCCTGCAAAATTCAGGTGGAATATAACATCTCGATTGCTAAATACTTCTGTAGAAATTATTGAGGATTTATATCGTGCGAATTATGAGCGTGGAGAAGAACGAGTTGTATGGCAAAAAAAAGCAATGACTGCGCTGAATCTTCTTGATTTTTATGCTGATACTGCAAATTTAAAAACAGTAATTACGTTTCGACAAATGACCCTTATAGCAAATCAAATTTCGGAAGTGAAAAAATTGTTGAGCGGGTGGGTACGAAGTACAAAGCCAAAGAAAGATGAAGAGAAACCGAAGAGCAAAGCTTGAAAAATCAAAATAAATATGCTACAATGCTTGAAAGGGTGAAAGCTTTCTGGTTTTTTTCGTCTTGGCTGCGTTCCGGCAATTACAATAATTACAACAACGCTTACTAATTGCAGACGTCGGGCGCGTATAACAACAACAATGTAAATAATACTAACGGCGTGCGGCCTGCGCTTCATTCACCCGCAATAATCAATGCGGTGTTCCCGTATCCGTACTATTGAACAACAATTTGCGGACAGAAGATGTGAGTATGAAGGGGCTTTTCGTCCTGCCTTTATTAAAAATAAGATAGAGGCGAATCTAATCCGACCTTTTCGCAACGGTTTTACTTTTGAGAAATGAGCTTATTCAGCGGTCGGATTTTCTTTTTTTAGGTTATTATATTTATAAAAATATCTTCAAATATTTCTTTAAAGAATTATTTTATGGTAAAAATTTGTATTAGATTAAGTCTATAAGGTGGAAATCTACTACCCATTGACGGTTAAGTATTATATTACATAATCATCAATCACGCTTAAATTTTTAGATAAAGAGATGATTTATGTATTTGTTAATAAAATACATTATTGAATTTATAATGCCATTATCTTTAGGATACATAATAAAACCACGTTAAGTATAAGATTATAACAAAATGTTTAGTTTCGCTTTATAAGAGAATTTTACTGCTAGAGTAATGTTTTAATAAATTGTCGCATTAAAGGAAAATAGAGGTAAAATTCTGTTAAATCAAGTATAGAAATTCAAAAATATTCTGTCTAAAAGTAATCTTCGATTATCAAAAATTGGAAAATTATGCCAATAATTTATTGACTTGAATATATGAACTTGCTATAATTATATATGATTTATAACTGTTTATTAGATTTATTTTATGATTAGAGAAAAGTAGTTAATATATATATTATCATATGAGAGGTTGGATTATTATGAATATGATGAAGAAATGCAAATTGTTTTTTGTTATGGTTTTCTTTGCTATTTTGATAGTTGCATTTTTACCACAGCAACGCGTAAATGCGCTTACGTCCACGACGGGTGCAGTTAAAGCGGGACAAGGTGAAGAATTATGGAATGCCGATGAGGGCGGTTTTAATGATGATGTGCTTTCTGATCTTGTAGATAAGCTTTTTGGTGACGAAGATCCAGTAGCATATATTAAAACGATGAAAGATACACAAACAGATAGTTATGTCATTCCTGCTTCTACCATCAATGCAAAGGTAGGTAGCGCTAATGATGGTTTAGTGGTTAAGTTAGATGGAAAGGAATGGATGGCAACATCACTTACACTCGCGAAAATTGATGGTGAAGAAAATGTTGTTTTAACGCTTTATCTTGCTAATGATTTGGGAACATCTCAATATTATACAAATAGTAGTAACGTAAAGGGCAATAATATGTATAGCCGAAGCACTATAAGAAATCATTTATTGACTAATACAACTTGGAGTTTGTTCCAAGATAATGGTGAAGATAGCTTTGCTCAACAATTTTTGGTGCAACCAAAATATGTTAAGTATCAGCAAACGGAATCACATGTAGGTAGGGCAAACGCTCCTTTCAATTATAACTGTCCAAATGATGCTCTAGGGGCTCTTTCTTCTGGCTGGTATGGTAGTATCAACTACCAGCCTGCGGACACTTTTGATGGAAAACGCTATGATGATTGGGGTAATGATTACATATGGTTACCTTCTGCAACTGAAACTGGTTATCAAAATTATTTACAGACTTCTTCCATATGGAAGCTTACAGCTAATCAGTTATCCCATAACGGAAATAGCTACTCTTGGCTGCGTTCCGGCAATTACGATAATTACGGCCGCGCTTGCTTATTGCAGACGTCGGGCGCGTATGACAACCTCTATGTAAATAGTACTTACGGCGTGCGGCCTGCGCTTCACTTCAATCTGAGCTCTGCCGCGCTGGGCGCGGTAGGGGCAACTCTCCGAAATCCTGAGAATGTTTCAACAACGTACAACGGTGACGTACAGACGTTGAAAAGTGCGTACGAGGCGAATAAAAAAGGTGTAAGTTGGTATAATCAGAAATGGTATGAGCATACTGAAAATTATGTTAAAGTGACTTCGTCTGCTGAATTGAAAAATGCAGGTGAATACTGGGTAAGTGTTGAACTACAACAAAAGTGGTTTGACGATATGGATGCTTTGGTAGAAGCACAGGGTGCAGAGCAGGGCTGGTCTGCGGATGAAATTGCTGCAGCAAAATTAAGAAAAAAACCGAAGTTTAAGGGCGATCCAGATACTTCGGATTCCGAACACATTGAATCGGATAGAATTCGTTGGTTTAAGTTTACAATAAAGCCGAAAGAGATTGCGGTAACTAAGCCTGCGTACAATTCAAGTACGGGTGTTTTTACTGCGCCGTCGTTTGTGGATGAGAGTGAATTGCATGCTGATCCACCTGTTGTTGCAACAAGATTTACGGGTACAGCGGCAGATGGGACGGAAATTGACCAGATAGACGTTGTGCCTAACAGAAGAGGTAATTACACTGCACAGACGATTTTCGTTAAGTCCTCGACCGATAAAACGGAGTATATAGGAAATTATGTTGTTAAAGATGCAGAAAATATGACTTGCACGGTACAGATAAATCGAAGTAGACTTGCGATTGTTGGTGTTGCGAATAACAGTAAAGTGTATACAGGTGCGGAAATAGAATTTGCGCTTACAGGATATTCCACAGCATGGACGGATATAGCTACTTTAACTTTACCAAATGGTATGACGCTTAAAGGGAGTGACGATAGTGGTTGGAAACTAGTCGTAACTGAAGCGGGCAGCTATGTTGTGATTGCTTCTATTAAGAGTAATAAAAAAACAGACTGGTGTTGGAATACGACAAATTTTTCAGAAGAAATTGTTACTGACAGAACATTTACTATAACAATTACAAGAAAAACATTGAATGTAGAATTCACAAGTACAGCTTCGGGTGGTGGATTTTTGCTGCAAGCTGGTTCAAACGTAGAGTTTGGAACAAACCCTACAAATGCGCTTGCACGCGACGATGTGAAGCTGACACTTGAATATTATAATGCTTCAAATCCAAATATGAGAATTCCTGTTGCAGGAGGCACGTTGGATGCGTCAATCTTAAATCCTGGTACGTATTATTTGGTGGCAACACTTAATGATACAGAGGCTACTGGTAATAAGAATTACAAATTAGAAGGTGGAGAAGCCAAGCAAGAATTTACAGTAAGTGCAAAAAATATTGTTATTGATAGTGTAAACTGGCAATATTCACAAAATAATGGTGCCCCTATTTCTATTGCAAGTGGTGCTGGTGATGTGTCATCCTCACCTTTTGAGGTGATATATAATGGCAGCGCCTATGTGTTTATAATTAACACGAATGGTTTGGCGGATTTAGGTGTAAAGGTAGATGTTAAATACGGCACGAATGGGTATACAAATGGCTCACAGACTAATGCTATTGCAAGCGCTATTGCAATTACCGTTCGGCTGATTCCATTTGATAATAGTTTTGCTTTTAATGATTCAAATGGAAAACCACTTGAACAGCAATATAAAGATTTTACGATATATATAAAAGTGAATAAGGCAGACGTTGATTTTTCAAATGTTGTTTGGAGTGCGGATCAGCTAGAATATAACGCCGTAAATCAGAGTGTATCTATTATATCGGGACTTCCGAGTTTTTTGTCTGCAACGTATAATTCTGGGGCTACGGGACGAAATATAGGCACTTATACGGCAAAAGTTACAGGACTTACGGTTGTAAATCAAACTATAGCTGCAAACTATAATATTCCTTCATCCTCACAGATTGCATCAGAAACTAGTCTTACACATACGTGGAATATCGTAAAAAAGCGTATCGAGGTAACTTGGATTACGACGGAAAAAACTCAAGACGGAAATGTTATTTTTGTTCCCTCAATTACGGATAATTCTATGGGAGCTATCGAATATACTTATTATAATGCCGACAAGACACGAGAAATGACACTTGACGAGATTTTTGCCGATTACGACGCTACGACAGTAAAGGATTATTATGTTTGCGCAAGATTGAAAGCAAGTGGTGGTTCATATAATGCGACGAACTGTGTACTGATTGAAGCGAGTATTGAAGTGACAGAATCTTATCAGGGTTTCCAAGCGGGATCAAGTAAAACTCCTGTTCGTGTAGGATTGAAGACAAACAGCGTTACTTATAATAAAACGGCACAGCCTGCGGAAATTGAGGTTGAGGGCGGTGGATTGTTAGCAAGCAATGTTACTATAACCTATAAGCAAAATGGTATAGTATGTGGAGTTCCAACGAATGCGGGGGAATATAAGGTTATTATATCACTTAACAATGGCTTAGAGGGTGAATTTGCTATTACAGGACAATGTGAGTTCGATTATATTATTGAAAAAGCTAATTATGATGTTTCTGCTATGAAATGGGTGGATACGGAGAATGACAATGCAGAATATACTGAGCCATATACATATGCTTACGGAGTAACACATACGCTTGCATTTATAGGAGACGATATTGATGGTCTTTCTGTAAATTATACTTCTGATACTGAAGCAAATCTCTCTGGTGGAAATGCACGGGATTATAAAATAGTCGTTACATTTTCGGTACGTGATTCTTTAAACTATAATGTTCCTGATGATATAGAGTTTACATGGACAATCAATCCTTATACACCTGACCTTTCCAATGTGACATGGAATTATAATACAAATGGACCATATACGTTCTCAATTGTAGACGGTGTGCCTGTGAACTATTCAGTATTCTTACAAGGGCTACCAGAAGGGTTAGAAAATTTAATTGAATATAGTGGCGATACAGCGGAATATAGTGATGCAGGCTCACATGTTACAAATTTTTTGATTAAAGAGAATGATCCTAATCGTAGCAATTATGGAGAACTTGTATTTAGTGGTGGCTTAGAAACACGTCTTGTGTGGGAAATTAAACCATTGTTGGTGGATAAGCCTATACTGAAACAGACAAAGACTTTCTGTGCAGAGGGGTATTCTTTTTCTGAAATTACAAACCTTCCTGAAGACTGGGCACAGTATTTTGAGGTGCAAGTATTAGATTCTGAAAAGAACGAAATTCTGCCTACAGATGGGACGTGGACCTTTATAAAAGTGGATCGTTATCAAATAAAGATTATGTTCAAACAAGGAATGAATGGCTCACATGGTGGGACTATGGATAATGTAAAATGGTCAGACAATGGACGTATTGATTGTTCTGTTGTTCTTAACGTAGAAAAACTTGTATTGGCAGTGAATGGTTGGATAGATGATGCGGAAGGATATGCAAAACCGACGCTTAATGCCGACAATATAGCAGAAATTGAAAAATATTTTAATTACGTGCTTACAAACAAGGAAACTAACGCAAATGTAGGTTTGAATGAGCAGTTAGAATATGAAACTTCATATACCATTGCTTTGCAGCTTAAATCAGAATTTTCGGGGAACGTAGCTGTAAAGTATTTGGGACACGAAGTGGAAGAAACAACACCTTACGGTTTTTTAACGGGGGTTGATCCTTTGGCGGATGATCCAGAAAACTTCTATCGTAAGCCTACAGAAAAAGAATTGTATATTGAATACAAATATACAGGCAAAGAAATTACATTTAAACTGGGTGAATGGTTTATAGAAAGCAAAATGCAAATTTTGAGTGGTGTGCTTGCTGGTACGGATGAGGGAATTTATCAGGTACGTATTGGCTTTAAAAAGGGTGCAAATTCAGCATGGGGAAGTATAGACGATTTTGAAAGAACGCCTGTTACAGTAAATTTTGTGATTTCAGCAGACGCAAAAATAGCTGATAGGTTTGTATTAAAAGACGGAATTGTTCCACCATTCAAATTTCAATATGGTGATTTTACAGAAGAAGAAAAAATAGAAGAATATGTATATAGTGTAGAAAAACCATTATTTATCACAAGACTTGCACGTGGTGATAGCTTTGATTTGTTGCTTGCACAGTTTGAAAATGGTGCGGATATCAAGGTTTTTGATGCAAATGGTAATCCAATTACTGATTTATCTACTTTGCTTGCTACAGGTATGATTTTACGACTTGTAGATGGAGATACCATATTAAATCAACTTACCATTTCTGTTTTGGGTGATGTAAACGGAGATGGTAAGGTAAATGTTACCGATAAAACGCAATTAAATGCACATATAAAAGGAAATTCTCATTTCGAGGGAGCAAGATTACTTGCCTGTGATGTTACAGGCGATGGTAAAATAAATGTAACAGATAAGTCTCAATTGAATGCACAGCTGAAAGGTGATCGTGATATATACGGAAATTTAAGTTTGAAGTCAAGTTCATCTGCATTTCGCGTTGAGCCTGTAAAGGTAGTAGCGCAAAGCGAAAGTGAAATTTTTAGTTATATTAAAGAATCCATCATAGTTGAATTTACTAAAGAAGTAGAGATGGCTATCAGTTATACCTTAGAGGACAATGAGATGGTACAAAGTGCAGGTTTAGAATCTGTAAAGGCTCTTCAATTTTTTGATGAACCATTTAATATGTTGGTAGATAAAAAGCGTTATGCAATTTGCAATAGGAGGAAAGAAATTTTATGAAACCATTTAGAGTGAAGAAATTTTTACTTGGAACGGTTCTTGCGATTGCATTATCGTTTATTGCAATCGTAGGCGTAACAGTACACGCATCAAGCGCACAAGATATTACTTTAACTGCCGAGGTTTCGGACGTTATTGCGGGACAAGCTAATCCTGAATTTACAATAATGTTCAAAATTGAGAATAACAGTGGTAAAATCGGAGGAGCAGAATTTGTAATTACGCCATTAGATGAAAATATTTCAATTGGTACAGCTTCACAAAATTATGTGAAAGGCGATACATGGTCCGATGTAAATGCTGGAGCAAATGTATTTGGTGAAAAGAATATTCATATTCTTGGATCAGATGATAGTGGAATTAGCAAAAGTACATTTTTACACGGCGGATATAAATTCGTATATCAGGGAACACCTACAGGTCCGATTGAATTTAATGTCGCATATGAAGCAGTGTGTGATGAAATAGGCGAAGAAAACATTACTGTTAAATTTAATAATCAGACGCTGACAGGCGACTATTCTCAAGCGAATTTAATTGTAACACCTCGTGAAGTTGATACAGCAAATACCTTGAGTGGATTTACACTTTCTGTTGGCGGTACACAGGTTCTCAGTGGAACGGATGAGAACCAAACGGTTGCAGAGCCGATTGCTAATGCAGATAAAGCAAATGTAAAAATTTCCGCAACACGTGCGGGGACCACCTCAAAAATCAAGATAACCGAAGGTAGTAAGACAATTGTAGAAGAGCAAAAAAATGATGTAAAAGACATGTCACTTGGTGATTTAGAAGTGGGTGAACATACACTTACAATTACTGTTACCTCAGAAGCAGGTGTAGCTAAAACATATACTGTGAAATTCACAATTGCAGCAGCTCTTGCAACGCCTATTACAAAGCCTTCACCTTCGGGAACTACGACGAGTGGTTACAGCGGTTCTCCTGTTGATTTTACACCGAATGGTATGGCAGAATTAGTATCAAGTGGGAAAGTCAAATTATATTTGGTGTCTGAATCAAGTATGGAAACAGAAGTTGGAATTGATGCTTTTAAGCCTACAAATGCAGGATTATATAAAATTATTGCACGTCCTAACGATGGCTTTACTTGGGAAGGAGATACGACGGATGCTCTATATGAATTTTCTATAAGTAAAGCTGTATTGGTTGCATCACCAGTAGAACCAGGAAAAATGCCTACGTTTACAAGTGATAGTTATAAAGGATCGCTTGATGGTATTGTTGAATATAAGTATTATACTGACGCAGCATGTACACAAGAAATAGCACAAGGCACACTTGTACCAGGAACAAAGTATTACGCTAAACCCGTAATAAAAGCTGATGCAGAAAATAATTTTGAGTTTGATACGGATAATGTTACACAAGGGTATATTGAATCAGGCTTTGAATATGAAGCACCAACAACATCAAATGGGGATAAACCTCTTGGTGGTTTGCCATTTTGGGTGTGGATTATAATTGCAGTTGTTGCTTTATTGCTGATTATTTTATTGATTATATTGCTTATAGGAAGCAAAAAGAAAAAAGAAGACAAAGTACAAGATATACATGCTATCGCGGCTACAACCTCTCATCAGCCTCTAGTACAATCAGTTCAACCGCAGATTGATAGCACAACGGAAAAATTAGAAGAACGTATGCACGAAATGGAGCGTGACGCAAGCGATCGTGAAATTACAAGATACAAAGAAGAAGTTGAACGTGCCGAAAAGATGGCAGATGATATTAAAAAAGAGCAAACGATGTTATTAAGTCAGCAGCCTGTTAAATCCGATATTGATGCAAAGATTGAAAAGCTCGGTGAAGAGATACGCCTGCGCGATGAGGAACTGAAAAAGCAAATACAACTGCAAGTGGAAAGACAACGGGAAGCAGAATATAAAAGAGAGAAAGAACGTCTTTCTGACCGAGTGGATGATGCAGAAAAAGAAGTTGCAAATTTGAAAGAAAAGTTGAAAACTACAGAATCATCCCAAGAGTTGAAAGCATTACATTTTGTTCCTGCTTCGTTAAATTCAAAAAATTCAGGAACGGAGGATTCGGAAGTGGATGCAGAAACTTATGCAATTTTAAAGGCATACGAAGAACGTTTACGTAGTATGGAGCGTGAAATGCAAGAGCGAAAAATGGAAACAATGCTTCGTGAAGAAAATGAACGCGTAAAGAGAGAATTAGAAGATGCTGCACGCATGCGTAGGCATGAAGAAGAAATGCAACGCTTGCGTGATTTACAACAACAAGAGCAATTAAGACGTCGGGAAGTACAGCAGCCTTATTATGGTCAATATGTTCAACAAAACCAGCAACAGCCTAGTATGAATTATCAAATGCGTCAGCAAGAACTAGAACTGCAACGCTTGCATCTTTTAGAAGAGCAGTTGAAGCAGAAAGAAATTGAAAACCATTTATTGAATGAACAATTAAGACAGCAATATGCGTCTTATCCACCTTATGGTTATGCGCCTTATCCACCTTATGGAGAAAATCCGCAACACCCGTTTGTTGATCCTAATAAAACAAAAAATAACTAAAAATTAAGTGAGAAAGGAAAATTTTATTATGTCAAAAAAAGAGGATTTATTGAAGGAAATTGCAGTTGTGAAAGAAGAACTTGCAGAGCTAGAGCAAAAACGGTTGCGTTCACAAGCATCTCTTATGGAAAGCTTGATAGATAAAGAAGAACCTAAAGAGCAAGAAAAAAGTTATTTCAAAACACTTTCATCACTGATAAAGCTGCAACGAGAAAAATTACAAATGTTGACTGATGAATTGCAACTTATGAAAGATCAGAAATAACTTCTAATTTGTAGACGGAGGAAGTAACATTGAACAGCCGAAACAAGTTAAATGAATATTCTAGTCGTGTTGATGCGCTTGAACGAGAACTTGATGAGCGTAAGGTTCGCGATATATACAAAGTCAGTATTGAAGATACTAGAAAAGAGTTGGAAAAGGCGGAAACACTATATAAAGAAGCAGAAGAACTTAAAAGAATGAAAGATTATGAATGTCCAAATATTTATCCAAGCGCTGAGCAAGTTGCTGTTAATCCTATCGTATCATTTGCTGAAGAATTGCCATACGATTATGAGTTGGAGTTAGAACGACAACGTGCAGAATTAGAAGAAGCACAGTTAAAATTTTTACAGGAGAAGTTGAATCATCAAATTGAAGAAAACATCCGATTAAAAGCTCAAATTTCGCATCATTATTTTCATTCTGTTCCATTCTATTATTATGGTGCGCCATCGTCTGCTAAGCAACAAACAGATGAAGTGCAGAAGCATATTGTTAAACAAGAAGTAGTTGTTCCAAGTCATAAAACAGCAGACGATGGAATAATGTCTGTTGCACAGGATTTTGTTGTATTTGACGGAAATGCACGGTTAACTTTTGCAGAGGCTTATGCATTATTGTCGCCAACGCAAAAGCATTTTTGTGATGGTCTTTTGTCATATGCTTGTAAACAATCAGGAAAGGAACGACGAGATTCTAAATTTTATGTAAGTATTGGTTGCGGCTTTAATCAAGTAATTAAAGTTTTAATTAAAAGCAATATTGTAGTTGTATCTGCTCGTATGGAAGATTATACACTGCGTAATTTACGACTATCGGATACGGATACGCCCATTAAAACAAGAGAAACATCAGTCAAGGTTGTAGATAATGGTGCTTATGAAACAGCTAAAAGACTTATTGACTTACGGATTGAACAAATAGCTGAATTTATTGAGGAAAAGAAGTTGATGCTTAAAGAAAAGCGCAATATATCCCGCACTTCAAAAAGAAACTCTAAATAAAAATTTTCTAGAGTTTATCTTTTTGTTTTAAATATAGAGAGGATTGGTTATAAAAATATATAACCTTACCATTAGGTGTGTTTTATTTGAGTTTGACACACCTTTTTGTGTTTTAGATACACAGATAAGATGGAATAAATACAATCAAGATAAAAGGTGGCTCCAATCATAGTGATGATTCAGTCAACGAATATAATAGAGTCAAAGAAAAAATGAACAGACTTGGATTTGCAAACTACGAAGAGTATATGGATTACTTGGAGTTTATAAGAATTAAATCAAAATAAACAGAAAAGACCTTGAATGTAGGACAAGTATAAATGTCCTTACTCAAGGTCTTTTAATTAACGAAAATATAAAAAAATGGCGACTCGGACAGGATTCGAACCTGCGACCGACGGCTTAGAAGTCAAGAGATTCACTTCAAATATCTTGTCAATATGTTTAATATCCATTATAATTCACAATATCTTTTAAAAAGAGCTTAATTAACTTCTATAACTTTTTTTTCTTTTTTATATCTTGTATAGATTTTCCGTAAAAAATCCCGCATAAATAAAATTTGACTAGGAAAGTTTGCATTAAAAGTATAGTTTTCATTATATATTTCAATTTATATCTTAATGAAATCTAACTTAGTTTATTGAAATTAATATAATAATGGTGTATAATTTATTCGGTTTCAAAAAAACAAGAAAATTAAAGTTTTGAAAGTGGAATAGAAATGAAAATTATTGAACGACCAAATTATATGAATAGACTTATCAATTTAAAAGGAACACCAGATATAAAAATTATTACGGGGGTTCGAAGAGCGGGAAAATCAAAATTAATGAAGGCTTATATAGAATATATATCTAAAGCTGATGATAAAGCCAATATAATTTTTATTGATTTTACTGATTTACAATTTGATGATTTAAAAACTTATAAAAATTTAAATAACTATATAAACATAAAATTTATATCAGGAAAAAACAATTATGTTTTTATTGACGAAGTTCAACTTTGTAATCGCTTTGAGTTGGTTATTAATTCCCTTTACTCAAGCGAAAAGTTTGATCTTTACATAACAGGGTCAAATGCATTTTTATTAAGCGCCGATTTAGCTACGTTATTTACAGGACGATATATTGAAATTCACGTTTTTCCATTCAGTTTTGAAGAATATATGTTCTATCATGCAGAAATATCGAATATTGATAAGGCATTTAATAACTATGTTAGAGAAGGTGGCTTTGCTGGCGCATATCCATATTTGAATGAAAGAGATAGAGTCCAATATCTAAAAGATGTATATGAAACAATTGTCAATCGTGATCTTATTCAAAAGTAAAATTTGTCTAGTGGATTAGTTATGGATAAATTAGCAGAATATTTAATGGATAATATAAGCAATCTTACATCAGTTCATAAAGTGAGTGAAACGTTAAATACAAATGCGATTGAAACAACTCATGTAACTATCGGAAAATATATTAAATATTTGTGTAATGCATTTATTTTTTATGAAATTAAAAGATATGATATAAAAGGAAAGAAATATTTAGAAACTTCCAATAAATATTATCTATGCGATTCTGGACTGAGATATGCAATTTTAGGTACTAGAAATATGGATTATGGAAGAGTATATGAAAATTTAGTTTATCTAGAACTACTTAGAAGAGGCTATGAAATCTATATTGGAAAATTATATGAAAAGGAAGTAGATTTTGTAGCACTAAATGAAAAAGAAAAGATTTATATACAAGTGAGTGATAATATTTCCAGTGAAGATACATTTAGAAGAGAATACGATCCATTGCTTCGAATAAAGGATGCACACCCTAAAATAATTATTGCAAATACTAAACATGATAAATATAGCTATGAAGGAATTATGATTTATGATATTGCATTATGGCTATTAGGTCAAATTTAAATAATGGTAGTCAGTATTACAAAAAACTTAAATAAGAAAAGCCCTTGAATATAGGACAAGTAGAATAGTCCTATATTCAAGGGCTCTTTTATTATGATTAATATAAAAAATGGCGACTCGGACAGGATTCGAACCTGCGACCGACGGCTTAGAAGTAAAGAGAATCACTTCAATTATCTTGTTAATTCGTTTAATATCTTTTATAACTCATAATATCTTTTAAAAATAGTTTAAATAACTTCTATAACTTTTATATCTTTTAATATCTTGTATAGATTTCCCGTAAATAATCCCGCCCGTTTTTTTCCCGCATAATCCCGCACAAATTATTTTTTTGATTTTGTTGTAATGAATTAGAATGAGTTTACAGATTGGGAGTCATTCATTAAGCGTATTGAAGATTCGCTAAAATCACAGGGAACTAATAATTGAAAGGAATATAGATGAAATGCTTGGAAAAGATATTAAGATTAAAGACTATCCTGATGATGTTTTTAAAGCAGTCGGAAAGATTATAATGTATTCTCAGGAATGGGAACAGGAGTATAAAAAACTTGCTACTATACTTCAAATCCTAATCAAAAAAATTGATGTAGCTTCACTGAATACATTAAATAATGCACTAAAGAAAGAAAAACATCTAAATGATAAACAATATAGAGATTTAGAAGGTGTTATTAATAAAAGAAATTACATCAATCACGAATTCTTTTTAAAAGACTTTCATAAGGATTTTAAAGAAATAGAAAGCATATTAAATGACATACAGTTTTTAATATTTGAGGCAACTGATGTTATTGATAATTTAATAGATGAATTACAGGGAAACTTCTATTTTATTAGAAGACCCACTACATTTGATGAACCTAAAGCTGAATAGTCAAAAAATAAAAAAAAAATCCAAAACAATGTTTTTTGGATTTTTTGCTTGCATTATTCAGTCCTTTTATCATTACTCTCGGGAAATAGAGATATTAATTTTTTGGTTCTTTTGGTTATCAAACTACTCATACTAGCATCTATGAGCATAATGCGTTCATTGAGCTCGTACACTTTTCTGTATAATTCTGTTTGCTTACTGGCTTCTGTTTTTAGCTTGATTTGTTCCCAAGTATTCTTACATTCTTTATAAATATCTAAAAGATAAGCAATATCTATTCGATTTTCCTTATATGAAGCATAGTTATATTCACCAGCTTTTTCATCCTCTAAAACTTTTGATATATTAGATATGATTGTATAATTTAAATTTATTTGCTCATGTGTTGGTTTTAAATCAGTTGTATTTTTAGAATTTAAATGAATATATTTTTTGTAAAGTATGATTGTTTCTTTTTGTAATGAAGGATAATCAATTTTTTGAAAATAAAACCGATTTAAAATTTTAAAAAACACCCAGATTAGAAGAACAAGAAATCCATAAATCAATCCTGTATATATTATGCCTAAAATTGGATATTCCTCTACATAGCATAAAGAGTCTACAAAATCATAGATGGTTCTTTGTAATGAAAAGACAATCAGAGTGGTCATAATAGCAATAAGTTTATGAATTCTATTTCTCATTGCTATAACCCCAATCCGTCTTTATAATCTCATATGTTCTAGTTGAATTTAGATACTCTTCTAATGTGTCTTTAGGTTTATCTAATTTAGGCATTTCATGAGTGAAAAATTCACATTCTTTGCGATTCAAATCCCTATTAGACAATGTATTAATAGCATCAATCGTTGGTTGCATCATTATATTAGAGTAATTATTTCTTGATATTAAATTAACATTTATTTTAATGTCTTTTCCGTTTTTTTCTTTCCAAGTGACTATAAAGTTTTTAAATAGCATTAAAATTAAACAAGCTCGTGGAGAATATTTGATTTTGGTTTTAATAATCCTTTTGATTTCTTTAGATGAAATCTTTGGAACAATTAATTGTTCTTTTTCACTAAATAATTTTGAATATACAGAATCACAATAGACCAAAAAATCCTTTCTAAATTTGTCTGTGCATAAGTCATTGCCCTTATAATAATTAAAATCACGAGCAACTTGATCAAATATTTTAGAAAATCCACTTTCGACAGGTTTTTTATATATTTTGGCAATAACTTTAACTTTTATAATTTCCATTACTTTCTCCCTCCATTTACTCGAAATAAGTTATTTTCAGTAATATTTTATCATAAAAAATCGAAATAGTAAATCTTCTTTGAACTATAAAATAAAATAGTATATTACAAAATAGAATTTAGATTTAAAAGAGAGATTTTTATATATACCATTCATATAAATATGTGTTTTCCTGCCATTTTTCAATTAAAAACTACTAAAACTAGTCCAAGGAATATTACTTTAGACTAGTTTTATATATAATTATGTCCATATTCAGTAATGGAATTTCAAATCATTATAGTAATAGAAAAATTAATATGATATAATTTATAGAAAATACTTTAGAAGGATGGGAGGTATCAATATGTCTAAAAAAACGGATGTAGATAAATATTTTGATGATAAGGTCGAATTGATTTTACAACTGAAGCAATTAAAAGAATTATCTATTAATGAAATTAAAACAATAACACGTTGTCCCAATTTCTTATATAAGTATAGAGATTTTGATGAACATACTTTTGATATGATTGAAAACCAATATATCTATCTAGCAGAGCCTAAAAAGTTAGATGATCAATTTGAGTGTAAAGTAAATGAATTGGATACTTCTTTAAAGAGATTGAGTGATGAGGAATTACATAAGATTTTAGATTATGCGATTATTAAAAAAATAGTTGATTTATTACCAAAACAAAATCAGTTTCTAATGAAAGAAGTGGAGAAGTCTTGTTTTGAAGCTGATGCTTTTTCTCGAGAAAAATATATAATGTTTTTTATGAAAAAGAACAAAAAGAGTTCTAAAGAAATTCAAGAAGTAATCTCAAAATCAGATGTATTAGCAAATAAATTACTCGAAAATGAAGAATTTAAAAATGTAATCCACACACTTCTAAAGCTTTTAAATGATTTAAGAACCGATACTGGTATTTGCTCACTTGCAGAGAAAAAAGATAATCAAGTAATGTGGACAATGTATGCAAATCATTATAAAGGATGTTGTATTGAATACGATTTTTCAAGTGAATTGGATAACCCAAACTATTTAGGCTGCTGTTATAAGCTATATCCTGTTTTATATAAGAAGAAACGAGATTTTAATATTGTAGGATTTTTGACTGCAATTATAATGAATGCTTTTCTTGAAGAAAAAATTCAAAAGAAGAATTATCCTTCATTTTTGAAAGAATTTCTATCCATTATTCTTACTAAAGGAAAAGATTGGGAGTTTCAAAGGGAATGGCGTTTAATTGATTCCTGCAAAACAAAGCATCCCGCTCCAAAAATTAAGGCTATTTATCTTGGAAGTAATGTAAAAGAAGCAAATAAGCAAAAAATTTTAGATTATGCAGAAAAGTATGATTTTAAAGTTTATATACAAGAAAATGATTATCAGACTTTAGAATTAAAATTTACTGAATTGAAGAAGGAAAAGATTTGTAAAAATGAATAGGATGATTATATTTAATGAATTTGTAAAAAAATCCCAGTCTAAAAGAGATTATTATATTTTTGGCAAACCTTCTAGTGTAGGAATGATAGAAGATGCTTTGGCGACTTTCGGGTTGGATTATGAAATGACTACTTTTAATCAAGATATGCATGAAAAAAATTTAAAAATTCTCAAAGAATTTATTTTAAATAATGCAACTGAAGAACAACTAGAGATGCTTATGGATTTTATAGATAAGGATAAACCTTTACCAGTAATTGATAAGAAAGAAAAGAGTAGTGGGAATGTTTTTGTTTCAATGGTTATGAATCCAAATAAATATGATGACGTGGAAGTCATAAGAACATCTATAACTAAAGCAATAGAATCCACTGGGAATATTCCGTATTTTATTGATAAAACTGCACATAATGAAAACAGATTTAATAGGATGTTAAAAGAAATTAGAGCGTGTAAATTTTCAGTGTCAGATTTTACTCATCAAAATGAAGGAGTATATTTTGAGGCTGGTTACGCTAGGGCATTAGGGAAAACAGTTATACATACTTGTAAGAAGGATGATTTTGATAATATTCATTTTGATATCAAGCAAACTCAATTTGTCATTTGGGAAAATGAAGAAGACTTAATAATAAAATTAAAGAATCAAATTGAATGTTCAAATTTAAATCTAAAACAATAAACAGTTTTTTAATGGTTTATCTAGAGCAATGAATCTGGAGGAGTAGTTGATGAAAAAACAAGAAATTATATACAAAATGGAGGAATTGGGGTCCAAATTAGAGGAAATGGGATTGTCTCCAAAAATATTTTTTCATAGTACAGCAAAATTGGAATTTCTAAACAAGGCATACAAACTTATAGAAACCAATCCTCAAATGACAGCCAAGGAATATCTGATAGAAATGAAGGAAGAACTTTTGGAACAGATGGATGAGAAAGAATATCTAGAGGAACTAGAAATGGCGGAAGAGTCAAATTCTCTAAGAGAAAAAATGTAAAAAAACTCCATATTTGTTATTCTAGGATATGATATAAAATCTTGGCAAGGAGATCCACCAATAAAAAAATCGGTAGGATATGTAAATTGAAGTGGTAAGATGTTTGTAGACACAAAAAAAGTGTTTATAAACATCTTTTTTC
>ERZ777306.3184-NODE-3184-length-17878-cov-53.465747_pt1 | contig 17878 bp, 12 predicted proteins | sample MGYA00374966_ERZ777306 | MGnify/ENA primary metagenome ERZ777306 (study PRJEB29329, sample SAMN06343882) | mouse gut metagenome | isolation source: Mouse cecum | place: Austria: Vienna | collected 2014-11-15 ...
TTGAAATATCAGCTATAATATTATGACTGAAGAGAATTTAAACAAGCTCTTAATAACAAAGCAGCAAATAGATAGTTCGTCACCCTCAATCTTCCGCAAATGCAATCCCGACTTTACAAACAGCGAAAAAACGTAAACAGATTTGTCTCTTTTCACAAAAAAGTAATAAAAGGCGATTTGCAGAAACAAATAAATCGACTACCTTTGTGGGCGATTTAGAGAATCGTAACTACGTATTTTTAATTATATCACTAAAAAAAGAGCTAATTATGACTTATTCACACGAAGTGGAACACATGTGTGTTGTAAAGAAGGGTCCTAACCACGGACCGGCTCCCATACCCGAAGAAGGCAAATGGGTAAAATCTAAAGAAATCGTTGACATTTCTGGTTTGACACACGGTATCGGTTGGTGCGCTCCTCAACAAGGTGCTTGTAAACTGACACTGAACGTTAAAGAAGGTATTATCCAGGAAGCTTTGGTTGAAACTATCGGATGTTCCGGTATGACTCACTCTGCTGCTATGGCTGCCGAAATCCTTCCGGGAAAAACTATCCTTGAAGCATTGAACACTGACCTTGTTTGCGATGCTATCAACACTGCAATGCGCGAACTTTTCTTGCAAATCGTATACGGACGTACTCAATCAGCTTTCTCTGAAGGTGGTTTGATTATCGGTGCAGGTTTGGAAGACTTGGGTAAAGGTCTGCGTAGCCAGGTAGGTACTCTTTATGGTACTTTGGCTAAAGGTCCTCGTTACCTTGAAATGGCAGAAGGTTATATCAAACAAATCTTCTTGGACAAGAACGACGAAATCTGCGGATACGAATTCGTACACATGGGTAAGTTCATGGACGAAATCAAAAAGGGTACTGATGCTAACGAAGCTTTGAAGAAAGTTACAGGTACTTACGGACGCGTAACAGCAGAACAGGGAGCAGTTAAATCTATTGATCCACGTCACGAATAATATAAGGAGGAAAGAAACAATGATTAGAGAAGTAAAATTCGAAAGCCAAGACCGTCGTATCAAACAGATTATCGCTGCTTTGAACGCTAACGGCATCAAAGATATCGAAGAAGCTAACGCTATCTGTGAAGCTCATGGACTTGATCCTTATAAAACGTGTGAAGAAACTCAGCCTATCTGTTTTGAAAATGCAAAATGGGCTTATGTTGTAGGTACTGCCATTGCTATTAAAAAAGGTTGCACAAACGCTGCTGAAGCTGCCGAAGCTATCGGTATCGGTCTGCAAGCATTCTGCATCCCGGGTTCTGTAGCTGACGACCGTAAGGTTGGTATCGGCCATGGTAACCTTGCTGCTATGTTGCTGCGCGAAGAAACTAAATGTTTCGCTTTCCTGGCAGGTCACGAATCTTTCGCTGCTGCTGAAGGTGCTATCAAAATCGCTGCTAAAGCAGACAAAGTACGTAAAGAACCGTTGCGTTGTATCTTGAACGGTCTTGGAAAAGACGCTGCTCAGATCATCTCTCGTATCAACGGCTTTACATACGTTCAGACTCAATTCGATTACTTTACCGGTGAACTGAAAGTTGTTCGCGAAATCGCTTACTCTGACGGTCCTCGTGCTAAAGTAAAATGTTATGGTGCTGACGACGTTCGCGAAGGTGTAGCTATTATGTGGAAAGAAGGTGTAGACGTATCTATCACAGGTAACTCTACTAACCCGACTCGTTTCCAACATCCAGTTGCAGGTACTTATAAGAAAGAACGTGTTCTTGCTGGTAAACCATATTTCTCTGTAGCTTCAGGTGGTGGTACAGGTCGTACTCTTCACCCGGATAACATGGCTGCCGGTCCTGCTTCTTACGGTATGACAGATACTATGGGTCGTATGCACTCAGATGCTCAGTTCGCTGGTTCTTCATCAGTTCCTGCTCACGTAGAAATGATGGGATTCCTGGGAATTGGTAACAACCCGATGGTAGGTTGTACTGTGGCTTGTGCTGTAGACGTAGCTCAGGCTTTGAGCAAGTAATTCAAATAATTTCCATATAGTAAATCCCTATAACTGACAAGGTTATGGGGATTTTTATTTTCTTCAGCAAGCTCGTTCGTAGAACTACTTTTTCACCTTTCTCCTACCTTTCATAATGAGATATGTAAGAGTCGGTGGTTTATCCTTATTATGTGGAAAATCCATCCCTATGCGACAGCCAGTAGTTCCACTTCGAATATCAATGTCGAGTAAGCAGGAATAGAATCAAAAGATTTAATACCGTAACCCATTGCATAAGGTATATAGATGATCCATTTATCCCCAACGTGCATTTTCTGAAGTGCTACCTGCCAACCTTCTATTACATCACTAAGCCGCAAAGCATCCGGACAGGTACGCTCATAAGAATTATCAAATACCCGCCCGTCAATCAGACTTCCCTTGTAATGTACGGTAACAATACTCCGTGGTCCCGGAGAGACAGTTCCTCCACCAGTCTCCAACACTTTATAATAGATACCGCCCGGCAATGCAAAAACACCTTCCTGAGAAGCTAATCTTTTCAGGAACATCCTGTTAGTCTCTTTATATTCTTTCTTTTTTCCCATAAATAATTTCATTAAAGCATACAAAAATAAAAAGAAATGAAAAGAATCTACTATAAAAGCTGTATATTTGTTTGTTGAATCATAAAAACTTTTTCGCTATGGGACAATTTAAAGCTATATGTAGCAACATTGCTATCGGATTATTCTTCCTTGTAATGATGATTGTGAGTTTTTCCGCATGTACAAACAGCCAGAAAGACATCACTCCTTCTGCAGAATACGCGCCATACGTCAATGCATATACAGGCGGAGTCATCTCACAAGGTTCGACCATACGCATCGAACTGACGCACGACCGGCCGATGGTGGATATGAACAACGAACTGAAAGATAATCCGTTTAGTTTTTCACCCTCATTAAAAGGCAAAGCGTATTGGGTTAGCAATAACACCATTGAATTTGTGCCGGAAGAAGGCACACTAAAACCGGGAGCGTTTTATGAAGGGACTTTCCAACTCGGAGATTTTATAGAAGTAGACAAGAAACTGGAAGAGTTCAAATTCTCATTCCGAGTGCAGGAGCGTAATTTTACCATCCATACAGAACCTATAACAATAACAGCTACCCAGCCCGACGAGGTAAGCATAAAAGGAGAAATACGTTTCAGCGACGTAGTGAAAAAAGAAGAAGTAGAAAAGATGCTGACCGCCGGCAATGGGAAAAGCAACAGCTATCCGGTAGAAGTTACTTCCACCGACAACTCTACCCGTTATGAATTCAATATTAACCGGATTCCACGAGAAACGGAAGATTACCAACTAGAGATAAAGGCAAACGGGAAGCCCGCACGAATCGACCGGACACAAAGCGAAGAGGTTTTGATTCCGGCAAAAGACAGTTTTCGTTTCCTGACCGCCGAACGCATCGACCAACCGGAGAATGGGATCGAAATCGTATTCTCCGCTCCCGTATCCAACACACAAGACTTGAAAGGACTGATTGAAATACCGGAAGTATCTTCCTCTATCACTCAAATCAAGGACAACAAAGTGCTTGTCTATTTCGAAACGAACAAGATTAATAAACTGACTTTAAATATCCATGAAGGAGTAAAAAGCAATCAGGAGCAGACTTTAGGGACTTCACATTCTATTTCGTTCAGTGAGCTGAACCTAAAGCCACAAGTGGAAATGTCTACTTCGGCAGCCATTCTCCCCGATTCGAAAAGCTTGATTATCCCGTTCCGGGCTGTCAACCTGTATGCGGTGGATTTGAGCGTGATACGTATTTTCGAGAACAATGTATTGATGTTCATGCAGAGTAACTCGTTGGCTTCTGCCAATGAATTGCGCCGTTCGGGACGATTGGTTTATAAGAAAACATTGTGGTTAGGTAAAGATTCATCCAAAGACGTCCATCGTTGGGAGGATTACTCGATAGACCTTGCCGGACTGATTCATCAGGAACCGGGCGCTATCTACCGGGTTGTCTTATCTTTCCGGCAAGAATATTCAGCATATCCTTGCGGCGGAAGCGATAATCAGGAAATGAAGTTTGCCGATAATGCTTCCGACGGTTTGACAAAAGTAAGCGGAAACGTTTTGTCGGAAGAAGACGAAGCTATGTGGGATGTTCCCGAGGCTTATTATTACTATTACGGTGCAACAATGGACTGGAGCTTATACCGATGGAGAGAGCGGGACAACCCTTGCCATCCATCCTATTATATGAAATCGGACAGGACAGCTTTTTGCAATGTTTTCGCTTCCAATCTGGGAATGATTGTGAAGAAGAACTCCCTGAATAATTTATGGATTGCAGTCAGCAATATTTTAGATACAAAACCGGTAGGCAAGGCGCAAGTCACCGTTTATAACTTCCAGTTGCAGGTGATAGGCAAAGGAGAAACCAATGGAGATGGCCTGGTGGAAATTACTCCGAAAGGTACACCTTTTATTGTCGTCGCCGAATCGGATAAACAAAAAGCCTATGTACGCGTGGTAGACGGAGAAGAGCAATCCGTCAGCCGGTTCGATGTAGGCGGAAAGGATATTCAGAAAGGACTGAAAGGATTTATATATGGTGAAAGAGGTGTATGGAGACCGGGGGATACGTTGCACATATCCTTTATCCTGGAAGACCGCGAGAAAAGAATACCGGACAAGCATCCGGTAGCACTGGAGATTTATAATCCGAAAGGACAATTCTATACCAAGATGGTTTCGACGCAAGGTATGAACGGTTTCTATACTTTTGACGTTCCCACTCAGGCGGATGTTCCTACCGGACTTTGGAATGCTTACGTAAAAGTGGGCGGGACAACCTTCCATAAAGGATTACGCATCGAGACAATAAAGCCCAACCGGCTCAAAATAACGCTGGCACTACCCAAGGTGCTTCAAGCGACAGAAAAAGAGTTTCATGCCCCGCTCACTTCCGCATGGCTGACGGGGGCGACCGCTGCACGCTTGAAAGCAAAAGTCGAAATGTCACTGTCCAGAGTAAACACGCAGTTCAAGAATTACGGGCAATATCTCTTCAATAACCCGGCTACGGATTTCACAACCATCAAAACGGACGTATTCGACGGTGTGCTCGACGCGGAAGGAAGAGCAGGCGTTACCTTGAAACTTCCGGCAGCGGCAAATGCACCGGGCATGCTGAACGCCTCTTTCACTACCCGTGTATTCGAACCGGGCGGAGACGCGAGCATTTACACACAAAGCGTTCCTTTCTCACCGTTCACATCGTATGTGGGTATCAACCTGAATCAGCCGAAAGGGAAATACATTGAAACGGATAAAGACCATGTATTTGATGTTGTTACTGTAAATCCTGAAGGAAAACCGGTAAGCCGTTCAAATTTGGAATATAGAATATACCGTATCAGTTGGAGCTGGTGGTGGGAGAACAGTGACGAATCTTTCAGCTCCTATATAAACAGCAGTTCCATCACTCCGGTAGCCAGTGGCAACCTGCAAACCAACGGTGGAAAGGCTTCCTTCAAGTTCCGTGTCGATTATCCAAGTTGGGGGCGTTATCTCGTATATGTGAAAGATAAAGAGAGCGGACACGCCACCGGTGGTACAATCTATGTAGACTGGCCGGATTGGAGAGGACGTTCAAGCAAATCAGATCCCAGCGGTATCAAAATGCTTGCATTCTCACTGAATAAAGATTCTTACGAAATAGGCGAAACGGCTACCGCCATCATCCCCGCAGCAGCCGACGGTCGTGCGTTGGTATCCATCGAAAACAGTTCGACGATACTTAAACAGGAATGGATAGAGGTATCCAATCAGGGTGATACGAAATATAGCTTTAAGGTTACGCCGGAAATGGCACCGAACGTATATTTGCACATCAGCCTGTTGCAACCTCATGCACAGACGGTCAATGACTTGCCGATTCGCATGTATGGTGTTGTCCCGGTATTCGTGACTAACAACCAGACTATACTGCAACCGCAGATACAGATGCCGGAAGTGTTGCGACCGGAAACGAGTTTCAATGTCACTGTCAGCGAGAAGAACGGGAAACCGATGACTTACACATTGGCTATCGTGGATGACGGTTTGCTGGATTTAACGAACTTCAAAACTCCCGACCCCTGGAATGACTTCTACTCACGCGAGGCACTCGGCATCCGGACATGGGATATGTATGATAATGTATTAGGAGCTTCCGCCGGAAGTTACAGTTCGCTTTTCAGCACAGGTGGAGACGCTTCATTGAAGCCTGCCGACGCAAAGGCGAACCGTTTCAAACCGGTTGTTAAATTCATTGGACCTTTCTATCTGGGAAAAGGCAAGCACCAGACACATACACTGAAGTTACCGATGTATGTGGGTTCAGTGCGTGCCATGGTAGTGGCAGGCCAGGATGGAGCATACGGCAATGCGGAAAAAACGGCTTATGTACGGACACCGTTAATGCTGTTGTCTACCTTGCCGCGTGTACTTAGCATCCAAGAGGAAATTACTGTTCCGGTGAATATCTTTGCCATGGAAAAGCAAGTGAAAAATGTAACCGTATCCATCCAAGCTACCGGTGGCGGAGTGCAGATTGTCGGTTCCACACAAAAACTACTGACTTTCAACCAACCGGGCGACCAGCTTACTTTCTTCACACTAAAAACCGGCAGTAAGACAGGAAAAGCGACCATCCACCTCACTGCAAGCGGTGGCGGGCAGCAGACGAAAGAAACCATCGAAATAGAGGTACGCAACCCGAACCCGATTGTAACATTACGCAGCAGCCAATGGGTAGAAGCCGGACAAAGCGGTGAACTGTCATACAGCCTTGCCGGTTCTTCCAATGATAATCATATCCAACTGGAAGTTTCCCGTATCCCGTCGGTAGACATCAGCCGCCGGTTCGACTTCCTGTATAACTACGAGCATCATTGCACGGAGCAATTGACTTCCAAAGCCCTGCCACTCTTATTCGTCTCTCAATTCAAGGCGATAGACGAACAGGAAGCGGAGAAAATAAAAGCAAATGTACAAGAAGCTATCCGGCAAATTTATGCCCGCCAGCTTCCTAACGGTGGATTTATCTATTGGCCGGGAAATGCCGTTGCTGACGAATGGATTAGTTCATACACGGGAATGTTCCTGACGCTGGCACAAGAAAAAGGGTATGCCGTCCACTCCAATGTACTGAATAAGTGGAAACGCTTCCAACGTGCAGCGGCCCAGAACTGGCGAATGCCTCAGGATGCAAACAACTGGCAGCAATGGCAGTCGGAACTGATGCAGGCTTTCCGCTTATATACATTAGCTTTGGCGGGTGCACCAGAATACGGAGCAATGAACAGAATGAAAGAACAACAAGGTCTATCCATTCAAGCCAAATGGAGACTGGCAGCCACTTATGCCCTGACAGGAAAGATGAAGCCTGCCGAAGAACTGGTGTATAATGCGGAGACTACTGTCACCCCCTATTCTTCTATGAACCGGATTTATGGTTCGTCCGACCGGGACGAAGCGATGATTCTGGAAACATTGCTTCTGATGAACCGCGAACGGGATGCACTTCAACAGGCAAAGAAAGTATCTGAGAATTTATCGCAAGAGAACTGGTTCAGCACCCAATCTACCGCATTCGCTTTGATGGCAATGGGAAGGTTGGCAGAAAAGCTGTCAGGTACACTGGACTTCACGTGGACATGGAACGGTAAACAACAGCCTGCGGTGAAATCTGCGAAGGCAGTATTTGAGAAAGCAATCTCCACTTCTCCGAAATCCGGAACAATCTCTATAAAGAACCAGGGTAAAGGGGCACTGGGCGTAGATGTTATCACGCGCACACAATTGCTGAATGATACACTACCTGCTATCTCGGATAATATACGGATGGATATAAGGTATGCAGATATGAACGGTACGCCTATATCAGTAGATGATATCAGACAGGGAACCGATTTTATCGCCATTGCCTCCATATCCAATATCAGTGGTACTTCGGACTACACTAATCTGGCACTGACACATATCATACCGTCCGGCTGGGAGATATATAATGAACGGATGCTGGTTGCCGACACTGAGAGCCCCGACAATATGGCAAGTACTTCAAGAAACTCAATCAGCAAATATTCTTATCAGGATATTCGCGACGACCGCGTACTGACTTATTTCAACTTGCGCCGTGGCGAAACAAAAGTATTTACAGTCAGACTGCAAGCGACTTATGCAGGAAACTTCATTCTTCCGGCTGTTCAATGCGAAGCTATGTATGACGCAACCATACAGGCACGAAGCAAAGCGGGAAGAACGACGGTGAGCAGGTAAGGTAAGTCCGGCCGGTTCATAGAACAAACCTAACGCATGAAAGTCAAGATATTGAGTTTCTTCAAGAATTTATCCGTCACGAGGAAAGTAATGCTCGGCATCATTACTCTTCTCGTGTTCGGGTATATGTTTTGTCTTCCCCGCCAACTGTTTCATGTCCCCTATTCCACAGTCGTCACCGACCGTAACGAAGAACTATTAGGCGCACGTATCGCCTCCGACGGACAATGGCGTTTTCCCCCACGTAAGACAACTCCGGAGAAAATTAAACAATGCCTCATCACATTCGAGGATAAGCATTTTCACCATCACTGGGGCGTCAACCCGCTATCCATCGGAAGAGCTATCTATCAGAATACCAAGCATAAGCGCATCATCAGTGGTGGAAGTACGCTGACGATGCAAACTATCCGGCTTTCCCGGAACGAATCGAGAACTTTCGGAGAGAAAATAATCGAAATGATTTGGGCTACCCGGCTCGAATTCCGAGCTTCCAAAGAGGAAATCTTATCCATGTACGTATCTCATGCGCCTTTCGGTGGCAATGTAGTAGGACTGGATGCAGCAGCCTGGCGGTATTTCGGGCATTCGGCGGAAGAGCTGTCATGGGCAGAATCGGCTATGCTCGCCGTGCTTCCCAATGCTCCCGCCATGATTCATCTATCCAAAGGGCGGAAAATGCTACTCTCAAAACGCAACCGTCTGTTGAAACAACTTCTTGAAGAGAAAATCATAGATTCATCGACCTACGAACTGGCTGTCACCGAACCGCTTCCCGACGAGCCGCATCCTCTTCCGCAGATAGCCCCCCATCTGGTCAGCCACTTTTATAAAGAAAGAAACGGACAATATACCCGTTCTACCATCGACCGGGGAATTCAGACACATATAGAAGACCTGGCAGAACGATGGAGTAATGAGTTCAACCGAAGTGATATCCGCAATCTGGCCATTCTGGTGATTGACATACCCGCCAATCAAGTGATAGCCTATTGCGGGAATGTACATTTCGACCGAAAGCAGAGCGGCAACCAAGTCGATGTGATTCAAGCCCCCAGAAGTACAGGGAGTATCTTAAAACCTTTTCTATATTATGCCATGCTGCAAGAAGGTTCCCTGTTGCCGGATATGCTATTGCCGGATATACCTATTAATATAAACGGCTTTACTCCCCAAAATTTCAGTTTGCAATATGAAGGAGCTGTCCCGGCTTCGGAGGCGCTTGCCCGCTCACTGAATATCCCTGCGGTGATGATGTTGCAAAGATACGGCGTACCCAAGTTTCACAACTTCCTGCAACAGACCGGGTTCAAAACCATCACCCGCCCCTCATCCCATTACGGATTATCACTGATTCTGGGAGGAGCGGAAGCCACTTTATGGGACGTGACAAATGTTTACGCCCAAATGGGACGGGCGCTTGTCCCCGACTTGACTCCAAGACTTACCAAAGAAAAAGAAGCTAAGATTACAGAAGCGAAAGATGAAGATGAAGAAGAAAAGGAAGAAAAGAAGACAGCCCGGCATACATACATTTGGGACAAAGGCGCTGTATGGCAAACATTCAACGCTCTGAAAGAAGTAAACCGTCCCGAAGAAATAGACTGGAAATCCATTCCGTCCATGCAGGCCATTGCCTGGAAAACAGGAACCAGTTACGGATTCCGGGATGCGTGGGCAGTGGGGGTGACTCCGCGCTATGCAATAGGTGTGTGGGTAGGCAATGCAACCGGAGAAGGAAAGCCCGGATTGGTTGGTGCACAAACAGCTGGTCCCGTATTATTCGATATATTCAATTATCTGCCCGCTTCATCCTGGTTTGAACGTCCGACCGGTGTCTTTGTAGACGCGGAAGTGTGCCGTCAATCCGGTCATCTGAAAGGTCGTTTCTGTGAAGAAACTGATACCGTATTAATTCTTCCTGCCGGACTGCGCACGGATGCCTGCCCGTACCATCACCTTATCACTCTAGCTGCCGACGAGAAACACCGTGTCTATGAGAATTGCGCCAACACAGAACCCATCTTTCAAAAATCATGGTTCACCCTCCCACCCGTATGGGAATGGTATTATAAACAACACCATCCGGAGTACAGACCTCTTCCACCCTTCAAAGCAGGTTGCGGAGAAGATACTTTCCAGCCCATGCAATTCATTTATCCCCCAATCAATGCACACATCAAATTGCCGAAACAACTGGACGGCAGCAAAGGATTCCTGACCGTCGAATTAGCACATACAGACCCCAACGCAACCGTATTCTGGCATCTCGATGATACCTATCTGATGCAAACACAGGATTTTCATAAGATTTCCCTGCAGCCCGCTTCCGGAAAACATTCTTTGACAGCAGTGGATGGAGAAGGTAATACAGTTTCGACTACTTTCTTCATTGAGTGAGCATCAATTTTACTATCTTTGCGCCATGAAACAGCCATTAAAAGAAAACATGCCCTGGAACACCTGCGGAATGACTCAGACCACAATCCCAAGTGTACCGACGCTTGTGCATCTTTCCTATTGTTTTTTCAACATTATCAGCCCTTTAATGAGTATCGTCGTCGCAGCTATCAGATACAAAATCGCGCGACGCTTGTGAACAATCTGGCATAGACTTTGTTTTTGCAATAAACGGACAACGTATTAAACCTAAACAAAAAAAAGTTATGAAAAAGTTTATTGCATTATTAGCATTAGTATTCATAAGTGCAAGCACTATGATGTATGCACAAGAGAGTAACGCAGCAGCACGCCGCGCAGACAGAAAAGCTCAAAGAGATGCGGAAAGAGCTAAACTCCGTGCAGAAGAACAAGTACAGGACATGGCAGCTTACCAACAAGCCGTACAGGCTTTGAAGAACAAACAGTTCGTTCTGGAAGCCAATCAGGTTATCTTCCGCAACGGCATGAGCGCGTTTGTTACTTCAAACACTAACTTCGTTCTGATGAACGGCAACAGAGCCACAGTACAGACCGCTTTCAACACTCCTTATCCCGGCCCTAACGGAATCGGTGGTATCACGGTAGACGGTAACTCTTCGGACATGAAAATGAATGTCGACAAGAAAGGCAACGTGAACTGTTCTTTCAGCGTTCAGGGTATCGGTATCTCCGCCCAGGTATTTATCACTATGAGCAATGGAAGTAATAACGCTTCAGTTACTATCAGCCCGAACTTCAACAGCAACAATCTGACACTGAACGGAAATATCGTTCCGCTCGACCAGTCCAACATCTTCAAAGGACGTTCCTGGTAATCCGGACACAAGAATCTTATCACAACTCCGCTACAAATCGCACAAAATGCGTACATTTGTAACGGAGTTTTTTATTTATCCGTTCTTTAATTATGAGAGAATTCATCATCGCAGACAACCAAGATATCAGCAAGGCGGGAATGATGTTCCTGCTAAGTAAACAAAAGGAAGTAGCCCTCCTTTTAGAAGCTGAGAACAAGGCGGAGCTGATTCAGCAGCTACGATTGTATCCGCAAGCGGTGATTATCTTGGATTATACCCTATTCGATTTTGCCGGAGCAGATGAACTCATCGTCCTGCAAGAACGATTCAAAGAAGCCGACTGGATTCTATTCTCTGACGAGCTTAGCCTTAGCTTTCTCCGACAGGTGCTATTCAGCAGCACGGCTTTCGGAGTGGTGATGAAGGATAACTCCAAAGAGGAAATCATGACTTCCATACAATGCGCTACCCGCAAACAACGGTATATATGCAATCACGTCAGCAATTTACTGCTTTCGGGACATGCTTCTCCGGTAGCTTCATCAGTAGTGGACGACCATTTACTGACACAAACAGAGAAGAATATCCTAAAAGAAATTACGTTAGGAAAAACAACCAAAGAGATTGCGGCAGAGAAGAATCTCAGTTTTCATACGATTAATAGCCATCGCAAGAATATCTTTCGTAAGTTGGGGGTGAACAATGTGCATGAAGCTACCAAGTATGCGATGCGGGCGGGAATTGTGGATTTGGCGGAATATTATATCTGAGAGCATTATCCGACATTCATTATCCCAGCACTATTTAACAGAAGATTTCCCCACTCCCTACGCAAACCTGCGCAGCCTTATCGTAAACAACTCCGAACTGTCCCGGAGCAATGCCCTGTAACTTTTCAGAAGACAAGATGCGAAATCGGTTTTCTCCTTCCTGCACCAGTTTACCTTTGGTAAATTCGGGAGTATGGCGGATTTTAAAGGTTATGTCCAATTCCTTATTCAGTTCTGTCCACGGGTTGTCCGTAATAAAATGAAAGTCGTTGATTCGGAACTCATTACCATATTGCGTTTCCACGCCATAACCGTGGGATACATAAATAATATTTTCCTGAATATCTTTCTTTATCACAAACCAGGGGCCGCCACTCAACCCAAGTCCCTTCCGCTGTCCGATGGTATGGAACCAATAGCCGCGATGCGTACCCAGTTTCTTTCCGGTTTCAAGTTCAATTATCACCCCTTCCTTTTCTCCAAGAAAACGGCGGACAAAATCATTATAATTTATCTTTCCGAGAAAACAAATACCCTGACTATCTTTTCTGCGGGCACTCGGCAAGCCTGCACTTAGCGCTATTTCACGCACTTCCTGCTTCATCAACCCTCCAATGGGAAACATGAGTTTGGAAACTTGCAGATAATCAATCTGAGCGAGAAAATCTGTCTGATCTTTCACGGGATCTTTTGCCGTGCCCAACCAAGTTTTACCATTACGTTGCAAGATGGTAGCGTAATGACCGGTTGCTGTAAAATCAAAATCTTTCCCGACACGCTGTTCAAAGCAGCCGAATTTGATAAGTTTATTACACATTACATCGGGGTTCGGCGTCAGCCCTTTCTTAATCTTGTCAATAGCATATGCCGCCACCTTGTCCCAATATTCGCGGTGCAAATCCACCACTTCCAGAGACAGACCGTACTTTCGGGCAGTAGCAGCAGACAATTCAATATCTTCTTCTGCCAAGCAGTCCATATATTCCGCTCCGTCCATGCCAATCTTAATATAGAAAAGGGTTGGCTTGTATCCCTGTTCGCAAAGGAGATGCACGACAACCGAACTGTCGACACCCCCTGATAATAATGCAGCTATATCCATGAAAAATAACCCATCTATTAATAACCTACTCTATAACAATTAAAGACCCAATAATAACCAAGGCTTATTGAAAGCTTCAACGTTACAAAGATAAGGCCGAATTCTCTAACGGCCAATCACACATTAAAGGCATTTTTATACCATAAATGTGGTAGATAAGCAAAGTATTTCCTACATTTGCACAGTGAAAAGCTTTTTATGATGGCAAAATTAAGAAAGATAATCCTCATACCTGCCCTGGTTATCGTATTTATCAGCGGCTTTTTCTCCTGCGGTGTCGACCGTTGGCCGGAGTATGCCCACATGACTGCACTGGATACATGGATGTACGACATCATGCAACAGAATTATCTGTGGTATCAAGACCTGCCTTCTTATGACGATATGAACCTGTTTCAGGAGCCCGCCACATTCCTGTCTAATGTAAAATCAAAAAACGACAGTTATTCATTCGTGGATTCCGTGATGGAGACTCCATTGCCTACGTATGGATTTGATTATTCACTTGTTAGGAGCGCGGACATTGATACGGCTTACAATGCGTTGATTACTTATGTAATTCCCGGTTCACCAGCAGCACAAGCCGGACTAGTACGTGGCGACTGGATTATGAAAGTCGATACTTCTTATATCAGCAAGAAATATGAAACCCAATTGCTGCAAGGGACAGAAGCCCGGGATTTGGTGATGGGAGTATGGAAGAAAGTTCCTGTTGAAACGGAAGAGGGAGAAGAAAGTGAAGAAACGAAATATGAATATAAAGTGGTGCCGGATGACAGAACACTGGATTTACCGGCTGCACGAGTTGTAGAAGATAATCCGGTACATAAATATGAGATTCTGCCAGTAAAAGAAAATGGTAGGGATATCAAAGTGGGTTATCTCATGTACAACAGCTTCACTGCCGGAACAAAAGCCGAACCGGAAAAGTACAATGACGAACTGCGTCGGGTTTCACAAGAATTCCAAGCAGCAGGTGTGAAGCACGTTATACTTGATTTACGCTACAACGCCGGCGGCTCATTGGATTGTGTCCAACTCTTAGGCACAATCCTAACTTCAAGCGCCCGATTAAACGAGCCTATGGCTTATCTGGAATACAATGATAAAAACAGGGATAAAGATGTCACTATTAACTTTAACCCCGACGTATTGAAAACCGGCGTTAATTTAAATCAGTCCAGCCTATATGCCATCACCAGTTCAACAACTGCCGGAGCACCGGAAATGCTAATCAGAAGTCTTTTCCTGAAAGACAGTTATCCTATTGCAACTATCGGTAGTTCCACCAAAGGGCAAACTGTGGCAACGGAACAGTTCATCAATGAAGAATTCCGATGGTCTGTGAATCCGGTAGTCTGCACGGTTTATAATTCCACTCACGACAATTGGGGAGCTATCATACCTAACGACAAGCTAAAAGTCAGCGAGACAAGCATTGACGGAGTTACCAATTATAGTGAATACCTGCCATTTGGTGACCCCAATGAAAGACTATTGAAAGTGGCAATTGGAGTTATCGAAGGTACTTATCCACCGCAAGAAGAGAAAGAGAAAGACAAATCAAAAGCACAATTTAAGATAGAGAAAAGTGTCAGCAGTCCGGCAAGCAGACGGTTTACGGGTGGAACCGGACTGAGAATCAAATAATAAATAACGTATCCTCAAATATAATATAAAAGGTAAGTATTACGCCGTTCGATTTACTGTTATCCGGCAGCTAACACCTCTTTATCCCTGGGATTATCCCCTTTATGAACTGGGAGAAAGCTCTCCGTTCCTTTGGCCTACAACAAAAAAGGAGAAAGCTCCCACTTTCTCCTTCTATCATAGTTTAACCTCAATCTATTTAATGATTACGTGTCCAAAGATACGACATCAAAAAAGCCAAAGTCAAGTATTCCCCACTTTATTTCCTGAAAAACTTATCAAAGAACAGGATTTGATAATCAATAGAGTTTTTCCAGTATTTTCCGGTATGTCCACCCGGACGGGTAATAAAGTCATGATTAATCTTTCTAGCTAGCAGACGGTTGTGCAAGTCCTTGTTCACATTTAGGAAGAAGTCCGATTCACCACAGTCGATAATAATTGCCAAATCCCCGTTCTCTATTTTATCAATCTGATTAATGACGGTATGTTCGTCCCATGCCTTCTTATTATGTGCAAATTCGCCCAACTGTTTCGCCATCTCCCAGTTTAACGGAAACGGCCGGATATCCACCCCGCCACTGGTACTACCACCGGCACCAAACGTATCTTTATGACGGATAGCATTCCACATCGCCCCATGTCCTCCCATGCTCAAGCCGGTGATGGCACGTCCTTTCCGGTCGGCAACAGTCTTGTAATGATCGTCAATATACTTCACCAGTTCCGATGAGATAAAAGTTTCGTAACGGTAAGACGGATTTTTCGGACTATCCCAGTACCAGCTATTCTTTCCGTCCGGACAAACAAAGATAATTCCTTTTTCATCCGCAATCTGCGGAAGATTCGGCTTCACCCCAATCCATGTCTTTGCGTTCCCGCCATACCCATGCAACAGATAGATGACAGGGCAAGCCACCGCTTTCTTCCCCAGCGCAACATCCGGCGTAACAACTATCACCTGCACATCCTTATTCATGGAAGGACTGTTAACTAATAAAGTATCTACCCGGGCAGCAAAAGAAGGCGCTGCCAATACCAGTATTAAAAAAGCTGACAAAAAAATTCTTTTATTCATTATGTATATATAGTTATATAAAGTTATTCTTCTTTCTCTTCCGAAGAAGAAAATCTGGAAACAGGCACTTCAAAAGTCTTATGGCACTGTACACAGGTATACTCCCAATGATTATCTCCAGGAGGGGCTGCCGCCAACATCGAAAAGATTGCCGCCCCTATTGCACGCAGCCTCTTTCCTTTTTTTAATCTGAACTTAATATCCGACGAACCGCAATACGGACAAAGCGTCAACTCTTCCGGCCAACTCTCGTTATCTCTCAACACCTGGACAGCCCTTGCATAATCTTCATCCGCCACCAATATATCCACCCCTGCTATACTACTCACGCAACTTTTATACAAAGTAGAGAAATTCTCATTGTGCAGAATAGATTCAATGCCTTCATTCTCCAATGCGCCTTGAAGGATATGTGCCTTCATCGCATCATTGCAAGTAATCAATTTTACAGTCTTCATAAGGAATCTGGTTTTAATATGTTCCACAAAAATAAGATATAAAAATGAAATGTGAAACAAAATCCGACCAACTTTATCAATAGGTAAAACGAACCAAATCAGAAGTGCTTCTATTTTTATTCACGGAAGGTATCACTATTTAATACTTTATTTGTACTTTTGCGGCGACAATTTGCAATCACATGAAAAAACTGTTGACGTTGCTATTATTTTCTAACATTCTGCTTTCCCTGTTACAGACACAGCCTGTACATCCAATAAAAGGAACGGCGATTGAGAAAAACAGCCGTCAGCCATTAGAATTCATTAACGTTATACATAAAACATCAAACCAGAAAAGAATATGAAAAGAAAAATTGTAATGATTGCCTTCATATTGTTAGGCATGGGAATGACAGCTTCTGCACAATTCGGCAAGAAGATTAATTTAGGAAAAGCTTTACAAGCAGGTAAAGATGTGGTATCAGCCGTTACGTTATCTGATGCGGACATTGCCAATATGAGTAAGGAATATATGGCATGGATGGATACCCATAATCCATTGACAAAACCTGATACCGAATATGGCAAACGGTTAGAGAGACTTACGGGACACATCAAAGAAGTGGACGGACTGAAACTGAACTTCGGTGTATATGAAGTGATAGACGTAAATGCCTTTGCCTGCGGTGACGGTAGTGTACGTATCTGTGCCGGTCTGATGGATGTTATGACGGACGAAGAAGTAATGGCAGTGGTAGGTCATGAAATCGGTCACGTGGTTCACACCGATTCCAAAGACGCTATGAAAAATGCCTACCTGCGATCAGCAGTGAAAAACGCGGCAGGTGCAGCCAACGACAAAGTGGCCAAACTGACAGACTCCGAACTGGGAGCCATGGCAGAAGCTCTTGCCGGTGCACAATTCTCACAAAAGCAGGAAAATGCAGCCGATGACTACGGTGTTGAATTCTGTGTAAAAAACGGTATCGACCCGTATGCAATGGCAAATGCCTTGACTAAACTGGCCGAACTTGCAAAAGATGCTCCTAAAGCATCCTATGCACAAAGAATGTTCTCTTCACATCCGGACACTCAAAAACGTATCGAACGTACAAAAGCCAAAGCAGACAGCTACGCCAAGAAATAATAAACGATACTTTCGTATGACTACTATCAGGCACGGGATTTTGTATAATTCCGTGCCTGAATATTTATCAATACAACCTATATTCAAATGCCTTAGAGCCTGTTTAAATTCTCTTCAGTCATAATATTATAGCTGATATTTTAACTT
>ERZ777306.3186-NODE-3186-length-17874-cov-5.205511_pt1 | contig 17874 bp, 16 predicted proteins | sample MGYA00374966_ERZ777306 | MGnify/ENA primary metagenome ERZ777306 (study PRJEB29329, sample SAMN06343882) | mouse gut metagenome | isolation source: Mouse cecum | place: Austria: Vienna | collected 2014-11-15 ...
GGCGGATGCTTAACGCCATTCGGGCCTGCGTGGTCATGGTCTGGGAATGCGTCCTCATGTCCCTGGACAATATCCGCAGCAACAAAATCCGTTCCTTTCTGACGCTGCTGGGCATCATGATCGGCGTTACCGCCGTCATCGCGCTGATTACGACGGTTTCCGGCGTGTCCGGCTCCCTGTCTTCCTCCTTCACCGATATGGGCGCCGGCACGCTGACCGTTTCGGTCTCGGGCAGCGACCTGAAAAGCGGCATGACCGCCGAGGATTTGGCCGAGCTCACCGCCCTGGACTGCGTGGACAGCATCACGCCCACCGTCACCATCAGCGCCCAGCTTTCCTATGGCGGCAAGACCAAGAGCCGCGTCACCGTTTCCGGCAAGAACGCCTATTATTTCTGGGTCAACCAGGACACGGCCACCCGGGGACGGGCGCTGAATTTTGTGGATGATGACAGCGCCACCTTTGCCTGCATGATTAGCAGAGACATGGTGGAGCACTTCTTCTACGGGGTGGATCCCCTGGGCAAGACCATCATCATCAACGGCCTGCCCTTTACCATCGCGGGCCTGTTTGAGGAGGACGCCGGCGGCGGCGTAGCCAGCATTTTCAGCGGCACAGCGGACGTTTTCATCCCCTACACCACCGCGCTGAAAATGAACAACGACAACGTGGTGGCCAACTTCACCGTCTACCTGGCGCAAGGCGCTGATTCTGCCGAAGCCGCCTCGGACATCGAAAATGCCATGGACGCCATGTTCAGCTTCGAAGATGATTGCTTTGACGTGACCACCATGTCCTCCATCGAGGACACCATGCAGGAAATGCTGGGCATGATGACGACGCTTCTGGCCGGCATCGCTTCCATCGCGCTGGTGGTGGACGGCATCGGCATCATGAACATGATGCTCACCTCCGTCACCGAGCGCACCACGGAAATCGGCCTGAAAAAGGCCCTGGGCGCCATGCCCTGGCAGATCCAGACCCAGTTCCTGATCGAGTCCTTTCTGCTTTCCATGCTGGGCGGTCTATTAGGCGTCGCGGCGGGTCTGGCGCTTTCCGCCGTCCTCTGCCGGCTGCTGGGAACCTCCTTCGTCCTCAGCGTGACCTCCATCACGCTGGGCGTTGGCTTCTCGGCGGCAGTCGGCATATTGTTCGGCTGGGCGCCCGCCCGTAAGGCCAGTCGGCTTAATCCCATCGACGCACTAAGAAGCATGTAAACCTACCGACTATGAAGGGAGACTTTCACGATGAAATACCGCCTCCGAACCTTGCTTTCCTTTCTTTGCGCACTGCTGCTCGCCGCCTCCGCTCAGGCTGAAACGCTGTCCATGAACGGCACCGTCACCGCCGCCGCTACCCGCGAGGTCTACGCGCCCATCGGCGGTACCGTCGCTCATGTGGCGGTGGAGGCCGGGCAGTCCGTGGCCACTGACGACGTGCTCCTGACCCTGCAAACCACCAAGGTGTACGCCGAGGAGGACGGCACGGTAACAGGCGTCTTCGGCCAGCCTGGCGACGACGCGGAAAGCGTGGCCGAGCGGTACGGCGCGGTGCTCTACATCGAGGGCGACGTGCTGTTCACCGTGTCCGCCTCCACCGACAACGCCTATAACGCCACCGAGAACAAGCTTGTCCATGTGGGCGAAACGGTCTACCTGGAATGCCGCAGCAACAGCGACCGGGTGGGCGTGGGCGTCATCAGCGCCATTGAAGGCACCTCCTACACCGTCCGCGTCCAGGAGGGCGTGCTGATGCCCGGGGATTCGGTCAACGTATACCGCAGCGCCGACTATGCCAACAGCGCCAAGCTCGGCCGCGGCACCGTCAGCCGGGTGAATCCCACGGCCGTCACCGGCAGCGGCGGCATTGTGCGCCTTGCCGTCACGGACGGCCAGCAGGTCAAGCGGGGCGATCTGCTCCTGGAGACCCTGACCGGCAGCTTTGACGGCCTGTACATGAGCGGCGTGGACTTCCTGGCGGAGGAAGCGGGCGTTGTCAAAACCATTCAGCCTCAGCAGGGCGACACCGTGCAGAAGGACAGCGTCATCGCGGTGCTTTATCCCCAAGGCAGCATGCGCGTGGAAGCCTTCGTCCCCGAAGACAGCCGCGGCCAGCTGCGCGTAGGCCTGCCGGTTACGGTGGAGCTGGCTACGGACGAAACGAAGGTCTACCCCGGCGTCATCTCCATGCTCTCCTACCTGGCGGAGGATAGCGGCAGCCAGGACGGCGGCGTGACCTACAAGGTGCTGGTGGACTTCGACCCCGATGAAGCCGTGCACTACGGCATGAATGTGGTGGTTTCCACCGTGGAGGAGGCGGAAAACGATGCTGCTCAGGCCCCCGTCGAAGCCGGTCAGCCCAATGCTTAAGCGCACGGGCCTCCTGCTTGCAGCCCTGCTGCTCGCGATCGCCCTGCCTGCCCTGGCGGAGATCGCCACGCCCACCGACCTGGAAACACCGCCGCCCATGGTCACGCCCGATCCCGAGCCTACCGCCGCGCCCCCCACGGATACGCCCCCAACAGATGTCCCCGCCACAGTCATTCCCCCAACGGATACGCCCCTGCCTGAAGGCGACGGGGCTCCCCCCTGGGGCGGCGGCCGCCCTTCCTTTGGAGGCCGGCCCTCCGGCAGCAGACCCTCTGGCAGCAAGCCCGGCGGCGCTTCCTCCGGGGAGGATGCGGGCTTCCTGGTGACGCCCGGCCAGGCCCTGACCAAGACCCATGCCTCCGGCGATGGCGATATGACGGCATACGGCGCGCTTCCCCTCGCCTTGGACGGCGAGTCCATGACTCTGCTGACCCTGGGCGGGCAAACGGTGGACGTCAGCTGCGACGCGGCCTTCACGGCGGCTGTGGGAAACGCCGCGCTGACCCTCGCCGCCGACGCCTGCACGGAATGGCGGGTGACCTTGGCTGCCTTGGATACGCTGCGCATCAGCGGTATTGAGCGTGTCATTCTGCAATGCGCCGCATGGTCCGCTGAGCTGGACACGTCCCTGACCCTCACCGGCAGCGCTTACACCCGGCTCCGGGCCCAGGGATACGTCGCCGCCGATTTCCTGCTGCGGGTCACGGCGGAAGGCATCGCCGTTGACGCGGCGGGCGAGACCTATCGTCTCCATCAGGGCCGCCTGGAAAGCGAGGCAGACCGCCCATGAAAAAATTTTTTCTCTCCCTGGCGCTGATCCTGCTGTTCACCCCCGGCGCACTGGCAGATACCTGGGCCGGCAAGGTAGAGGCCGACGCCATCACCCTGCTGACGGCAGGCTCCACCGGCACGCTGACAGCCCTGGACATCCTGCCCGGGCAGCTTGTCGAAGCGGATGACACCCTGGGAAGCATCGCCGTCACCCGGCGGTTCGCCCCTGTGAGCGGCGTCGTGGCGGCTGTCCATTTCCAGGAGGGCGACACGCTCAAGGACACGGTGCTGGAAATCGAGCCCATCAGCCCCTACGTCATTTACTGTACCCTGACAGACGGGGTTTCCGCGGAAAACGCGGCCCTTCACTGCGGCGAGACGCTTTTCATCAAGTGCGCCGCCGACGGTTCCCATCGCGCCTTCGGCCGGGTCACCAGCGTGGACGGAACCGACTACCAGGTGGAAGCCCTGGGAGGCGAGCTTTATATTGGCGAGACTGTTTCCCTTTTCCGTGACCAGGATTTTGTGAAGAGCAGCCTTGTTGGACGGGGCACCGTGGTAGCCAGCGAAACCATCGCCGTCACGGACGAGGGCACGCTGCTGTCGCTGAACGTCGCCCGAGGCGACCATGTGGAGCGCGGGCAGCTGCTGTTCGCCACTGCCTCCTCCAAGACAACGGCGCTCAGCGCTCCCTGCGAAGGCATCGTTGTCGAGGTGCTGGCTCAAGCCGGCGATTCCGTGCAGGAGCAGCAGACCCTGGCGCGGATCGCCGCCGGCGTCACCCTGCGGGCTAATGTTTCCGCAGATGACCTGGATCGCTTCCAGCCCGGCCAGCGCATCGCTTATCTTCGGGGCGACGATCCCCACGAGACGCCTCGTCAGGCCGTTGTCACGCAGCTCCTCATCGACACGGAAAGCGGCGGCGCTACCGTGGTTTGCCTGCCGGAGGAAGCGCTGCTGCCCGTCGGTTTGAGCGTCACCCTGACGGATGAGGGCATTGGGGATTGAGCAAGGAATCAAAGCGCTGGACCATTGGAGGTCTCAGGAGCCTGCCGTCAGGTCTCGCTTGCTCCCTGACGGGAGTCAAAATCGCTTTGCGATGAGGAACGCTGGAGGCCTTGCTCCAACCCCTTGACCAAGGGGCATAAGCCCCCGGACTCCTGTATTCGCTTCGCGATCATGCTCGGTATAAACAAAGTGCCTGTCGCGCGTCTCCAAACGCTGCGGCAGGCACTTTCAGTATGTTCATCCATTCAAGCGCCCCTGCCAGAAGGCTTCCAGGGCCTGCTGCGCGTCTCCCTGCCAAAAGCGCCAGTGCGCCGGGCAGAGCCGCTCGTAGTCCGGCTGATGATAGCGGTCGTCCAGCAGCAGCGCCACGCCGCGATCCGTCTCCGTGCGGATGACGCGGCCCACGGCCTGGGCCACCTTCTGCATCCCCGGGATCATGTAAGCGTACAGGAAGCCGTTGTCCAGCTTCTCCTGATAGTAAGCCCGCAGGGTCTCCTGGAACAGATTCACCTGGGGCAGGCCCACACCCACAATGGCTACGCCATCCAGCGCCTCCCCCGGCAGGTCGATCCCCTCAGAAAATATGCCCCCCAGCACGCACAGGGACAGCACTGCCTCCCCGCCTGCCACATAGGGCGCCAGGAACTGCCGCCGCTCCTCGTCGCTCATCCCCTGGCGCTGCACCTGACAGGGGAGCCCGATGGCCTCCGCCACCTGCCGCATGAAGGCAAAGCTTGGGAAGAACGCCATGTATCGCCCCGGTCTGACTTCCGCCATATGCCGGATGGCCGCCGCGATGTCCGCCACCGCCGCTGTCCGGTGCTGATACCGGGTATTGATCCGCTGCCGCAGGATCAGCAGATTTTCCCAGGGAAAGGGCGAGGGGACGGCGAAGCAGGCATCCTCGTCATCGCCCCCCAGAAGGCGCTTCATGGAGGGGAGCGGCTCCATGGTCGCCGAAAAGCACACCACCCCGGACAGCTTCCCCGTTGTCTGAGCCAGATAGGTTGCAACGTCCAGAGCGAAGGCCGTCACCGTCCGCTGCTTGCCTCCCTGCCAGATGTAAGCGTAGTCCGACAGTGCCCCCCGCAGCGCCCGCACAAAGCTCAGAAGCCCGGAGGTCACGTCCAGCATCCGCTCCCCGCTCTCATCCCAGGGGAATCGCTCCATGGCCGCCGCCCCAAAGGCGTCCGCCAGCTCGCTTGCCGCCCGCTCCAGACTTTGGGGAATCGACGTCAACCGTCCCTCCCGGGCATCCTCCTCAGCGGGCAGATCAACAAGGGCCTTCAAGACCTCCGTCATGGCCTTGTACAGGGGATGCTTCCGTCCCGCGCTTTTCCCCACCACCGTCCGAAGCCGACGGATGCTCCCGCCGTCCACCGTTCCGGAGAGCATCTCCCGCACCCGATGGAGCAGGTTGTGGGCCTCGTCAATGAGCAGGGTCACGTTGGCGGTACGGTCGAATATGCGCTGGATGTGCACGGCAGGGTCCAGGGCGTAGTTGTAATCGCATATCGTCAGATCAGCGACCTCCGCCAGGGACAGGCTGAACTCAAAGGGGCACAGATCATGCTTGTCCGCCATGGCGCGGATGGCCTCCGGCGACCAGTCCTCCGCCGTCAGCATTTCCTCCAGCGCCGCGCTGTCCCGCAGGAAATGCCCCTTCGCTCTGGGGCACCAATCGGGATGGCAAACCGTCCGCCGGGGACACTGCTTGTCCTTGGCGTCCAGGGTCAGGGTCCACAAATGGAGCGGCTGGCGTCGCATCCGTGCCAGGGCCTCCAGCGCGCCCTGCCGCTGGGTGGTGCGGGCCGTGAGATAATACACCTGTCCCGTATGGCCCTCCCCCAGGGCCTTCAGCGCTGGAAACAGCGACGCCGCCGATTTGCCCGTACCTGTGGGCATGGAGGCAAACAGCCGCCGCCTCAGCCTGATGGCGGTATAGACCTGAGCGGCCATTTCCCGCTGCCCGGCCCGGTAAGCGCCATAAGGAAAGGTCAGCGCCCGCAGGGAGGCGTCCCGCTCGCGCCGGTGCCGCCGGAGGAGCCGCAGGCGTCGCAGGTAGGGCGTCAGCAGTCCCGCGAAGGCATCCCGGCAGCTTTCCGCCGACCATTCCCGGTCGAATTTTGCCCGCACCAGGCCTGTCCGCGTCACATAGCACACGCGGATCATCACCCGCTCCGCCCCCTGACAGCACAGCATATGCCCATAGCACACCGCCTGCATTTCATGGGCGGGGACGGGCGATTCGGGCGGCTCCTGGCCCTGCCACAGCTTGATCTCCTCCACCCAGGGCACGTCCCCCGGGCAGTAGGCGTCCATGCGCCCCATCAGGCACAATACGGCCGCTTCGTCCTCCACGGGCACCTCCAGGCCCAAGGGAACCTCCGCCTGCCACCCCTCCCCCAGGTGTGACTGTCTGGCCTTATGGCCCAGCATTCCCTCCTGCATATCCCGGACAGAGCCACCGGGACGGATGTCCTCCCCGTGAAGGGTAAATTCCACCAGGGCCCGAACGGCCAGGCGGATTTTCTCCACGCCCGGGGCATCGCGCTCGGACGTGGCCTCTCCCAACCACATGGTGCGCGTTGACGCGCCTGCCTCCGCCATCCCCGGAAGCCTCCTTTCCCTGGATCATCAGACGTATACAAAAGCAGCGAAAGGCATCCTTCCCGATACCCTTCGCTGGAAAATGACCGCACCATGCTGCACCCTGACGATTTCACCCGCCACGGTAGCAGCATGACTTTCCCGGCTCCTTGCCGGAAAACGTGCTATAATCAGAACAGATCGGACGCCTTTTCGATGGCCTCCTGCTGCGCCTGGAGCAGCGCCTCAAACTTGGCACGATACTCGCTGGCAGCGGTCTTGAGGGCAGCCACCTGGGCAGTCAGGCTTTCCTTCTCCTGGGAAAGGCTGCTCAGCTTGGCGTCGGCCTCCGCCTGGGCAGCGGCCAGGATCCCTTCGGCCTTGCGCTCCGCATCAGCGATGGTCTCGCTCTTCACCTTCTGCGCCATCTCCAGGATTTCCCTGAAATCGTCCGTGGGAACAGCGGCTGCGGGGGCCTGCACCGGCCGAATGACCTGGGTCGCTTCGGGCTGCGCGGGGCGGGCTGCCTTGGCCGCCTGCAGTTGCTGCTGAAGAGACTGGATCAGATCCAGCTGACGCACCATTTCGTCACCAATGGCATCCAGAAAATCATCAACCTCCTGCTGGTCATAGCCACGAGGCTTGATTTTGAACTCCTTGGTATCAATCATGTCCACGGTAATCTGCTGCATGATCATGGCTCCTTTCCATATTCGTCCCGGCCGAAGCACGGGTCAAGATTTCGCAAATATCTCCAGGGCAACCGGCAGCCTGTCCTTGCGCGTGGGCGCGCCGACCGTCATCAGACGGATTCGGCCAAAGCCGCGCACGGATATTGTCTGTCCCGCCGTCATCAGGCGATCCACCCGTTCCTCGGGCAGATGCTCCACCGACACGGCGCCTTGGCGGATGAGCTCCGCCGCCCGGGCCCTTGAAGTCTTCATGCCGCTGGCCAGCACACTGTCCAGCCTCAGCGACGCCACGGTATCCCGTAGCGTCATACCCTCCGGCGGACGGATGGTCGGAGGCTTGTCCAGGACATCCACACGGATGGACGCGCTGCCCGCCTTCAGCCATTCCTGGGACAGCCGACAGGCCGCCTCCGGCAGAGTCAGCAGATACGCCTCCCCATCCTGGACAATCAAATCTCCGAAGTAGGCTCGCTCGATGCCCAGAGTCATCAGGCTGCCCAGCAGGTCGCGGTGATCCACCCGGGCAAACCGCCCGTTCCAGCGAATGCGGAGCCACACTCCGGTGAACACAGGTTCCGTACCCGCTGGATGAAAACAAACCTGCACCCGCTCCGCCTCTGGCCATCCCCCGTCAAAGCTGACGGTCACGCCAGCCTGCCGGGCCTCCCGAAGGGCGACGGCTCGTTCATCTCCCGCCAGGAAGCGCCCTGGAACAGGACCGTCCAGCCGCTCAGCCCGCTGCGCCCACTGCCGAAGCCGCAGGATCAGCCGGCCCGCGTCATCATGCGCACCCATGGCGTTACCACATCAGGGGGAAGAAGATCATCGACAGCACCCGGCGCAAAAGGCCCAGCAGCAGCCAGGCCACCGCCACCGACCAGTCGATAATCTGCCACCGCACGGGCAACTTGGCCATCAGAATGCGGCGGATGGGCCGCAGCACCGGCTCGACAATGGCGCGCAGCAATTCCGTCCATTGGTTGGCCGCGGGCCGAACCCAGGACAGGATGACATAAACCAGCAGGGCCAGCTCGTACAGGGACAAGGCCCAGGACAGCAGCGTATAAATCAGGCGCATCGCTTATCCTCAGCGGGCGTAGGCAGTCTGATAGCCGCCAAAGCCCTCGTCATATCGTTCGGTATAGCCGGAGCGGCCGCTGCCGCGCCGGTCACGGAAGCCGCTCACGCGCTGGCCTCCGCCATAGCCGTACCGCCCCTGGCTTTCGGCCATTTCCTGCTGAGGCCAGCGGGCGTTCACATCCTGATCGCTCATGCGGCGGATACCCTCGTCCGGCAGCACCATCACCGTCGCCGGAGACAGCAGGTAAATGTCCCTGGCAGAAATCCGGGTCAGAGTACAGGCCATGGTGAAGGCCGCGCCGAAGAGCAGATCCAGGCAGCGCTGGTTCTCCCGCTCATCGGTGATCTGCTCGGTGGTGACAATGACGCTCTCGCCGTTGCGCATAAAATCGATGATCTTCATGCTGGAGGCCACGCTGGTCATCCGCACCACGCGCTCCACATGGCTGTACGCCCGGCCGTCAGGGCCGACAAAATTACCGGGCATGTAGCTGATGTTGTCCGGGGCCTGCTGGGCGCCGCCCTGATAGGCGGCGGTATAGCCGCCGTCATTGCCGCCCCAGGCGGTTTGCTGATAGGCCGTCTGCTGATAACCGCCCATGGGCTGCTGATTCATGCCCTGCTGGTAGGCCGTCTGCTGCCAGCCCTGGTAGCCGGTCTGCTGATAAGCCGTCTGTTGATAAGCGGTCTGCTGGTAATTCGTCTGCTGATAGCCAGGGTTCTGGTATTGCCAGACATTCGGCTCCCCCATGCCCTGGTAGCCGCTCGCGGGCTGCTGCCATTGGAGGGGATTCATCCCGGTAAAGCCCTGCTGCTGGCTGGCGAAGTCCGCCTGATCGGCCGCCGCATCCTGAACAGGCTGCTGACGCAGCGTCTCCCGGATGGTCTTGTGGCGGGATGTCTGCGGGCGATAGCCGCTGAAGCCGCCATTGGCCATGTTGGACTGGATATCATCCTGCCCCGCTGCGGCCGCCCGCTGCTTCATTTTATCCAGCAACGCCTGGGTCAAGTCTAAAAACGACATGCCATTTCCCCCTATGCTTGTTACCGATAGCTTCGCTGGCCGAAGAGCGCGCTGCCCACCCGGACCATGGTAGCCCCATGACGCGCCGCCAGCCTATAATCACCCGACATGCCCATGGAGAGCTCCTCCATCTCGACGCCCTCCATCGCTTCCTCGCGGAGGCGGTCGAAGAGCTGACGCATACCGGCGAATAAACCTGACAGATATGCCTGATCGTCGCTTTGCGGCATGACGGCCATCAGCCCACGCACCCGCAGGCCGGGCATCCGCCGCGCCTCCTCCAGGAAGGAGCGAACCGTCTCCGGCGCCATACCGCCCTTCTGCGGCTCTCCGGCGGGACTGACCTGCACCAGCACATCCATCATCCGGCCATGGCGCTGGGCCTGCCGATCAATTTCCGCGGCTAAAGACAGCCTGTCCAGAGAATGAATCAAGCATACATCCTCTATTATATATTTAACCTTGTTACTTTGCAACCTGCCAATGAGGTGAATCCGAAATTTTCTTTCCAGGGCGGCGCGTTTTTCCAGGATTTCCTGCACGCGGTTCTCGCCAACAGCGCTTACGCCGCAGTCCAGCAGCGGCAAAATCATTTCCGGCGGATGCGTTTTGGTCACCGCGATCAGCCTGGGCGGCGGATACCGCCCCTCGGACGCCTGAGCAAGCTCCGCCTGAACCTGCCGGACACGCTCGCCCAGCAGCTTCGAAAAATTCTCCTCCATGGCGCTTCCTTCCCTTCCGCTTTGTTTCCGCCGTCAGAACAGCAGCACGGTCTGCCCCTCATACAGCAGGCCCTGCTGGATGGCCGTGATATACACGTCGTCCCCATCCCGAAGCAGGATATTCACCGGGATGAAGGAGGTGTTATCGCCGTCCCGCACCACCACGCCATCGGTATTGTTGTACCGATACAGCGCCCTGGCGGGAACGCAGAGGCTGGAAACATAGTCGCCCAGCTCCGCCTGACAGGTGCGCATGTACAAAACCTGCTTCACCGGGCCCTGAACCGAAAGGCACACCAGCAGTTCTCCGCCCGAGCGGGTGAAGGACTCCACTCTGGCGTTGACCGTGGTATTCTCAAAGCCCTCCAGCTTCAGCTCGTAGGTTTGCCCCTCCACGGGGTTCCATGTGCTGTCGTCTGAAAGGAACAGCACATGCCACATGCCGTCACGCACCATGCGGTAGATGGTGGTCTTGCCCTTCTCCGCCGTGGAGCGCTCGGGGCGGAAGCCGTTGTACATCCGCCGAACCTCCGCCGGGGTGAAGGAATCATAATTGTTGGATGTCAGGGTGTACTCATAACCGTCGGAATAGAAGCTGACAACGCCTTCCGCCGTGGCTGCATAGGGCTTGGTCCAGCTCTGAATGCGCTGCAGCTGGCTCAGCTCGTCATCCAGCAGGCGGCTCAGCCGCTGATCCCCCGCGTATTTCTGTTTGAGGTACTGCTGCCGGGCGACGATGGCCGCGTCCAGCAGGCGCTCCTGATTGGCCATGCTGCCCCTGGCCCCGGCAATCATCTCCCGCACCTCCCGGGCACGGGACAGCACATCGCTTTCCAGCCGGGCCATCTTGGCGTCGTAGGTAGTTTCCTTGGCCAGCAGCTCCAGCTGGTAGTCCCGGATCTGATCGCGGTAGTCCTGGAGGTTATTGACCTCCCGGGTGGAGAAGCTGGAGGAATACACGTTGCAGATGGTGGTGCCGCGCTGCACCAGGCTGCCCTCCTCCGCCTCATATTCCACGGAAGTCACGCCCTCGGCGTCATAGGGCGTTTCGCCGCGGACAATCAGACAGTCGCCGGAATACCGAGCGCCCAGGGTGCCCGCCGTGATGACGGCCTGGGTCGCCGCCGCCGGGGCCAGCGCCGTGTACAGGTACCAGCCCGCAAAGCCGAAGACCGCCAGAAGAATCAGGATTTGAAACAGGTTCAGCTTTTTCTTGGGAGGCTTGGGCGGCTGAGGCGGTTGCATTTGATACATGGCACTGCTCCTTACGGCCGCCGTCATGGCAGCCTGTCCTTCTTCACATCTTCTCAGTTCAGCGGCTCCGACATCTCGCGAAGTCTGGCCAGGATCCGCCGCTCCATGCGGCTGACCTGCATCTGGCTCACGCCCAGATGCCTGGCGGTCTCCCGCTGACCCATGCGCTCCATATAGCGCAGTTCCAGCAGGCGCTTTTCCTGGGGCGTCACCTGACGCATCACCCAGTCCAGCCAGGCTTTCTGCTCCACCTGCTCATAGCCCTGATCCACCGCGCCCAGCCGCTCCTCCAGCAGCTGCGCATCGCCGTCAGCCGAGGACGCGCCGCTCAGAGAAAGCACCTCCGCGCTATCCCGCTGATCCAGCAGATTCAGCAGTTCATCCGGGGACATACCCATGGCGGCCGCCAGCTCCCGGATGGAGGGCTCGCGCTGCAGTTCCTGGGTCAGCCGCTCCTGCACCCGCTGCATCCGGTACAGCCGGGAACGGCTCTCTCGGCTGATGCGAACCGCCGAGCCCTTATCGCGAATATAGTTGCGCACCTCCCCGGTGATCGTCGGGGTCGCGTAGGTAATAAACTTCAGTCCCCGTTCAGGCTCGAAGCGGTCGATGGCCTTCAGCAGCGCCATGGCGGCTACCTGCTCCAAGTCCTCCGCCTCCACACCCTGACCCGCAAAGCGGCGGGCGATGTGGCGGCACAGGGGCATACAGCCCTCCACCAGCGTCGTCAGCACCTCCGGCGAGGGCTCCCTGGCATATTGCGCCAACAGCGGCGTCAGCTGCGTATCATTCATGCCGCTGCACCTCACACCGCCTTGGGCAGGGTCAAATCAATCCGCTGAACGCAGCCGCAGGCGCAGGCGCACAGCGTCACCTCCGGAATCAGCGTTTCCAGCACCGCCTGCGAAACCGCCGTTCGATCGGTACAGTCGGTTCGCTTGTCCCCGGCAAAGCGGGCTTCCAGGCTGACGGTCAGGCGTTCGCCGCCGTCCCGCACCGTCATTTCGATGCTCTCCACCGGTCGGCCCTGATGCAGCAGGCAGTCGCAGGCCTCGTCCGCCGCCGTGCGCAAATCGTCCATAGCGCCCACGTTCAGATCCTTGAGCACCGCCACGCCGCCCAGCGCCGTGCGGATGACCAGGGCAAACTCCCGCGCCCCCGGCACCCGCAGGCTGATTTCAGCCTCACCCATGTTGCTGCCTCCTGTCATCCGCTCCCCGCGGCAGTTCCCTGGCCGTAAGCCAGTCCAGTTTATTTTATCACATCCAGCAGCATCTTGGCAAGCAGAAGGGCCAGCGCCGCCATCAGCATCCGCCGGATGAACCGCGATCCCCGGCGAATGGTCATGCCCGCGCCCAGGATATTGCCCGCCACGCCGCAGGCCGCCGCCGGAAGTCCCAGGAGCCACAGCACCTGTCCCGCCGCCATAAGCGCCGCGAGGGCGGCAATGTTGCTGGCCAGGTTCACCAGCTTGGCCGTGCCGCTGGCCGTGACCGCCTCCAGCCCCAGCACGGTGGTGAACAGCAGGATCAGGAACGTGCCCGTCCCAGGCCCCACCAGCCCGTCATAGAAGCCCACCGCGAAGCCGATAAGCAGGCTGACGGGCTTCACCGCGCCCGCAGGGACACGGCGGACGGCGCCCAGCTGACGGCCTTCCCACAGCACCACCAGCGCCGCCATGGGAATCAGCACCAGCATCATCACCCGGACGGACTGCTCAGGGATGTGCCGAAGCAGCTCCGTGCCCAGCCAGCTGCCCGGGAAAGCCCCGCAAGCCGCCAGCAGCGCCACCGCGGCATTCACCCGCCGGGAGACGGCGAACCGGGCCGAGGACGCCATCGTGCCCAGAGAGGCGGACAGCTTGTTGGTGCCCGCTGCCAGTACCGGTGGAAGCCCCGCCAGGTAATACGCCGGCAGGCTGATGAGCCCGCCGCCCCCGGCCGAGGCATCCACAAAGCCTGCCAGGAAGGCTAGCGGACACACCTTCAGAAGCATGGTGACGGTAATGTTCATGCGCATCATCCTCTTGTCCGCGTGAACAGCAATGGAGCGCCAGATCCTGACGCTCCACCGCTGTTCATGCCGTTGTATCTTTTGTGATAAAGCCCTCAGCTCACAAACTCGTCGTAAATGGCCCGGATGGTGCGCTCAAAATCGCAGTCATCCACACCCACGATGATGGACAGCTCGCTGGAGCCCTGGTCGATCATCCGCACATTGATGCCCGCCCGGCTCATGGCCGAGAAGAGGCGCGCGGCAGTACCGCAGTTGTTCACCATGCCCCGGCCTACCGTGGCGATGATGGACATGTTGTCATGGACGGTGATGGTGTCGGCCCCGGTTTCCCGAACGATGCCGCTGATGATTTCCTCCCGCACAGGCTCCAGCTGATCGCCGGCGGCCACCACGCACATGGTGTCGATGCCCGTGGGCAGATGCTCAAAGGACAGCCCGCATTCCTCCACCACCTGAAGCACCTTTCGGCCAAAGCCCTTCTCGCTGTTCATCATGGCTTTTTCCACGCTGATGACAGAGAAGCCCTTGCGTCCCGCCACGCCGGTGATGGTGGGCTGAGAGCCGCACCTGGGCGCCGTCAGGCTGATGATGGTGCCGGGATGGCCGGGATTATTGGTGTTGCGGATGTTGGTGGGGATGCCCGCACGATGCACGGGGAACACCGCGTCCTCATGAAGCACCGACGCGCCCATGTAGGACAATTCCCGCAGTTCCTGATAGGTAATGGAACCGATCTCCCGCGGATTCTGCACGATGCGGGGATCCGCCATCAGGAAGCCGGAAACATCCGTCCAGTTCTCATAAACATCGGCGCAGACCGCTCGGGACACGATGGCCCCGGTGATGTCGCTGCCGCCCCGGGAGAAGGTATGTACCTCGCCGTCGGGCATGGCGCCGTAAAAGCCGGGAACCACCGTGGGCACGCCGTCCGCCAGAGCCTGCCCCAGCACCTCGTTGGTCTTTTCGCTGTCCAGCAGGCCATGCTCGTCAAAGCAGACGACCTTGGCGGCATCCAGGAAACGCCAGCCCAAATAATCCGCCAGCAAAAGACCGTTGAGGTACTCGCCCCGGGAGGCGCAGTAATCCGCGCCGGCGCCGCCAGCGATGCGCTCGTTCACCTCGTCCAGGGCCGCGCCCAGATCGCAGGAGAGATGAAGCTCCTCGGCAATATCTATGTAGCGGGCGGCAATCAGGTCAAAGGTATCCTGAAAGTCCGCGCCCTCGGAAGCCTCCCGATGGCAGCGGTATAGCAGATCCGTCACCTTGTCGTCATCCTTGAAGCGCCGTCCGGGCGCGGAGGGCACCACATACTGCCGGGCGGGATCCATCCCCAGGATGTCCTTCACCTTGGCAAACTGACCGGCGTCGGCCAGGGAGCTGCCGCCAAACTTCGTCACAATCTTCTTCAACACGCTCTACCTCCAGCAATCGCGGACTTTGCCCACGCGACCCACAAATCATACAGCCCCGGACAGCCTTCTGTCAACGGCGCGGCGGCCTTTTTCCCGAAAAAAACCGACATAGTACATTTTTTCGTTCCGTTCCCCGGCATCCGTCCGCGCTCACTGCCCATCGGCCAGCCGGGACAGCACCGCCACGTCACGGTACGCGCCGTCTCGGAAAATCTCCGCCCTCATAAGGCCCTCCTGGCAAAAGCCGCAGCCCTCATAGCAGCGGATGGCCGCTTGGTTGAAGGCGAACACGCTCACCTTGAGCTTATGCAGGTTCATCTCCCGAAAGCAGAAATCGCACAGCAGCCCCATGGCCTCCCGTCCATAGCCCCGCCGCCGGTAAGGCGCGCCGATCATGATGGCCAGCTCGGCCAGGCGGTTCTTCCAATCCAGCCGGATAACGCCGCAGCGCCCCACCAGGCTGCCCTCGAAATCCTCCACCGCGAACTGGTACTCCCCCCGAGAGTAGCTGGTCTGCTGCTCCAGCCAGCGGCGCTCGTCGCCGTAGGAGGCAGGGAAGGGAATGCCGCTCATCATATCCCGCAGGGTACCCAGGTCGTTCATGAAAGCATGGTTGGCGTCCAGATCATCCTGTTCAAAGGCCCGCAGACGCACCAAAGCCCCCTCGATCACTGCGCACTCACCTCCGTTTCGTCAAAGTCCTCCCGCAGGATTGCCATCAGCACCTCGTCCCGGAAGCAGCCGTCCCGCCAGATGGCCTGGCGCTGCACGCCCTCCTCCCTGAAGCCGCAGGCACGGTAGCATCGTCTGGCCCGCTCATTGTCCGCGTGGACGGTCAGTTCGACGCGGTTGAGTCCCAGGGTCATGAAGCCGTAGCGGCATAACAGGCGGATGGCCTCCCGGCCCACGCCCCGACCCCGGTCTTTCTCCGCCGCGATGGCAATGCCCAGCACCGCCTTGCGGTCGCGGTTGTTGATGCTGTTCAGGTCGATCTGGCCCAGATAATCCCCGGTGCCCGCCTCCGCGATGACGAAGGCCGCCCTGTCCGCCGGGCCTTCCAGCACCCGGTCGATGTACACCCGGGCGTTTTCCTCCGTATAGGGCATGTCGAACAGGTGCGTCAGATAGCGCACGACGTCCTTGTCATTCACCCAGGACAGAATATGTTCCTGATCCTCCCGGCGGTACGGCCGGAGCATCACCTTGGTTCCTCTCAAAATCGGCATGTTGTCCTCCTTACGCCCCTTCCCGGGGCAAAAGCGCCGCCATGGTCCGCAGCCGCTCCGCCAGGGAGGTGTAGCGGCCCAGGATATGGTCGTTCTCCACCAGCTGGCCGATGACCTCGTCCCGGCCCACGAGCACCACCAGGCTTCTGGCGCGGGTGAGGGCGGTGTAGAAAAGGTTGCGGGTCAGCAGCATGGGCGGGCCGCCTACCACGGGCATCACCACCGCCGGGAACTCGCTGCCCTGACTCTTGTGCACGGACAGGCAATAAGCCAGGTCGAGGTTTTCCAGCTGGGCGGACTGGTAAACAACTTCCTTCTCCTCATCGAAAAGGACGGTCAGGCAGTGCTCCTCCACATCCACCTGGGTGATGAAGCCCACATCGCCGTTGAAGACCCCCGCGCCGTCCTCCCAGCCGGCGGCCGTTTCCCGCCGCCACTCAATCTGGTAATCATTGCGGGTCTGCATCACCTTGTCGCCCTGGCGGAAGACAGTCTCGCCGTAGGTGAGCTGAGGCTTGTCAAGCTCCGGCGGGTTCAGGGCGGACTGCAGGAGGGTATTCAGGGCAGCCACGCCGCACTCGCCCTTTTTCGCCGGGGCCAGCACCTGGATATGGCGCACGGCGAAGTCCGCCATGTCCTCCCCGCTGCCCAGGAAACGCGGCAGTCGCTCTGTCACCAGCTGAACGATGGTGTTCGCGGCTTCGCGCGGATATGCTCTGCGCTCGAAAAAGAAGTCGGTGCCCCGCTCGTTGAGCAGGGGCATCTCGCCCCGGTTGATACGGTGGGCGTTGACCACGATGCGGCTGCTTTCCTCCTGACGGAAGATTTCCGTCAAGCGCACATGAGGCACGACACCGCTGGTCAGAATATCCCCCAGAACGTTGCCCGCCCCCACCGAGGGCAGCTGATCCGCGTCTCCCACCAGGAGCAGGCGCGTTCCCAGCTCCACCGCCCGAAGCAACGCCTTCATCAGCTGCAAATCCACCATGGACATCTCATCCACGATGATGCAGTCCCCCTCAATGGGATTGTCCTGATTCCGGGCGAAGGAGCTGTCCTCCCCGCCGTATTCCAGCAGGCGATGCAGCGTCTTCGCCTCGCAGCCCGTGGCCTCCGCCATCCGCTTGGCCGCCCGGCCTGTGGGCGCACACAGCACCACCTCATTTTCCCGGCTCATCAGGGCAATGATACAGTTAATAATGGTGGTTTTGCCCGTACCGGGGCCGCCGGTAATGACCAGCACGCCGGTCTCCATGGCCTTGATAATGGCCTGCCGCTGCTGCGCGCCAAAGGAAATGCCCTGGCTTTTCTCAAAGCGCCGCACCTCCTTGTCCGCGCCGTGACTGCGCGAGGGAGGCAGCGCGGCCATCAATTCGCACAGGCGCGCCGCCACCTCCCGCTCCGCCGAGTCATAAGCCGGGAGGTAGACCCTGACAGCCTCCTCCTCCTGGACGATCAAATCCCGGTTCAGCGCCAGCTGATCGACCTGCCGCGCGCACAGAGCAGCGTCAATCCGCAGCAGCTGCGCTGCCTTGCGCTCCAGCTCCTCCCTGGGCAGATACACATGGCCCAAGGACGCCGCGGCGTCCTTGAGGATATACCTCAGCGCCGCCTGAATCCGGCCCTCGCTGTCCGCCGCCACACCCAGCGCCGTGCCGATGCGATCCGCCGTCAGGAAACCCACGCCCTCCAGATCCTCGCACAGCCGATA
>ERZ777306.3190-NODE-3190-length-17852-cov-62.675395_pt1 | contig 17852 bp, 18 predicted proteins | sample MGYA00374966_ERZ777306 | MGnify/ENA primary metagenome ERZ777306 (study PRJEB29329, sample SAMN06343882) | mouse gut metagenome | isolation source: Mouse cecum | place: Austria: Vienna | collected 2014-11-15 ...
TCATCCGCTTCGCCCTTGCGAAAGGTGCGGTCACTTACGGCTTGGAGCTGATGATAGCTCTGTTTAAAATCGTGCAGGGCGTGATTTCCGCCATTATGAAAGCCGCAGGCTTTGGCTCGGCGCAAAAGACCGTCTTGCCGCAGGAGATTGTGACAGCCGTGGAGGACTGCGGCTTTTTCGAGAGCATCCCCTTATGGGCAGTCACGCTGATAGGCGGGCTGTTTATCACGGTATTGTCGTTCATTATGATAATGTCGGTGTATGGGAGATTTTTCAAGCTATATTTATATACCGCCATCGCCCCCGTGCCGCTGTCCTCGTTTGCAGGAGAGCCGAGCCAGAGCGTGGGAAAGAGCTTCATCAAGAGCTACTCCGCCGTGTGCCTTGAGGGGGCAATCATCGTGCTTGCCTGCATCATCTTCTCGGTGTTTGCGGCGTCCCCGCCCGCAGTCAACCCCGATGCGGCGGCGGTCACGATGGTATGGGGCTATATCGGGGAATTGGTGTTCAATATGCTCGTCCTTGTCGGTGCGGTCAAGATGGCAGACCGTGTGGTAAGGGAAATGATGGGCTTGTAATTACCCCACAGGAAAGGAAAATTGAAATGAAAAAAGAAACGAAGTATTGCCAGAATTATAATATCCATCTGTTAAATGGAGAAGTCATTGAGGCTTCCGAAGCCTATGACCTGCCTGCTGAAAAAGGGCTGGTCGGAAAATTTGGAAAAGCGGACGATAACGAGATATTTGAAATCGGGGATGCCATTTCTGGGTTTGCATATATCCCGAAACGCAGCATCCTCTTTATTTCGACGGGAGACGTCCGAGAGGGGCGGTGCTGATATGGAAGTCAAGATAAATAAGGAAATCCGCAACTACACGGAATCCATGTTCTTCGGGCTGTCGATGCGGCAGTTCCTGTTTTCCGTGCTTGCCTGCGGCGTGGCGGTCGGCTTGTTCTTCCTGCTCCGTGGCAGGTTCGGGACGGAAACATTGAGCTGGATGTGCATCTTGGGGGCTTCCCCTTTTGCGGTCATGGGCTTTGTAAGGTACAACGGCATGACCGCCGGGCAGTTTGTGTGGGCGTGGATAAAGTCGCAGTTTCTGATGCCGAAGAAGATTTTGTTTGTTCCAGAGAATTTATATTACGAAGCGGTGAAGCAGGCACTGGACGCACATGAAAAAGGCTTGCCCGCCGTGCAGGATAAGAAAAAGAAAAAATGCAGGAGGGCAAGGCGCAATGCGGCAAAGGAGCGGAGAAAACAGGCTGAAAAATCCAGAAAGAAAAATAAGAAATTAAGAAAGCGTAAGGAGGTAGACTATGATTAAGACGCTGAAAACGCTGTTCAAGCAGGACAGGGAGAAATTCATTGTGCCGAAGTCGGTGCAGGCGGTCATCCCGTTAAAGACCATGTGGGAGGACGGCATTTTCCTCGTGGGCAGGAACAAATACGCAAAGACATTTAAGTTTGAGGACATCAACTACGCCGTGGCAAGCCGTGAGGACAAGGAAGCGATGTTCCTCGAATACTCGGAGCTTCTTAACGCCCTCGATAGCGGGGCGACCACGAAAATCACGATAAACAATCGCAGGCTCAATAAAGCGGACTTTGAGCAGACCATCTTAATCCCGATGGCGGAGGACGATTTGGATAAATACCGCAAAGAGTATAACAAGATGCTGCTCGATAAAGCAACGGGGGCAAACTCCACCGTGCAGGATAAATATGTGACGGTTTCCGTCTGCAAGAAGAACATTGAGGAAGCGAGGAATTATTTTGCCCGTGTCGGTGCTGACCTTATCGGGCATTTTAACCGTTTAGGCTCGAAGTGTACGGAACTGGACGCTAACGACAAGCTGCGTATCTTCCATGATTTTTACCGCACGGGCGAGGAAACGGCGTTCTCCTTTGACATGGCACAGACCATGCGGAAAGGTCACGATTTCAAGGACTATATCTGCCCCGACTCCTTTGAGTTCGAGAAAGATTATTTTAAGATGGGAAACCGCTACGGGCGTGTGATATTCCTCAGAGAGTACGCCGCCTATATCAAGGACAGTATGGTGGCGGAGCTTTGCGAATTAAACCGTAACATGATGCTCTCCGTGGATGTTGTTCCTGTCCCGACGGACGAAGCCGTGCGGGAGGTGGAAAACCGCCTGCTCGGTGTGGAAACCAACATCACGAACTGGCAGAGGAAACAGAACCAGAACAACAACTTTTCCGCCGTCATCCCCTACGACTTGGAGCAGCAGAGAAAAGAGAGCAAAGAGTTCCTCGACGATTTGACGACCCGTGACCAGAGGATGATGTTTGCCGTTCTTACGATGGTGCATACCGCAGATACCAAAGAGCAGCTTGACAATGACACGGAAGCCCTGCTTACGACGGCACGGAAACATCTTTGCCAGTTTGCCGTGCTGAAGTACCAGCAGATGGACGGTCTGAACACCGCCCTGCCGTTCGGCGTGAGGAAGATTGATGCGTTGAGGACGCTGACAACGGAGAGCCTTGCGGTGTTTATCCCTTTCCGTGTGCAGGAAATCTACCATAAGGACGGCGTGTATTACGGGCAGAACGTCATCAGTAAAAATATGATAATCGCCAACCGCCGCCACCTGCTGAATGGAAATTCCTTTATCCTCGGCGTGTCTGGTGCAGGCAAGTCATTCACGGCAAAGGAGGAAATGACGAACATCATTCTGACCGACCCCAACGCCGATGTCTTGGTTATAGACCCAGAGCGAGAATATTCCCCGCTTGTAAAGGCAATGCAGGGCGAGGTCGTCCACATCTCGGCGACGAGCGACAACCACATCAACGCAATGGACATGAACTCTGATTACGGCGATGGTGCGAACCCCGTCATCTTGAAATCAGAGTTTATTTTGTCTTTGTGCGAACAGCTCATTGGCGGGGCGAGCCTTGGGGCAAAGCAGAAATCCATTATAGACCGCTGCACGGCAAGCGTCTACCGCTACTACCAGCAGGGCAACTATATGGGTACGCCGCCGACCTTGCAGGACTTCCGTGAGGAGCTGTTAAAGCAGGATGAGCCAGAAGCGCAGGAAATCGCCCTTGCGATTGAGCTTTTCACGGACGGCTCACTCAACACCTTTGCCAAGCATACGAACGTGGATACCCACAGCCGCCTTATCTGCTACGACATTCTGGATTTGGGCAAGCAGTTACAGCCTATTGGTATGCTCGTCGTCCTCGACAGCATTTTAAACCGCATCACCCAGAACAGGGCGAAAGGCAGGAACACCTTTATTTTCATTGACGAGATTTATCTGCTCTTTCAGCATGAATACTCGGCGAACTTCCTCTTTACCCTCTGGAAGCGTGTGCGTAAGTACGGGGCGTACTGCACTGGAATCACACAGAATGTGGACGACCTCTTGCAGAGCCATACGGCGAGGACGATGCTTGCCAACTCTGAATTTATCATCATGCTGAACCAAGCATCCACAGACCGTATCGAGCTTGCGAAGCTCCTTAACATCTCCGATTTGCAGATGAGCTATATCACGAATGTCGGTGCGGGGCAGGGATTATTGAAAGTCGGCAGCTCCCTCGTGCCGTTCGTCAACAAATTCCCACGCAATACGGAGCTGTATAAGCTGATGACAACGAAATTTGGGGAGTGCTAAAAGGAGGGATTTTTATGTCAGAGATAAGGTTTCGCAACGCAGCCCACCGTGATTTTTTTCTGGAAAGTATGATGAAATGCAAAGTCAACGACTGCTACCACAGGGCGTTTTTCTATGTGATGGGGATTGCGGGGGAAACAAGGCAGAACATCAACGCCATGTTCGATTTTAAGACGGACTGCATCAAGCCAGAGGGGATGCACGCAGGCTGGCAGACGAGCGGCACGGTCAAAGTCTGCCACCTTGCCTTTAACCTCTGGAACGGTTACGCCGAGGAGGGGCGTGAGAAACTTTTCACGCCAGAGGAATTGTTCTGCTGCGAATTCGCCCCGTATTTCATGGAGGGCATCAAGGCACGGTATCCAGAATATTGCAGGGACTTACCCACGCCCAAGAAGCAGGCGGAGCATACACGGTAACTGAAAATAAAAAAACAAGAATAAAGAAAGGAATAATTTATGAATCTGATAAACTATAAATGTATTCTCTGTACCGCCGCCGCTGTCGTCCTTTTGGGAGCGGCGGTTTTTTGCGGCTTTAAGATTTACAGCCATTACCAGCAGATAGACGAGCAGACCGAAGCCTTTGCGGAGATTGCCGAGGTTGTGGAGAACGCCGAGCCAGAGGAAGAACCGCCAAAAGATAAGGATACGCCCGTCAGCGAGGGCGAGGATATATTGGCAAAATACAAGGAACTGTATTTGCAGAATGAGGATATGGTCGGGTGGATTGCCATTGACGGAACAGGCATCAACTACCCCGTCATGCAGAGCAAGAACAATCCCAACTTCTATCTGAAACACAGCTTTGAAAAGGAATACAGCGACTTAGGCGTGCCGTATATCCAAGAGGACTGCGACATCCTAACAAGCGACAATCTGGTTATCTACGGACACCACATCAAAGGCGGCAGGATGTTCGGGGCATTGGAAGATTATAAATCCAAGAACTTTTATGAGAAGCATAAGACCATTCAGTTTGACACCCTCACGGAGCAGGCGCAGTATGAAATCATTGCCGTGTTTAAGACCGTGGCGTACAGCTCACAGGGCTACCGCTACTATGATTTTGTCAATGCGGAGAATGAAAAAGAATTTGATGCCTTTGTCGGGAAGTGCAAGGAGCTTGCCTTGTATGATACGGGCGTGACAGCCCAATACGGCGACAGGCTCATTACCCTCTCCACCTGCGAATACTCGGCACAGAACGGCAGGCTTGTCGTCGTGGCAAAAAAGGTAAACTGACATGACCGCAAATCTTCTGGGAAAGGAGGTCGGATTTTATGGCTGATATAAAGACCAGAGATGCGGTCAAAGGTACGATTAAAACTTTAGACAAAGCCGCCATAGCAGGCAGTCGAATGAAATCCGCTTACGCTAAGACAAAGGACAAGGCGAAGCAGGGATATTATGCAGAGGAAAATTCCCCCACGGAATATGCCGCCGACAAGGTTTCCCATGCTTCGGGGCGTATCAAGGACGAGGGCATCCACCAATTTAATAAGCAGGGGCAGAAAAACGCTGAAGCCACAAGGGAAAATATCGGTAAGGCAAAGGATAAAATCGCCGACTTTAAGGCAAAGCGGGCGAAGAAAGCCGCAGAGCAGAAAACAATGCGGAATAAGGCAGGACAAAACGCCATGCGTACAATGGGACAGGACGGCTTGCAGGAAATACAAGGGACTGCGAGCCGTCCCGCTGTTTCTGCTACTTCTACCAAGACCGAAACGCCCCAGACGGCGGCAAACTCATTGATAAAGACCAGACAGCAGGGAAAGCGGACGATAAAGACAACCGCCAGAAATGCGGAAAAAACCGTCAAGACCACAGCCAAAGGCACGGTCAAGGCGACGGAAAAAGGCGTGAAAACCGCAAAGGCGACATCCAAGACAGCGATTAAGACCAGGTCGCAGACCGCAAAGGCGGCGCAGAAAACGGCGAAAGCATCTGCCAAAGCCGCCCAGAAAGCGGCGCAGACGGCAAAAGCCACTGCAAAGGCGACAGCCGAAGCGACGAAAGCCACGGTCAAGGCTACCATTGCGGCGGTCAAGGCAATCATAGCGGGGACAAAAGCGTTGATTTCTGCCCTTATCGCGGGCGGCTGGATTGCCATTGTGATAATCATTATCGTCGTCCTGCTTGGGTGCGCCGTTTCCCTGTTCGGGGGCGGCAGCGACAGCACATCCTATACCCCTGTCAGTGCGGAGGTCGAAGCTTACACGCCATTGATACAGAAGTATGCGAAGCAGTACGGAATCCCCGAATATGTGGAGCTTATCAAGGCGGTGATGATGCAGGAATCTGGCGGTAAAGGCAACGACCCGATGCAGGCGGCGGAGGGGAGCTTCAACAAAAAGTACCCCCATCAGCCGAACGGCATCAAAGACCCCGAATATTCCATTGAGTGCGGCGTGCAGGAATTAAAAGCCGCCCTCACATCAGCCGAAGTGGAAAGCCCGATTGACATGGAGCGTATCAAGCTCGCCCTGCAGGGATACAACTTCGGCAACGGGTATATCTCATGGGCAAAGACCAACTACGGCGGCTATTCCTATGCAAATGCGGTGGAGTTTTCCGCAATGCAGGCACAGCGGCTCGGTTGGGAGAAATACGGTGACACGCAGTACCCCGCCCATGTGTTACGCTACTACCCATACGGGCGGGCATTCACAAGCGGAGGAAACCAAGCCATTGTAGAAGTTGCCTTAACACAGCTCGGCAACGAGGGCGGGCAGCCTTATTGGAGCTGGTATGGATTTGGCGGGCGTGTGGAATGGTGTGCCTGCTTCGCATCGTGGTGTGCCGACCAGTGCGGCTATCTGGAAAGCGGAATTGTGCCGAAATTCTCCCTCTGCTCGGACGGCGTAAACTGGTTCAAGGGCAAAGGACAGTGGCAGGACAAGAACTATGAGCCGCAGGCAGGCGACCTCATTTTCTTTGATTGGGGGAGCAACGGCTCAATCGACCATGTGGGAATCGTGGAGAGATGCGAGAATGGGACGGTTTACACCGTGGAGGGTAACTCTGGGGATGCCTGCAAACAGCAGAGCTATCCAGTTGGGAGCGGCTCAATATACGGCTACGGATGCCCAAACTATTAGTTGGGCGGAGCAAAAGGAAACCAGAGGTCAATCCTCTGGCTCTTTTGCTTTACATAGCCCGTTTACAGTTGCTTCGACAACAGACAGTTCTTTGTCATCCAGTCGGTCAAGCATAGCATCCAAACGTCTTCGGATAGAACTTTTCTTTGCTTTTTCCTCAGTATGTATATGTTTGTCAACTGATACATCAAACATTGTGATAAGTTGAAGAAACAGCTCTATGCTTGGATACTGCCCCTCATTTTCAACAGCTTGAAGATGTCTGGGATTATAATCAATAATCTCCGCAAACTGTTCTCTGGTCACGCCTTGAGCTTTACGGGCTTTTTTGATTGCCAGTCCTAACGGTCTGAAATCAAAGTCAAAATCGTTGTTTCTTTTGTCCATGCGTTCACCACCTGTACTCTGAAAACTTTTACCCTTATATTTTACAGAGGTGTGGTATCCTACTAAACGATGTGAAATCCTATTTGCATAATTGTTGCTATTTATATAAGCGGTTATAATAGATGTAAATTAGCACATAAATGGATGTTCTTTCTAAAATTTCACATTCGCTCCATATTGGAGTGTTAAACTGAAAAAAGAGGTGATTTATATGGCGACATTACTTATTGTTGAAGATGACCGAAAAACAAATGAAGCGATTTGCGAGTATTTGAAATTAGCGGGACACAAATTAATTCCTGCGTATGACGGGGAATCTGCGCTGCAATGTTTTAGCAATAGCAGGATTGACTTAATTGTACTTGACATTATGCTTCCAAAAATATCGGGGCTTTCTGTTTTGCATGAAATCAGAGAAAAAAGTTCTGTCCCGATACTTATGCTAACAGCAATAGGGGACGAATATACACAAGTTTCCAGCTTTGACGGACAGGCAGATGACTATATCGTAAAACCCTTTTCCATGATTTTGTTAGGGCGGCGCATTACTGCACTTTTAAGAAGAAGCGGAAAGGGGATTTTACCAGATACAATCGAATTTGGAAATGTAATTGTAGATTTTTTAGGTTATACAGCAAAAGATGACAATGGAAAAATCGACGTTACTCCAAAAGAGATTGACTTGCTGAAATTGTTTGTGGAGCATAAAGGACTGGTTCTGACCCGTTCTCAGATACTTGACGATTTATGGGGCGACAGCCATCCTATTATTGACAGGACAGTAGATACTTATATAAAAAACCTGCGAAAAAAACTGCATCTTGACTGCATTGTTACTGTAAAAGGAATTGGATATAAATATGAGGTGGACTAATATGGCACGAATAAAAATATTTCCTAAAACATTTTTATATACATTGAGCGTCTTGATATTTATTGTAATAACTGCACATGGCATCATGTATGTTCTTGCCCCGCAAATATCTTTAGGGCTTGTTGGCGAGAAAGGAATGGAACTGGACGGATTTTTCGTCAGTACGGACGTAGATGCCTCACAGTTTGTAACATTTACGATAAAACGTGCCCTGCCTGTTTCTGTTTCCTGTTGTATCGTGATTGCCATTGTCTGTGCTGCACTTTTTTCCAGAAGCATAACACGAAATATTTGTCATTTATCAGAAACAGCGCAGCGCATGACAAAAATGGATAAATCTGCGATATGTTCTGTAACTTCGGGAGATGAAATTGAAGATTTGGCAGAGAATATCAATAGCCTTTATAGGAATTTGCTGAAGGCAATCCATAATCTTGAATTAGAAAAAAAGTATGTGCAGGAAAGCGAGAAATTGAAAATAGATTTTTTACGTGCGGCTTCCCACGAATTAAAAACGCCTGTTACTGCTTTAAACGCCACTCTTGAAAATATGATACTTGGAGTAGGAAAATATCAAGACTATGACGTATATCTGCCAGAGTGCAAAGAAATAACAGAACAGCTTTCCGAGATGATACATGAAATTTTAGAAACATCCAAAATGAATATTACAAATGAAGAAAAACCGACCGAAATAAATTTGCCAGAACTGCTCACAAACCTTTGTGAGCCATATAAACTGATTGCCGCTGCAAACGAGATAAATTTTTCTGTCTGCCTGCCACAACATTTTACAGTCAGTATACCCATTTCCTTATTTGAAAAGGCAGTTTCTAATATTCTTGCAAATGCAGTTGCATATACAGAAAGCGGGAAGCTGATTTCTGTTTCTATGGATGGCAGAAATCTTGTTGTTGAAAATGAATGTGTCCCTGTTCGTCAATCCGAAATCCCCCGGTTGTTTGAGCCATTTTACCGTCTTGATTATGCAAGAAGCAGAGAGCAAGGAGGAAATGGCTTAGGCTTGTATATTGTGGACACTATTTTTTCTGCACTTTCTATTCCATATACATTTCAAGCGAAAGACAATCCGCAAAGAATGTGTTTTACTATATATTTATGATGAAAAACCCTCCGATGTTTCGGAGGATTTTTTTCTTCCGTTTATTTTTCACAGATATTCCATATACGTTCCATATAGGAATGTTATTTTAATATTGTGTTCAAAAAATAAAAAACGGAGGTATCAATATGAATTTTTTAAAACGGGCAATGTTATATGTTACTCGAAAAAAAGGGAAAAGCATAGTGCTTTTTTGTATATTGCTTATTATGGCAACCTTTGTCTTGTCGGGATTGTCTATCGGGAAAGCTACAAAACAAGCACAGCAAAATCTGCGTCAAAGCCTTGGCGGTTCTTTTCATGTCTGGACGGACTACACAGATAATAACCCCTATCTGCATAAAGAATCGGACGAGGATGAAAGTGGAGGGACTGGATATATCATGTATTCCACAGAGCAGTTATCCTCTGATATGGTGAAAAATATCCGTGATATAGCAGGAGTGAAATATTGCGATGCATTTGATGAAACATTACTGGATTTTGAACAGTTGTCTTTTTTCAAGGGGACAATTCCTTTGGAGGAAGAATTAGGGAATAGCACGACTACGGTAAGTCTATGGCGTTCCGAAGAACACAATTTGTTTACAAATGGTGTTGTCAAACTAACGGAAGGCAGGCATATTACAGAAAAAGATACGGGGAAAGCAATTATTTGTAAAGATTTGGCTGATAAAAATGGCTTAGGGATAGGCGATATGCTGAAAACGAGGTCTATGGATGGGCGCAGCATGACACTGGAAATCGTTGGATTGTTTACAGCAATGGAAACAGAAAAAATCGGCAAGAATATAGAGGGCTATAATAAAATACAGAATCGGGTGTTTATAGATATAGCGTCGGCAATTCTTATCGAGAACACCCCTGCAGTTCAGGGATTTTCAGAAGTTTCAATTACCATAAACGACCCAGAAGAAATGGATGAAATTATCGAAAAAGTGAAAAAGACGCCTGGATTTAAAGAGGATGGATTTACGATTGATACGGACAATGAAACTTATGAAAATACGGCTTCCTCTCTGGAAAGTATGGATAAACTGGTGATAGGTCTGCTGATTGCGGCTATCCTTGTCAGCGTTGTAATCTTATCGCTTATTCTTACTCTATGGGGAAAATCACGTGTCCGTGAAACAGGTGTGTTCCTCTCGCTTGGCATAAAAAAGACAGACATTATAGGGCAATATCTGACAGAAGTATTGCTGATTGCAATCGTTGCTTTTGGGATTTCCTTTTTTACAAGTAATATGGTTTCAAACCGTATCGCCGATGTGCTTTTACAGCAGGATATACAGAATAAAATAGAAGAACCGAATGACGTGCAGCAAGATGACATTGCGATAGAATCGTTTGAAAGTACAGCATTAGGAGGTGTAGACAATATAGAATTGAGCGGTGCAGAAAATACAGATTATTTGGAAACGGATATTGAAGTTTCTGTAAGCATAGAAAATTTATTACAGTTATATCTTGTTGGATTTGTAATTATCATTGTATCTGTTATGATATCGTCTATTGCGGTCATGCGTTTGAAGCCGCGTGAAATTTTATCCCGCATGAGTTAGGAGGAGAAAAAGATGACAACGCTAATATGTGAAAACGTAACATATCAATATGAAAAAGGCTCAAAGGTCTTAGAACATATAACAACTCAATTTGAAACAGGAAAAATGTATGCGATACTTGGCGCATCTGGTTCTGGGAAAACGACCCTGTTATCATTGATAGGCGGTCTTGATATTCCACAGGAAGGAAAAATTATGTTTCATGACAGGGATATATCGGAGCAGGGACTTGAATACCATAGGCGCAATCATGTTTCTGTCATATTCCAGAATTACAATCTTATTGATTATATGACGCCGATTGAAAACGTAAAATTGACTGCAAAACAGGACGCCCTGCCAATATTAAAGCAGCTTGGATTGACGGAGGATGAAGCAAAACGAAATGTAATGAAACTGTCGGGAGGACAGCAGCAGCGTGTGGCAATCGCCCGTACACTGGTATCGAATGCCCCTGTTATTTTAGCGGATGAACCAACGGGAAATTTAGACAAAGATACTGCCGCAGAAATTACGGGGATTTTGAAAAATTGCGCCCATCAGATGAATAAATGCGTAATTATTGTTACCCACTCCAACGACCTTGTAAAACAAGCGGATACCGTTTTTCAGTTAAAAAAAGGCAGGTTGCTTCAAATATGAAATACGAGTGGATATATTGTCCGATTTGCAAAAAAAAGACGCATAACAAATTTAGGGAAGATACTGTTTTGAAAAACTATCCGCTTTATTGTCCAAAATGTAAACGGGAAACGATAATTAACGCAAAAAATATGCAAGTATTTATCATCACAGAGCCAGACACATAGATGCAGAGCCGATGAATGTGTGGAATGAATGAAACCACAGTTTATCGGCTCTGCATTTTACTTAATTAAATGCAGATACGTCCACCAAATAAAAAAAACGGCGATTTGGTGGGCGGTATTGCTATGCCCGAAAGACTTAACAAGCACTCTCCAAACCTGTTTTAAGCTTGGAGGGATTTTTATTGCCTGCAAATAGCAAATTCTATTTACATATATCATATCGGGGATGGGTGGACAGCCTGTTAAAAAAATCCTTGTCAGTGCAAGGGGGATTTCTACCCAAGAAGTAGAAGTCAAATTTCTACATATAAGAACTAAAATATCTATAAACCGTAAAGGTGTGACAGCCCTTACGGTTTTTCTTTTGTCGTTTTTTGTAATATCACGCCGCAAGGCTTTTCTGGGTGTGGGATGCCGCTCTCCGCCTTTCAATCTGGATTATACAAAAAAATTCAGATTGGAGGTAACGGATTATGGCGTACAACAAAGCCAGAGAAGAAAGAAAATGGCGGATATGGAAAGAAGCCGAGGAAAAGCAGCTTAGGAGCTTGGGTGTCAGCGAGGGCGATATTGAAAAGCTCCGTGTCCATGATTGGGCGATATTCAATTCCGACAGACGGTACTATGAGAAATTGCAGGATGCAGGTACATATCTTGAAGAAGTGGCAGAGGACACAGCACAGCCCGAAGCAAAAACGGTTGAGGAATTTTTGGACAGTATTGAAAACCAGCGGCTCTATCAAGTCTTGATTAAGGTGGACAGGCTTACCATCCAGATTGCCTTATGGAAAATGGATGGTTACAGCAGCATGGAGATTTCAGAGAAATGCGGCTTATCTGTAAGCGCAGTCAACTTCCGTGTCTGGCATCTCAGAGAAAAATTAAAAAATATTTTATAACCATCTAATATTTCGGGGTTTCCCATCGGCTACTGGGTGAGAGGACAAAAAACTCTCACCCAGTTTTCCTATGTATGGCGAAAACGGGACGGCTCTTTGAAAACCGAATAACCATTCACCAAATACATTCTCTTTGTGGCTGTAATAAGCATAAGCGTGTGCAGCGGTACGCCATGACCCGCCGAAAGACGGCAAGCGGAAAATACCGACTGAAAATATCGGGCAGCTCCCGATTCCGCCAAGACCCACAAAGAGGACAATGATACTCCCGTCCAGCCACAGTCCGAGCGGTAACCAGTCCGCCGCAGGCAATGGGGGCGGCTCTGTCAGACCGACAGTTGGGGTGCAACTCCCGTGGCGTCAGTACGCTGCTGACCGTTTGGTGACTTCCCTTGCGTTATACGCATCAGCATTTTCGGGGTGTCGGGGACAAATAGAAAATGCTCTCTATTCATAATCAAGCCAGATTACGGGGCGGTCAATGGAAAATGGGTTTTTCACACTCTCCCGACCTTAAACGATTCCCTGCGTCTGGCTGCTACATAGGCGGCTCTCACCGCCTAAATTTCACAGGAGGTTCACATAACATGGAAAGAACATATAAAAGGGGCGATATGTACTACGCCGACTTGGGGAAAGGGATAGGCTCGGAGCAGGAAGGCTACCGCCCCGTCCTTATCATCCAGAATAACACAGGCAACCGCCACAGCACTACCGTCATTGTCGCATCCATCTCAAGCAAGGTTGATGCAAAGCCGAAGCTGCCCACCCACTACTTTATCGACGCTGAATGCGGCTTGCAGCTCCCTTCCATCGTGCTTCTTGAGCAGCTCCGCACGGTCAGCAAGCAGCGGCTTGAGGGGTATATCGGACGGCTGGACAAAAAACATATCCGTGGCGTAAACCATGCGCTGGCGGTCAGCATCGGTCTTATCTCCCCCGTCCCAAACAGGCTTCAGCTCTGCTTATGCAGAACTTGTGCGGACAATTTTTACAGCACAGGTGCTTACATCCTGCGAAGGCTTGACAAAGGGCAGACCGAGAAAGACGTCTGCACATACTGCAACCAGCGGATGGGCTTTGATTATGAAGTCATCCCGAAAACAGACGGGCGGGAATGACCCGCAGGAAAGATGGGAGGAATGGCATGGAAACAATTCCAGAAAGGGGACACGTTACCCACAAAGGGGCTTGTAGCGGTGCAGGCTCTTTCCCGCATCAGAGGGAAACCTTTGACGCAAAAGACAACATCCGTGTTGTCAGCATCTTCAACGGGGCAAGGGCGGCAAGCGAGGTCATACACCAGGCGGCTGTCAAAAAAATCCTCTACGAAAACCCGTATGCATGACGGGAACAGCAGGCGCACATTTGACCGTGCCGCTACAGACTTATATACTGTAAGCGTAGGTTACACTTTCCTGCTGTTTCCCAAAAAGGAGGCATTTATTTTATGAGAGAACAGCAGAATTATACCGCAGGGATTTATTGCAGGCTGTCGTCCGAGGATTCTGCCGAGCATGAGTCCATGAGCATCGGAAACCAGAAAGCGATGCTCAGCGACTATGTGAAAAGGCAGGGATGGGAAGTCGGGGATATTTATATCGACGACGGGTACTCTGGGACGAATTTTGAAAGACCAGATTTCAAGCGGATGATAGGCGACATTGAAAACGGCAAAATCAACATGGTTGTCGTAAAGGACTTATCAAGGCTTGGGCGGAACTATATCATGTGCGGACAGTACACCGAGATTTACTTCCCCGAAAAGGGCGTGCGCTTCATTGCGGTGAATGACAATGTTGACACCATCAATAACACGGGCAGCATGGACATCACGCCCTTCAAGCACATCCTGAACGACATGTACGCAAAGGACATCTCCACAAAGATAAAATCCTCGCTGCACATGAAAGCGATGCGTGGCGAGTATCTGGGTGCGCTCGACCCTTACGGGTATGTCCGTGACCCGAAAGACAAACACAAGCTGCTTGTCAATGAGGAAACAGCCCCCATCGTAAAACGCATCTTTGAGATGTGTGCGGGCGGCATGGGTTCAAGGAGCATAGCGACCACCCTTAACAATGAGGGCGTACTCTCCCCCGCAGAGTACAACCGATTTAAAAACCACGACCCAGAGAAAGACGGGGCTTTTGTCCGCAAACGCTACTGGTGTCAAACGTATATCCGAACCATGCTGCAGAATGAGATGTTTATTGGGAGCATGGTGCAGGGCAGGCAGTACACACCGTCCTACCGCACAAAAAAACGGGTGAAGAATGACAGGGAGGATTGGATTGTCGTCAAGGGTATGCACGAACCGATTATCTCCGAGGAATTGTTTGAGCAGGCGCAAAAAGCACTCCACTCCCGCAAAATCCAACCCCGCAAGGACAGCCCACACCATGTAGACCCCGATGTTTTTTCTGGACTGTTCCGCTGCGAAGCCTGCGGGACGGCAATGCGGAAACACCGCACACATAATGGGAAATATATTTACTATGTATGCGGTCGCCACCACCAGCAGGGGAAATTCGCCTGCTCAAGCCATTACATCAACTGCGATGTGATTACCCGCCTTGTCCGTGAGGACATAAAAAGAAACGCCGTCCTGTTTACAGAGGATACGGAACGGGCGGTAAGGGAACTGACAGAAAAGAAATGCTCTGACGACCAGAAGAAAATGTCGCAGATGAAATCCGAGCTGACTGCTTCAAGGAATCAGCTTGCAGGGCTTGACGCAAAGCTCCGACGGGCGTATGAGGACAATCTTTCTGGCAAGCTGCCAGACCATATTTTCACGATGCTTATCGGGAACTACGATGAAGAAAAAGAAACATTGCAGCGAACCATCCGTGAACTGGAAAAACGCATTGACGCTTCCAATGCCGCAAGGTCTGACGTGGAGCGTTTCTCAAAGCTAATCCAGAAGTACACCAGTTTTGAGGAACTCGACAGCTTCATGCTCCATGAGCTGATTGAGAAAATCACAATCTACGAAACACCCAACATGGGGCGTTACCGCAAAGGAAAAGAGAAAATCGTTACGATTTATTATAAGTTTGTGGGGGCGTTAGAGTAAACGCCCTTTATACCAAAATGAACACTCATCATCCTTTGATAACCGACAGTAAATGCCGACTTCATAAATTTTATTTTCCATTCTTATTCCCGCCATATTGTGATTCCTCCGTCTTTGTTCTACTCAATCTCATGTTTCATTGCGTACATTCTAAGCGGATATATCCTCATTGTCGAAGGTGTCATCTTTGGCAATCTCCCTCCGTATATCCTCGGAGATAATCGGGATAAATGCTTCCGTAACAGTCTGTGTGCCAACATATTCCCGACTGATAATTACCTGCACTTGTGCTTTTGGCATGATACGCTTTCTCTTTTTATTCGTTGTCTTATCCTCGCCCATATTCAAATCTTCCTTTCCAGACAGGGCAGGGGAGTATATAAAATCCCCCTGCTCTGCCAATCAGACACAATCAATCCCTGCTGTTCAATTCTTTCTGCAATGCTTTAAGGAGTGCCGCCGCTTCATCAGCGGTCAACGTGATTCCCTTTCCACACTTCTCACGGTTCGGGGAAAAGCTGCGGATGTCATACTTCGGCTCGTTCCCGTTCCATGAGATGAAATTGATTTCCTTTGTATAGCCGCTGTCGCTTGCCGACAATACAGCGACTTCCTTTACAATCTCATACTGGATTTCTTTCATTTCCTGCCCCTTTCCTGTCTTGGCTTTTTACTTTTTATCTGAATAAAGTTATATATTTACCTCCCGAAAAGAGAATATTAGCGGCTGTCCCTGCCCCGTTTCCTCTGCAATTCACGCTCCAAAAGTTTGATGATGGCATCCTCCATCTGCTTCGGCGTTGTGTTCTTCGGAAAATATTTTTTCAGTTTGCTTGTGTTGATTTTCAATGTTTCTTTCTGGTTCCCCTTTTCCTCGGTCATAATCGCAAAGATGGTATCCATATCAAGCCGCCCGCTCTGGCTCAAGGCTTTCATCCGCTGTGCCTGTGAGAGTGAGGGGGTTGCTTCCTCGCTCTCCATTGTGGCGAATAAATTTTCCTGCTCGTCTTTCTTCAAAAAGGACAGCTCCACCGCAGGCGTGAGGGCGATTTTCCCCTCGTCCACCATCTGTAAAATCGGTGGTATCAGCTCCGTCAAGCGGATAAATCGCTGTACGGTCATCCTGCCAACGCCGAAATCCTGTGCCACCTTATCGTCCGTCCGCAACTTCGTCCCAACTTGTGACGAGGTTAAATCTGTGCGGAAGCCCTGCCGCTTCATGGCTTCGGATTTCATTTTGTAGGCAAATGCCCGCTCGCTCGGCAGGATATTTTCACGCTGTAAATTGCTGTCTACAAGGGTGATGATGGCTCGGTCACGGTCTAAGGGCAGGACAAAAGCAGGTACAGTATTTATCCCTGCAAGCTCGGAAGCACGCACACGCCGCTGACCTGCAATCACTTCATAACCGTTCCCGTCCTCTTTCGGGCGTGTGATTATCGGCGTTACGATTCCAAACTCTTTGATACTATTTGCTAATTCTGATAACATTTCATCCTCCACTACATGAAACGGATTATCGGGAAACGGATATAAATCTGCGGTCTTTAACACCTTAAAATCCTGTTTTTTCATTCACATATCTACCTTTCTTTCGCTCTGTTCCGATTGCTTTTCTGCAATTCTTCCAATACTTCTGGCGGGATTCCCCTGAGCATCCGCCCCATCTGCTCGTTGGTTCTCTGCAACTCAAATATCCTCTGGTTGGCTTTCTGTACCTTTAATTCCTGTTCGTACTTTTCATCACGCATACGTCCCGCATAGTCGGATTCCTGCCCGATTCTTTCTTTTAAGCTATCAATATAGGCACTCTGTTTGTAGATTTCCTTAGAGAATTTCTCCACGTCTGGAAGCCATGCCGCAATCAGTTCCAGAGCCTTGTCACGCTTTTTCCCTGCATTAAAGGCGTTGATGTCGGAGAGGGCAGACACGATTTCTTCATACTGTTTATCCAACCTGCCGCCCAGCTTATAGAGCCATGTGGGGACGTGTTTCCGCTTCGTTTCCATTGAGGACTGCCCCCTCTCAAGCTGATTCCACCGTGCGGACATCCGCTCATGGTAGGCGGTCTGCCACTCGGACAGGCTCTTTTGGTTACCTAAGATAGACTTCGCTGACAGCTTGTTGTCGGGCGTAAGTGGCACAAAGCATAGGTGCATATGGGGCGTCCTCTCGTCCATGTGGACGACTGCGGAGAGGATATTTTTCTTTCCCACACGCTCCGAAATGAAGTCAAGAGCTGTCTGGAAATACGCTTTTTGTTCTTCGGGCGGTAACTGGTTCATAAATTCGGGCGAAGCGGTGATGAGCGTTTCCACCATCATCACGCTGTCTTTCCTTACCTTACAGCCCGCTTCTTTTACCA
>ERZ777306.3201-NODE-3201-length-17782-cov-4.662267_pt1 | contig 17782 bp, 12 predicted proteins | sample MGYA00374966_ERZ777306 | MGnify/ENA primary metagenome ERZ777306 (study PRJEB29329, sample SAMN06343882) | mouse gut metagenome | isolation source: Mouse cecum | place: Austria: Vienna | collected 2014-11-15 ...
ACGCGTGGCGGTGCTCGAGGACGTAGCCAACCACACCAACATCGGCGCCCTCTTCCGCAGCGCGGCGGCCCTCGGCATGGACGCGCTCCTGCTCACCGAGCGCTGCCACGACCCGCTCTACCGCCGCGCGGCCCGCGTGTCCATGGGCACGGTGTTCCAGGTGCCGTGGGCGCGGGTGGACGCCGACTGGCCCGCGCTGCTGCGCGAGGCGGGGTTCGCCGCCTGCGCGCTCGCGCTCGCCGACGACGCGCTGGCCATCGACGATGCGCGCCTGGCCGCCTGCGAGCGGCTCGCGCTCGTGCTGGGCACCGAGGGCGACGGGCTCGCGCCGGCCACCATCGCCGCCTGCGACTGGGTAGCGCGCATCCCCATGGCCCACGGCGTGGACTCGCTCAACGTGGCCGCCGCGAGCGCCGTGGCGTTCTGGGAGACGCGGGTGCGCTAGCCGGCAGGACGCGTCGCGTGCGACGCGCGATCTGCGGGCAGCCCCGGGGGGGGGCGAGGCGCGATCCGCGGGGCGCCCCAGCCGGCCCAGCCGGCACGGCCGGCGCTCCCCGGCGTGCCGGCCGCTTGACGCGCGGCCGCATCCCACTGGCCCCCTCACAAGAGAAGGGGCCGCCACGCCACGCGCGACGACCCCTTCCCCGCCCTTCCGACGTCCCGACGCCGGCCACGGCCGCGCGCCGATCGCGTTCCTAGCCGATGCCCCCGAAGAAGATGCCCAGCACGATGACGAGCGCGGTGACGCCCACGAATCCGTAGCGCGTGAGCACGTCGAACCAGCGGCCGATCGGGCCGTGCCCCAGCTCAGCCTGCTTCTTGGCAAACCCGCGCGGGCACACCCAGAAGAACATGACGGCCGCCAGGAACGCGCCCACGGGGATCACGTAGATGGAGATGACGTCCATCCACAGCGACACCGCGTCCCCGCTCTCAAGCGGCAGGCCCACGGCCACGGCGATGACCGCCACCACGGCCACGGCCGCCCAGCGCGGCAGGCGGAACTGGTCCTGCAGCGCCTCCACCGGCGACTCGAACAGGTTCATGAGGCTCGTCACCGCGGCGAACACGACGGCCAGGAAGAACACGATCATGAAGAGGTTGCCCAGCGGCATCTCCTGGAACACGCCCGGCAGCGTGATGAACAGCAGCGGCGGGCCGCTCGACACGTCCAGCCCGAAGGCGAACAGCGCCGGCACCACGGTGAACGCCGCCACCAGCGCCGCCAGGGTGTCGAAGATGGCCACGTCGCGGGCCGAGCGCACCACGTCCACGTCCTTCTTCAGGTAGCTGCCGTACACAAGGGTGCCGCCGCCCGCCAGCGACAGGCTGAAGAACGCCTGGCCGAGCGCGTAGACCCAGGTGGTGGGGTTGGCGAGCGCCTCCCAGCGTGGCACGAGCAAATACTCGTAGCCCTCGAAGGCCCCCGGCATCATGAACACGCGGATGCCCACGATGACGAACAGCACGAAGAACGCCGGCATGAGCACCTTGTTGATGCGCTCGATGCCGCGGGATATGCCCAGGATCATGATGGCGAAGGTGACGCCCAGCCCCAGCAGGTGGAACCCGACGTTGCCCATCTCAGACGCCACAGCGCCGAAGAACGCGCTCACCTGGTCGGTGCTGATGAGCTGGCCGTCGAGCGACGCCACCAGGTAGTTGACGGCCCAGCCCAGCACCACCGCGTAGCCCACGGCCAGGGCCAGCTGGCCGATGGTGGGCACGAGCCCGATGACACGGCCGATCACGCGGCCGTGGGCCACGCCGCGCATCTCCATGGCCTTGCCGAAGGCGCCGAGCGGACCGGCGCCCATCGCACGGCCGAAGGCCATCTCGCCGATGACGCCGGAGAACCCGAGCAAGGCCACGAACAGCAGGTACGGGATGAGGAAGGCCGCGCCGCCCAAGTCGGCCACGCGATAGGGGAACAGCCAGATGTTGGCCATGCCCACCGCGCTGCCCACGCAGGCCAGGATGAACCCGGTGCGCGACGCCCACGCATCACGCCCCTTCGCCGAGGAGGCGGCATCGGCCGCCGCGTCGGCGGCCCGGGCCTCCACTTCAACAGAATTCTCGCGGTTTTCTCGCACGGTGCTCCCCTTCCTCTGGCGGAGCCTATCATGATACCCTTCGACGACGGAATTTCTCGGGAGAAAGGGTGATCATGGGCCAGGTCAACGATCGGAAGGTAGCCGTCATCGGATGCGGGTTCGTCGGATCGGCGTCCGCCTTCGCGCTGCTGGAGTCGGGGCTGTTCTCGGAGATGGTGCTCATCGACGTGGACGCCGAGAGGGCCGAGGGCGAGGCGCTCGACATCAGCCACGGCATGGCCTTCGCGAGCCCCATGAGCATCTACGCCGGCACCTACGACGACATCGCCGACGCCGGCGTGATCGTGGTGACGGCAGGCGTCGGGCAGAAGCCGGGCGAGACGCGCATCGACCTCGTGCACCGCAACGTCGAGGTGTTCCGCGGCATCATGGGCGAGATTCGCGCGCGGGACTGCGGCGGCATCCTGCTCGTGGTGTCCAACCCCGTCGACGTGCTCACCTATGCGGCCATCCGCCTGTCGGGGATGCCGGAGGATCGGGTGATCGGCTCGGGCACGGTGCTCGACACCGCGCGGCTCAAGCAGATCATCGGCGAGCGCCTGGAGGTTGACCCGCGCAACGTCCACGCCCGCATCCTCGGCGAACACGGCGACAGCGAGATCATCGCCTGGTCGAGCGCGCACGTGGCCGGCATCCCGCTCGAAGACTTCTTCAACATGCGCGCCGAGGGCTCCTATGCCGCCTTCCGCGACGAGATGAGCGACCTGGTGCGCAACGCCGCCTACGAAATCATCCGCCGCAAGCGGGCCACCTACTATGGCATCGCGCTGTCGGTCAAGCGCATCTGCGAGGCCATCGTGCGCGACGAGAAGTCGGTGCTGTCGGTGTCCAACATGCTCCACGGCGAGTTCGGCATCGAGGGCGTGGCGCTGTCCACCCCCTGCATCGTGGGGCGCGCCGGCATCGAGGGCCGCATGCCCCCGTCGCTCAACTACGCCGAGCAGCAGAGCCTGAAGGAGTCCGCCGCGCTGCTGCGCGAGGTGATCGACGAGATCGCGCTCGAGGACGCGGGCGCGTAGGAGGCGCAGGAGGGCGGGTTCGCGCGAGCGCGGGGCCGCGAGTTCGCTGGGCGCGGGCCGAGCGCGGGCCGCTGGTGCGCCGGGCATGTGTGCGCCGAGCGCGGGTGCGCAGCCGGCGCAGGCCGCGGGCGCGCTGGGCGCGGGCCGAGTGCGGGGCCGCTGGCCGCAGGCGCGCCGGGCTGGCTGCAACCGGGCCACGGGTGCGCCGGTGCACCAGGCGCAGGGCCGCGGGTGCGCTGGGCGCGAGCCGCGGACGCAGGCCGCGGGTGCGCTGGGCGCGGGCCGAGCGCGGGCCGCGGGCGCGAGGGCGCAGTCCGGCCCGGCTGGCTGCGACCGAGGCCGGGACTGGAACCGGAGCCGGACGGGATGCGGCCGGAAACAGGCCAATAGCAGCGTCTTCGGGATTTCTGGCCATTTTTGCCATGGTTTACGCAGTTTTTCCGCCCGCAACTCCCCTGCTCGCTTACGGCCAATCCGCTGACCTGGGAAAACGGAATTCACGACAGCCCACGAGCGGCCGCCTCCCCCTCTTGGCCGCGTAAAGCGCAGCGAAATTGGCCAGAAATTCGGAAGGCGCCTCCACAAGGAACGCGCGCTACGTCGCGAAGTCCCCGTTGAACGCCATCATGACGCCGAAGAGGGCGAATCCGGCCGTCACCAGCGCCGCTGCCGTCCGCCCGGCGCGCGGCAGCGAACGCCCCAGCCGGCGGCCGAGCCAGCGCCTGTCTGCCAGCGGGTAGAGCGCCGCCAAGATGATGAGCTGCACGGCGATGACGCCGATCCAGCGGATGCCCGGTGCATACCGCGCCATGCTCGACCCCGCCCCCGGGTCAACCGCCTCGCCGATGCCGACCGCCAGGAACAGGGCCGCCAGGGCGACAGCAGCCGCAGTGCGCGCCACGACCCTCCCCTCGCGCCGGCGCGGCAACGGCGCGGGAGGCGTCCCCGATGCGACGGCCCCCGCCGAGACGCCGCACGGCGCTTCGGCGCCGGGACACGGCACGCGCCCTGCGGCAGGAGCCGCCCCAGCCGCGCTCCCCGCCGGCGGGGCCCACGGCGCGCCGCCCACGTGGGGCCCGATCCCAACCGGCGACCCCGCAGCGTCGCGGCCCGAGACGGGCGTCCCCGGAGCCTGGGGCCCGCGACGGCCGCCGCGAAGGCCGCGCGCAGGGCACGGACGGACGGATAGCGCGCCGCCGGGTCGAAGGCCGTCGCCCGGGCCAGCACGGGGCGCAACGCCACGGGCACCCCCGGCTCGTCGAAGGCGCCGCCCGCCAAACGCGGCGAGGGCACCTCCTCGGTAAGCAGGTAGTACAGCAGCATCCCCAGCGCGTAGACGTCGCTGCGCACGTCGGTCTGGCCGTAGCCGAACTGCTCGGGCGGCGCGTAGGCCCGCGTGCCGAAGCTGGCGGTGTCGCCCTCGGCGCCCTCGCGGTAGGCCCGGGCGATGCCGAAGTCGATGAGGGTCAGGTTCCCCTCGGACAGAATGACGTTGCCCGGCTTGAGGTCGCGGTGGATGAGCGGCGGATCGAAGCCCTCGTGCAGCTCGACGACCGCGTCGCACAGCAGCGGGAACACCTCCTGGGCCAGGGCCGGCGACGGGTCGCGGCGGTAGACCGTCTCGTGCAGCGTCTCGCCACGGACGTACTCCATGATGACCACCAGCTCGTCATCGCGCTCGTAGCAGTCCTCGATCCGCGGCAGGTGCCGGAAGCGGGCGCCGGCGCGCTGGGCGGCCATGATGGCGGGATAGGCCGCCCCCATGCACGCCTCGCGCTTGATGCGCTTGCGAACGAAGGGGCCCAGCTCGGCGTCGTTGGCGCCCGCGAAGCAGACCACCTCCGTGGTCTCGTGAGGCGCCTCCTTCAGCACGCGGACGACGCGGTAGCACGCGTCGCGCTTGAGGGCGTCCAGGTATGAGGCGATGTCGTTTTCCATAGGATGTGATGGTAGCAAATACCGACAGTGGGAAGCGGCGGAGGGCGCCGCCAGCCAGCGTCCGGCCAGGATGGCCGCCGATCCCGGCCGTCCCCGCCGAAGCGTCCGCGGCGGCGCTCCGAGCCCGCCGGCCCACGCCTTGCGCCCCTGCTCGTCGGCGCGCTCGCCCGCCGCCGCGGACGCAGGTTAGCCGATGGTGTCTTCCTGGAAGCGATAGAGCTCCTCGTCGGCGCGCTGGAGCGAGTAGCCGTGGGTGAGGGCGAAGATGATGATGGCGTCGCGGCGGCTCTTGCAGTACAGCTCGTTGGCGCCCCCGGCCTTGAGCAGGCGGTTCGCCTCGGTGAGCGTGAGGCCCAGGGCGAAGGCGAGGGCCAGCAGCTTGTCGCGGGAGGCGCCGCGCGCGCCGGTGAAGATCTGGTAGCCGAAGGTCTCGTTGAGCCCCGCGGCACGCACCACGTCGGCGCGCTTGAGCCCCTTCTCGGCCAGCAGCTGCTGGAGGTAGCCGGACAGGCCGCGCTCGCCCACGCGGTGGTCGCGGATGAACCGCTCGGGGCTCGGCGCCGCCAGCAGCTCAGCCAGCAAGTCCTCTGTCAGCGGCTCCTCCACCCGTCTCTTCCTCCTTCGCGCCATCCTGTCTTCTTCCCATTGTAGCGCCAGCCCGCGCGCGGGCGGGACGGAGGCGGGCCGCGACCCGTCCCTCCCCCGCGCTACGCGCCGGCAGCCGGCGCGCCGGCCCTAGTAGGCCGAGGCCTCCACGATCTCGAAGGTGGCTCCCCTCATGGCCTCGAGCTTGTCGGAGGGCACGAAGGTGAACAGCTCGAAGTCCTGGCTCTGGCCGGGACGCAGGTCGCTGGCCATCGCGTAGCCGTCGTCGATGCGCCCGCCATCGGGCCCGACGGCCTCGATGTGGATGTTGAAGGTGGCGGTCTGGTCGGACTTGTTGGTCAGGGTGACCGGCAGCCCCGTGTCCGCGAGGCCGTACTTGTCCTCGGTGGCGGCGAAGGCGCCTATCTGCACGTCCACCTCCTCGGCGAGCACCTGGTCGGTAGCATCGCCGGTCATGCGGTCGAGGTTGGCATCGGCCTCAGCCTTGGCCTGGTCGAAGGCGGCGTCGGTCTCGGCCTGGACCTTGTCGATGGCCGCGGAGTAGAGCGCCTGGGTGCCCAGGACAACGGCCCCGGCCACCACGGCCACCACGATGCCCGCGATGGCGAGCCCGCGGCCCGCGCGCTTGCCCCGGCTCGCGGCCACCAAGCCGACGATGCCGAAGATCACGGCCAGCACGGCCAGGATGAACGAGAGGTTGTTGATGATGGGCAGAAACGACGTGACCGCCGCGACGATGCCCAGCACGAGCGAGGCGATGGCCATGCCGGACTTGGGCAGCGGAGCAGCGGGGGCGCCCGCGGGGGCGATCGGCGCGTTCTGGGTGTTGGACATAAGAATCCCTTTCTCTCTGAAGCCGCCGAGGCGGCGGTTGCAAAAGTGAAGGGTATTCGTTCGCCGGAGCGACTTCATTAGCTGGGAGCTAAGATCGGGAGCTTTTTCGGAGGCAGAACGCGAGAGGCGGCACCTTTGGCGGAGCGCGGCCGTAGAACGAGGGGCGCCTTCCGGATTTCTGGCCATTTTTGCCATGGTTTACGCAGGTTTCCCGCCAAAGATCGCCCCGTTCATGTACGGTCAACTCGCTGACCTGGGGAAACGCAGACTGCTACGGCCTACGGACGGCAGCCTCCCCTCCTCGGCCGCGTAAAGCGTAGCGAAATTGGCCAGAAATCCGGAAAGAGGGCGCGAGACGAGGCCGCCGCCGAGGTTCTGCGCCAGATTCGAGAGGAAATCGGACGCGAGGCGAAGCTGCCCGGGGCGGACGGGCCGCCGCTCAAGCCCAGCGTGATGTCACGGGAGAGTCGGCTAGCCGTCGGCGCGCCGGCCGGCTAGCGGGCCGCGTCGGACGGCCGCGAGGCGAGCGCGCCGGCCAGCGAGCGCGACGCGTCGAGCGCCCGCGAGGCGAGCGCGCCGGCCGGCTAGCGGGCCGCCGCCTGGGCGGCTATGGCGCGGGCCACCTGGCGGCGCTGGACGGCGTGCTTGAGAAGCTCGAGGGCACCGATGACGGCACCGCCCAGGAGAAACGCGGGCAAGCTGAAGGTGTCGGCGGTGAGCGGAGGCTGGGGCACGTCCAGCGTGACCGGCCCCAGCGCGATGGCCACGAGCGAGCCCACCATGAAGCCGAGCAGGCAGTAGACCGTCTGCGAGCGGAAGTCGGCGAGCGCACGCTTCACCAGCTTCACGACGGTGAGCAGCCCCGCAACGGCGCCCGCGGCGAACAGCGCGATGGCCGGCAGCACGGAGAAGTCGCCGCCCATGAGGGCCTTGAGCGCGTCCATCACCGGCAGGTACAGGCCGAAGATGAGCAGGAACGTCGACCCGGACACTCCCGGCAGGATCATGGCCGACACGGCCACCATGGCGGCGGCCACCAGATAGGCGCCGCTGCCCGCATCGAGCGCAGCGAGGTCGATGCCTCCCCCGCTGTCGACGTCAAGCGCGCCCTCGGCCACGGCGCCCGCCGCGTCCAGCCCGACGCCCTGTGCGAGCGCGCCAGGATCGACCACGCCGGCCTGCGCCGCCAACGCGCCCACGGCCGACACCTCGGCCGCATCCCCGCCGAGCGCCGCCGCGTTGGCCAGCGTGACGCCCGCCACCACGGCGATGCCGGCGAACGTCCACACCAGGTTGCCGTAACGGCCGCGCACGTAGGCATGCTCGTCGCGGACGATGAGCGGCACCGAGAACACGATGAATCCCATGAACATCGAGCTCACCAGGTAGATCTGGCTCTCGAACAGACCTGTGAGCACGGCCACGGCCAGCCCGAAGCCCACCACCCAGCCTGCGCCGAGTCGCGCAAGGAAGCCGGCCGCCCGCCGTCGCTCGGCCGGCGTGCCGGACACGAGTCGATCGAGCGACCACAGCAGCTGGTCGTAGATGCCCACGATAAAGGCGATGGTGCCGCCGGACACCCCGGGGACGCTGTCTGCCAGCGCCATGAGAAAACCGCCGAGCGTGCCCAATGCCGCGCTCCTTCCAGCTAGGGAGAGGTCAAGTCGGGTCAGGGTAGCATGGCCGCGCTCGCACGCGCCGCGGTCGCCGCGCGCGCTCACAGGATGCGCACGGGGTCGCCATGGAGCCGCCACAACGCGCTGTCATGCTTTTTCGCGCCAATCCTGCAAATTCGGACGGTTTTGCACTCCGGCGTAGGGCCTCGGGGACATCCCAGCCAAGTACGGAGGTCATTTGCCCAGGTCGCGCATGACGCCCCGCCCTTCCGGCGCGGGAGGGCGGCTGTCTTCGGGTGCAAAACCGCCCGAATTTGCAGAATTGGCGCGAAATGCGAAGGTCCGCCCTTCAGCGGCCCATCGCTCGACCGCGCCCCAGCCCTGACCCGCAGCCGCCCCCGGACGCACGAGGGCCCCGGGGCGGCTGCGTGCCCCGGGGCCCTCGTGCGTCCGTTGCGCGGCGGCTACAGCATGGTCGCGCGCAGCTCGGCGTCGTCGACGGCGCTCAGGTACGCGGGCGGGATGTCGAAGAGCGTCTTGGCGCCCACCACGCCCTCGCCGGCCAGGCGCCACGCGGCGCGGGCGCAGGCCACCAGCACGCTGCCGGTGAACTCGGGGTTGGAGTCCAGCTTGAGGGAGTACTCGATCACATGGGTGTTCTGCCCCTCGGCGCCCGTCGAGCCCGTGCGGATGACCGACCCGCCATGCGGAATGCCGGCATGGTCGCGGTCAAGCTCCTCCTTGCTGATGAAGGTGACCGTCGTGTCGTAGTCGGAGAAGTAGTTGGGCATCTCGACGATGGCCTTCTCGATGGCAGCCAGGTCAGCGCCCTCCTCCGCCACCACATAGCACTCGCGCGTGTGCTTCTGGCGGGTGGTCAGCTCGGGACGCTCGCCGGCGCGCACGGCCTCGAGCGCGGCAGGCACGGGCACCGTGTACTGGCGCGCGTCCACGACGCCGGGCACGCGGCGAATGGCGTCGGAATGGCCCTGCGACACGCCGCGGCCCCAGAAGGTGTAGTCGGCGCCGTTGGGCAGCACGGCGTTGGCGTACAGGCGCGCGATGGAGAACATACCCGGATCCCAGCCGGCCGAAATGACGGCGACCTTGCCGCCCTCGCGCGCAGCGGCATCCACGGCCGCGAAGTGGGCGGGGATGTTGGCATGGGTGTCGAAGGAGTCCACCACGTTGAACAGGCTCGCGCAGGCCGGCGTCTGCTCGGGCAGGTCGGTGGCCGATCCGCCGCCCAGCACCAGCACGTCGACGTCGTCTGCATGGGCCGCCAGGTCGTCGGCGGAATAGACCGCCACGCCCTCAGTCAGCGGCGTGATGCTCGCGGGGTCGCGGCGCGTGAGCACAGCCACGAGCTGGACGTCGTCGTTGTCACGGCAGGCCAGCTCGACGCCACGGCCGAGGTTGCCATAGCCCAGGATGCCAATGCGGGTAACAGACATTCTTCCTCCTTGGGGGGATGCGAGGGTAGCGTTGATGGCGTCCATTATGGCCACCCTATGTTTCGAAGATGTGAAGGAAGGGGGCTCTTCGCGAAACAACCAGGGAACGGGCGGTAGCGAGGCCTGGGGATAAGCCGCGATGCATGCGCGAGGCTCGAGAGGCCCACCGCCGCCAGACTCGGCCGCGCCGGGATGTGCTGCTCGCCCCTCAGCGCTTCCGGGACGGTCGGCGCGCGGGAGGGCCCACCGGCTTCACGGTGAGCGGCGTCTTGCCGGAGGCGTCGCCTCCACGCGAGACGCCCCGGGGGCCGCGGCGCGGGCGGGCCGCGGCCCCCTCCCCCGCCTCCTCGGCGCGGCTTGCCAGCGAGCGCGCGAAGGACACCTCGCGCGGGACGCGCAGCGTGAAGACGGTCACGCCGTCGCGGCTCATGGCCGTGATGTCGCCGCCGTGGGCGCCCACGATCTCCTTGGCGATGGCCAGGCCCAGGCCCGCCCCGCCGCTACCGCTCGTACGCGCGCCGTCCTCGCGGTAGAACTTCTCGAAGATGGCCTCCAGGTGCGCCTCGGATATCTCCCGGCCGCGGTTGCGCACGGCGATGGACACCCACGGCCCGTCGCAGGAGGCGGCCAAGTCGACGGAGGTACCGTCCTCCGCATAGGCCACGGCATTGCGCATGACGTTGCCGAGCGCCCGGGCGAGCTTGTCGGGATCGACGAAGAACCGCACGTCAGGCGGGGCAGCCACCCGCAGCCCGATGCCGCGAGCCGAGGTCTCGGGGAAGAACGACTCGGCCACCTGCTGGCAGAACAGCCGCACGTCCACGTTCTCGCGCTCGATGGGGATGGCCTGCAGGTTGTAGCGCGTGATCTCGAAGAACTCGCCGATGAGCCCCTCCAGGCGCTCGGCCTTGGCGTAGGCCGTCTCGGCGTACTTGCGCTGGGTGTCGGGCGGCAGCACCGCGGCGTCACGCAAAAGGTCGAGGTAGCCGAGCACGGAGGTGAGCGGCGTGCGGATGTCGTGGGCCAGGTAGGCCACCAGCTCGTTCTTGCGGCGCTCGGCTGCCTGGGCGGCGCGCTCGTCGGCCAGCGACTGCGAGCGGATGACGGCCAGCTCGTTCTGAGCGATGGAGAGCCCCGGCGGCAGCTCGATGGGCGCATCGCGATCGGCCAGCAGCCGCGCCACCGCCTCGGACAAGTCGTCGAAGTAGCGCAACGACCGGTTGAGCGCCATCACCACGATGACGAGCCACCCTGCCGCGAGCACCGCGGCCGCGAGCGGCAGCTTAAAGGACTTGATCAGGGCGTAGGTGCTCACGTCGCGGATGAGCCAGTAGCCATCAGGATTGAGCGACTCCTGCCAGACGGGGTTGGACGAGGCGACGCCCAGCTGCACGGCCTGGTCGGAGGCAGGCAGCTGCCTCCATTCGTCGTGGACGTCGGTCTGAGACTGCTTGAGGGCTTCCGCCACCAGCTGATCCAGGTCTTCCTGGCTGTAGCCCATCACCGAGGCGTTGAGCAGAATCTCGTTGACGTTGACGCCGCCGATGGCCTGGGGCACCGCCAGGGAGAGCTGCTCGGGCACGCCGGCCAGAAGGGCGCCCATGGCCGCCGCCTGCGCCGCGCTCGCATCACTCGCCCGCTTCACCACGCCCGTTGCCACGAGCGCGTCAAGCGCCTCCTGGAGGGAATGCGGCGAAGGCGTGCCCACCACGTCCCGGGAGACGACCGACGCCGACACGCTGCCCGAGGAGTCGACGGCGCTCTCGTTGGTTCCGGCGCCACCCGCGGCATCGGAGAAGATCCCCGTCATGCCCACCTTATCGGCCCAGGTCAGGGCATCTTCAGCAGTGCCCGGATCCGTGGGAAGCCCCTCCTTGCCCATCTGGTCTGTCAAGTCGTCCAGATAGGCGGTGCCACCGGCAAGGCCGTAGTCGGCCATGATCGCCTCGAAGCGGTCCGTCGAGTCCAGCACGCGCCAGGTGGACGTGCTGTCGGCCACGAAGTCGGCCAGAGGGCCCATGACGAACCCCTCGAGCAGAAGGCAGATGAGGGCGAACGCGGCGGTGAACGCCGCCAGGTTGCGCCCGAGGCGGCCGAGCAGGGTGCGACGCAGGACGCGCGCCTGCTCGCTCCTAAGCGCCATGGCCGCCGGCGCCCAGGGCGTCGCGCAGCTTGTAGCCCACCCCCCAGGCGGTCTCGATGAACTGCGTGGACGAGTCGATGGCCGCGAGCTTCTGGCGCAGGTGGCGGATGTGGACCATCACGGTGTTGGCCGCCGCGTCATCGTAGCGCTCGCCCCAGGCGCCCTCGAACAGGTCGCGCGTGGAGACCGGCGAGCCGGCCGACTTGGCCAGGATCGAGAGGATGGCGAACTCCTTGGGCGTGAGCTGGAGCGGCTCGCCGAGCAGCGTCGCCTTGTGGGCGCGCAGATCCACCTCCACCGCGCCGGCGCGCAGCACGTCAGCCGTCGCCTGCGCCCCAGCCCGGGCGCGGCGCAGACGCGCCTTCACGCGGGCCACAAGCTCGCGGGGCTTGAAGGGCTTGGTCACATAATCGTCCGCGCCGAGGGTGAAGCCCACCACCTGGTCGGCCTCCTCGTCCTTGGCCGACAGGAACACGATGGGGATGTCGGAGACGGCGCGCACGCGCGTGCACAGCTCGAAGCCGTCCATGCCGGGCATCATGATGTCGAAGATCCCCAGGTCATAGCGCTCGCGCTCGAGCAGCTGGAGGGCCTGGGCGGCGCCATAGCAGGCGCGCACCTCCATCCCCTCGGCTCCGAGGAGGCTGGCTACCAGATCGGCGATGGCCCGCTCGTCGTCCACCACCAGTATGCGCGCTGCTCTCTCCATGGGGCCTATTGTAGGCGAAGACGCCCCGATCCCGCAGCCACGCGCCGCGACGTGCGGCGTCTTAAGGAAAAAATAAGGGGCGTTAAGAAAGTCCTCAGCATTCGCTATGGGAACGTTAAACGGGCCCTCCCCTAAGGTAGGAGGCACGACGCGGAGCCTTGCGGAGGAGGGGCCCGACCCCCTCCGTGAGGCGCAGGCGCCCGCCAGCTCACCGACCCTCCCGACAGGCGAGGCGCCCCGCGTCGGCAACGCCAGATCACCCGGCATTCCGGCGCGCGACGAGTCGCCGCCAGCCGCCGCGCACCCGCCAAGGAGGAGACGCGCCATGGATGAGTTTTCCGCCCCCAACGCCCTCAGCTTCAGCCGCAGCCAGTGGCGCCGGCCCGACCAGCGCGCCGCGCAGGAGGCCGGCTCGTGGCGGCGCGAGGACGCCCCCGCGATCGCGGCGAGCGGCGCCGGCGCGGGCGGCACTGGCCTGGGCGGCTCTCGCGCGGGCGCAGCTGGCAGCACGACCGGCAACCCCCGCCTCCGCGCTGCCAGCGGGGCAGACGAGGCGGCGCCAGCCCCCACGTGGTACGAGGTTCCCGCCGCGACGACGCCGCCCCGCCGCCCTTCCGCGCGCCGGCCCGCCGCCACGACCTGGCACGGCGGGACCGCCGCAGCGGCGCGGGCCGGCAGGGGCCTGGCCGCATCGCTGCGGCTCGTGCCCATGGTGGCCGCCCTCGGGCTGGCAGCGCTGATCCTCGCCGGCGCGATGGGCCTCGCAGCGCTCGTCGGTGGCGGCGAGGCGAGCGACCAATCGGGCACGCTGCTCGGCCAATCGGGGGCCGCTCCGACCGGCGACACGACCCCGAGCGCCCCCGACGCGGACACGCCGCCCACGAGCACGCCGCGCAGCCAGTGGGCACGCGGCGCCGTTCCCTTCCTCTACCAGATCGACGAGGAGTGGGCCGACGCCCCCTATGCCGGCGCCAGCGTGGCCGAGTCCGGCTGCGGCCCCACCTGCCTGTCCATGGTATATGTGGCCCTCACCGGCAAGACCGACCGCGACCCCGCGGCCATGGCGGCGTTCAGCGAGCAGGGCGGCTACGTCGAGAGCGGCATGACCGCCTGGCGCCTCATGAGCGACGGCGCCCGCACGATAGGCCTACGCTCGCGCGAGCTCAGCGCCAGCGCTGATGCCATCCGCGCCGAGCTGCGGGCGGGGCGGCCCGTCATCTGCAGCGTGGGGCCGGGTGACTTCACCGCGAAGGGCCACTTCATCGTGCTGTCCGGCGTGAACGAGAACGGTGACGTCATCGTGCACGACCCCAACAGCGAGCAGCGCAGCCTCCAGCCGTGGGACCCCGACCGCATCATCAGCCAGTGCCTCAACCTCTGGTCCTTCGAGCGCGCCTAGCACCCGGCCGCCACCCCGCCGCGGCAGCGGGAACCTGAACGCGGAGGGGCCCGGCTCAGACGAGCCGGGCCCCTCCTGCGCATCCTCCGCCTCGCGCGCCGCCGCTACGTGAGCAGCAGCACGATGAGGATGACCAGCAGCACCACGATGAGCGGCACCGTCACCTTGAAGAACAGCGGGATGCCCGCGAGAAAGCCGCCCCCGGCGCCGGCGTAGTCGCCGCGTCCGCTGACGACGCCGCCCGAGAACCCGACCCCCGACGGCGCGCGATGCCCCGGCCCGTGGGGCCGCACGCGGGCGGGGATGCCGCCCATCGCGCCGGCGTCCGGCACGGAGTCGAAGCCCTGGCCGGCCCGCGAGTGCCAGCGCGTCTCGGTCATGGACGCGTCGATGGCCGCACGCGGGCGGTCGCGGTCGTCGTGGGACAGCGCCGATATCTGGTGGCTCTCGTTGAAGGTGCGCGAGTCGATGGAGCCGCGCCCGTCGATGACCTCGCGATTCCCGGCGGCGCGGCGGGCCTCGTCCAAGACGTCGCGGCTGGCGCGGGCACGCTCGTAGGACGCGCGCGAGCGGCGCATGCTGTCGTAGCTCTCCTGCGATGAGAGGGGCTCGGCTATGCGCTGGCGCGGCCGGCGCTGGGGGGTCTTCGGGGCCGAGGGGCGGCCGCGGCCGTCGCGGGGCGCGCGGGAGCGGGAATCACGACCTCGACGTTCGTCGGAAAAGCTTCCCATGGGCGATAACCTCGTGTTCGTTTGTGCGTGGGTTCGTTATCAGCGCCATTATGGCGCAAAACTCCGCGCGCGTGGACCACCTTAAGGAAAAGACCAGGTTTCGGGAACGACCGCGCCGGCGCTGCCGGGGCGTGACGGTGGGGCGCCCGGTCGCAGGCCGCCCCACCGCCGCCTTTTCGGCCCGGGGTGGCACTCTTTTGGAGTTTGGTACGGTTCGGCATGGCCCCAAGCGCAGAGCGGCCGGCGTTTCCCCAGGTCAGGTTTTGCGCGTGGGAGGCCGACCGCACCCACAACGGCCATTTGGGCGAAAAAAGCGTACCAAACTCCGGATAAGTGCCATCCCAGGCCGAAAAAGTGGCATCGGCGTCCGGCGACGACGCAGAAGCCGCCCGCCCTAGGCCAGCGTGGCGGCCTTCTGGGCGATGGCGTCGGTCGAGCGCTGGATCTTGGCGTCGATGCGCGCCTTCTCATCACCCTCGGCCGGCGTGGGCTGGTAGTTGTTGCGCGAGCTCGACGACGACACCGAGCAGGCGATGAACTCCACCGCATCGTCGCGCGCCACCTCGTCGCCCGTCACGGTGAACGTCTGCTGGAAGATCATGCAGTCCTTGTCGGCGGGGTTGGAGTTGCCGCCGAAGCAGAAGTTCCCGAGCGAGTACACGATATAGCGCCCCTCGTAGACCTCCCAGCCCTGGATGACGTGGGGATGCGATCCCACCACCAGGTCGGCGCCGGCGTCGATGGCGGCGCGACCCAGCATCATCTGGGTGTCGTTGGGCACGGTCTCGCGCTCGATGCCCCAATGGATGTAGACGAGCACGAGCTGCGCGCCGTTGTCGCGCGCCTCCTGGATGCGCGCCACCATGTCGTCTTTCATCCCCTCGTGCTCGGCCAGCTCATAAGCGCCCACGAGGCCCACCTTCACGCCCTTCACGTCCACGTAGCCGATGCGCTCGTAGCCGAACGACGGCACGCCCTCCGCGTCGAGGGCGGCAATGGTGTCCTGGTAGCTCTGCTCGCCGTAGTCGCGCGAGTGGTTGTTGGCCAGCGAAGCGGCCTCCACGCTCGAGCTGGAGAGGATGGCGGCGAACTCGGCCGGGCCCTTGAAGGCGAAGGTCTTGTCGGCGCGGGCGTTCGAGGTGGTGAGCGTTCCCTCCATGTTGACGATGGTCAGATCGTCGGCGGCGAAGAGGGGCTGGACGTTGCGCAGGAAGTAGCTCGGATCGTCCACCGCCTCGAACATCGCGTTGAGGCTGGTGGCGTAGTCGAAGGCGGAATCGGTGCCGAGCGTGCAGTCGCCCGCGAACGTGACGGTGAGGCTGACCGGCTGGGGCTCGGGCTGGGGCTGGTCAGACGCGTCGAGCGCGGGAGACCCCTGCGCGTCGGGCGCGGGAGCGGGAGCATTGGCGCGATCCGCCAGCTGGAAGCCGATGGCCACCAGCAGCACCGCGATGACGCCGATGGTGGCGACGCGCGCCAGGGAGAGCCCCCGCCCGCGAGGCTGCTCGTAGCCGTATCCCCCTCTTCGCGCCATGGTTCTCTCCCCTTCTGCCCTCCGAGGCCACTCCTGCTGCCGCTTTTCTCCGCCATTCTGGCACTGATCGACGGTTTGGCATGGCTTACCGCGGCCCAAGGCGCGCTGCGGCCGACGTTTCTCCTGATCGCGTTTGCGAGAGAGGAGCCAGCCGCGCAAAACACGCCCTCTGAGCCGAAAAGCGTATACCAAACCGTCGATTAGCGCCATCGCGCAGCCGAGAGGCGACGGTGGCCGGATCCTGGCGCGCGATACGCGCCGCGCGCGTCACGAGGGCGAGGCAGAGCTGGGGCAGGCCCACGAGGGGGCTCACGCTATCGGAGGGCGGGCGGCGCCCCGATTGCCAGGCGACGACGGGCGCTGGGTCGCCCCGGCTGCCGACACCCCAGCGCCCGGCCGTCGCAGAGAGCCCTCCGCCGCCACGGCCAAGCCCGCGCGCCGGAAGGCGCCACGGACGGCGGGCGATGCGCGAGCCTCCGGGCTCCTCTGGGGAAGCACCCGGCATGCGGGAGCCGCTAGGAGGCAGGAGCCTCGAGCGCCACAGGGCACCGCCGCGAGAGCAGCCTCCCAAGGCGCTGCCGGGGCATCGGACCTCATCCAAGGCGCCGCCAGGGCGCCCCGCGCGCCGGCGCCCCCCACCGCGACTCCGCCGCTGCCGCGACTCGCCCGCCCGCCGCCTTACGGCTCGCGCAGCGGTAACGGGGCGCTGACGTTGGCAACGGACGCGTGAGAAGGGGGTGACGCGCACGCCACGACCGAGCGCAGGCGCGGAGGATGGCCGCGAGCATCCGTAGAATGAGGGGCGACCGTTGGGAGAGGTCGGGTTCCGCGAGAGCGCAACCGCCGGCAAGGCGGTGCCGTCGCGGAAAGGTTGGACGCCATGAGACTGGGTGTCACTGCGAGGACAGCCGCGGGAACGGATCGTTTCCGCCGATCAGACGTCAGGCAGGCGCCGCGCCGCCTCGCCGATGCGCGCGGAGCCGCGATCACCTGCGCGCGGGCAGAGGCTCCCACGCAAGCAGCCGTCGCACTGGATGCGGGCGCGCAGGGCCGGCGGGCTGCCGGGCGCAGGCAGCACGGGCGGACGGTCGCGCCCGTGGGCGTCGCGCAGAACGCGAGCAGCCGGCGATCAGGCGTCGCAGGCGTCGCCGATGCGCCCGGCGCGCCGGCGCGGGAGACCGCCGCGGGTCGCACGGACGCATGGGCGCAAGACGCCGGGCAGGCGAGCGCGCGCACGCGGGAGGCGCCGGCGCGGGCGCATCCGTGGCTCGCGTTTCTCGTGGCGGCCGGCGTGGCGCTCGGGCTGGCAATCCCCTGCGCAGCCTGGGCGAGCGAGGCCACCGTCGCCGGCATGGTGGAGCACCAGGCCGCCTGCGCTGCCGACGAGCTGCTGGCCAGCGGCGTGGAGGCCGGCACGGCAGCGGCTGAGCCCAAGGCGGTGCTCGACGACAACGACCTGCCCGCCGAAGCCGCCGAGCGCGCAGCCGCCGAAGCCACGCGAGCCGCCGAGGCCGCGCCTGCCCGCACCACAGCCCCCTCCGCCGAGGCCGGCGACGACGCAGCAGGCGGCTCCTCTTCCGGCAGCGCATCCTCCCTTCCGCCGCGCACCATCAGCGTGGCAGGCTCCTCGATGGGCTACGTCGACTCCTACCAGAGCGCCTCGGCGCCCTCTTCCGGCGCGGGCC
>ERZ777306.3204-NODE-3204-length-17745-cov-5.581289_pt1 | contig 17745 bp, 17 predicted proteins | sample MGYA00374966_ERZ777306 | MGnify/ENA primary metagenome ERZ777306 (study PRJEB29329, sample SAMN06343882) | mouse gut metagenome | isolation source: Mouse cecum | place: Austria: Vienna | collected 2014-11-15 ...
CCTGGAAGTCCATTCTGCTGGAAAACGCCATCACCCCCATCCAGCAGTACAGCTACACCACCGGCAAAAACGCCACCGACTCCGCCATGATTATCGATGCCATGGACATTCTCTACTCCGGCAACTGCGACGGCTTTGTGCTGGTGTCCAGCGACTCGGACTTCACCCGGCTGGCCACCCGCCTGCGGGAAGCGGGAATGAAGGTGTATGGCATGGGGGAAAAGAAAACTCCTCAGCCCTTCATTGTGGCCTGTGACAAGTTCGTATACATTGAGGTGATCCGGGCGGCGGCCAAGCAGGCCGCGGAAGCGGAGAAGCGGGCGGAGCAGGCGGCCAAAAAATCCTCCTCCAAAAAGGAGAGCAAAAAAAGCGCCCAGTCCTCCAGCCCCGCCCCGGTGGACATTGTGGAGCTCATTGCCAGTTCTGTGGAGGATCTGTGCGAAGAGGACGGTCTGGCCCACATGGGCAAGCTGGGCAACCTGCTGCTGAAAAAGAAGCCGGACTTCGACCCCAGAAACTACGGTTTTTCCAAGCTGTCCAAGCTCATTCGGGCTCTGGACCGGTTTGAAATTGTCCCCCAGGGGGAGGGGAATACCGAGTTTTATGTGCGGGATACCTGCTTATAGGATCGAATAACCTTTGGAGGGCACGGCCATTTGGCCGTGCCCTCCATGTTTTGTGTTATGTGCTGCACCGCCGCAGCAGCGAAAGCGGCGGGACCTGCTCAGGCAGATCCATATAAAACTGCATCTGGGGCTTGCGGACCTCCGGCAGAGGCACGCCCTCCCCGTCCCACAGGCCCTTCACCGTCAAGCTCTGAGGCCGGATGCCGGGGCCGGCCAGCTCCAGGGTATCCCCCACGGCAAATTTGTTGTTGAGGGTCAACAGCGCCCGGCCATCCTCTCCGCAGGAGAGAACCTTTGCCACGATCTGCCAATCCCGCACATAGCGGGAGTCCGCGGTAAACTGCCCCGGCTGGCCGTAGAAAAAGCCGGTGGAGTAGTGCCGGTGGCTGATATGCTCCACCTCGTCCCGCCACACCGGGTCCAGCGGAACCCCAGCCGCCGCCGCGTCGATGGCGTGGCGGTAGGCCCCGGTGACGATAGCGGCATAGTAGGCGGACTTGGCCCGGCCCTCCAGCTTCAGGGAGTCCAGACCCGCCTCCATCAGCTCTTTTACGTGGTCGATCATGCACAAATCCCGGGAGTTCATAATGTAGGTCTCCCCGTTTTCCTCGTAGACTGGGAAATACTCCCCGGGGCGCTTTTCCTCCATCAGGGCGTACTGATACCGGCAGGGCTGGGCGCAGGCGCCCCGGTTGGAGTCCCGGCCCGTCATGTAGTTGGACAGCAGGCACCGCCCGGAGTAGCTCACGCACATGGCCCCGTGGGCAAAGACCTCCATCTCCAGCTCTTTGGGGGCCTTGGCCCGAATCTCCCGGATCTCGTCCAGGGACAATTCCCGGGCCAGAATCACCCGCTGAGCCCCCAGCTCGTGCCACGCCCGGGCGGACTGGTAGTTCACAATGCTGGCCTGGGTGGAGATGTGCCGCTCCACATGGGGGGCGTACTTCAAGGCCAGGGACAGCACCCCCACATCCGCCAGAATGATCGCGTCCACCCCCAGCTCGTCCAGATCGGACAGCCACCCAGGCAGGCGGGCAACCTCCTCGTTGCGGGGCATGGTGTTGCAGGTCACGTGGACACGCACTCCCCGCCGGTGGCAGAATTCTACCGCGGTTTTCAGCTCCTCGGGAGAAAAATTCCCCGCAAAGGACCGCATTCCAAACATCGTTCCCGCTAAATACACCGCATCCGCCCCATAGGCCACGGCCATTTGCAGGCGCTCCATATCCCCGGCGGGGGAGAGCAGCTCGATTTTTTTCATGCCTCCCCCTCCCGGTGAAATGTGCGGGTCATGATAAGCGCGTCCTCTTTCGGGTCCTGATAGTAATTCTTCCTGAAACCCGCCTGGGCAAAACCGTGCTTGACGTACAGGGCAATGGCCGCCTCGTTGGAGGCCCGGACCTCCAGGGTCAGAAAGGCCAGATGGGCCTGGGCGAACCGGCAGTAGACCTCCAGCAGCTCACCGGCCAGCCCCTGCCGCCGCCACTGGGGGGCCACGGCGATGTTGGCAATGTAGCCCTCGTCCAGCACCACCTGCAAGCCCGCATAGCCCAAGACCTGCCCGTCCTCCCCCTCCGCCACCAGGAAGCTGGCCTGGGGGTTGAACAGCTCCTCCTCCAGCATGGGAATGCTCCAAGGCGCGGAGAAGCATTGCCGCTCTAAGGCGGCAATGCTCTCCAGGTGGCTGCGGTCCATGGGGACAATCTCGTAGCGCATCATTTCAATGTAATGTGGAAAACCTGGCCCACGTCTCCGGCAAAGACGATCGCGCCGTCCTCGGGCAGTTCCACACTGGTGTCGCCGTAGAGCCAGGAGCTGGCCACCAGCTGCATGGCCGCGTCGTACACGTAAAATCCACCCTTCTCCGGAACCTGGACCGTCATGGTCTTGCCGGCAGCGTCTCCGGTCCAGTACCAATGGGCGGATTCACCGGGCTGAATGGTGCAGCGGGAGGCGCTGCCGGGGTAGATATCGTTCACATACTCTGCGTCCATGTAGTTGCAGCCGTTGATGCGCAGATATTCCACGCCGTCCTTGTCATAGCACTCAATCACGCTGCTGTCCCGGCTTCCCACGCCGGGAATCTGGACGAAGGGCGTGGCCTCGTCGGGTCCGGTGAGCTGATTGGAAATCATATAGCCTGACGGACTGGTGGCAAAGCTGACGCTGGCATATACGCCGCTCAGGCCGTAGAGGGCGGAGGAGTAGTGCTCGTCAATCTGGACATAGCCTTTCCCCTCGCGGGCGGTCCAAGCGGCCTGAGTGGCCGCGTCGGGGGTGTACTCCGGAAGCCGCTGGGCCACATAGCTGGCGTTGCACATGGTAGTCAGGCCGGGCAGGGGCGAGTAAACCTTCTGGTACAGATAGACCTGACCGTTTTCTTCGGGAATCAGCCGGAAGAGCATGGAATTTTCCTCGTCCCGGAAGGAGCCGTCGGCGCAGTATTTGGCGGTGAGGGGTTTCCCGGAGCCGAGGATTTCCAGAGAAAAGCTGCCGTCCTTCTCCACATCCACCTGATAGACCAGGGTGGAGGTGCCATACATCCCGCTGAGCTTAGTCATTTCCTCCGGCATGGCGGCAAATTCCGCCTTGTCCAGCGCCGCGTTCTCTTTGACTTCAACCCCCTGCTCCTTCAAGGCGTCGATCAAAATCCGGGCGGCGGCCAGCTCGTTCATAATGCTGTTGCCCCCGGAGGACAGCACCGCGCAGGACATATTGTATTCAGGCAGAACCACCAGTCCCGCGTGGTAGACCAGGGTATCGCCGCCCTTCACCAGGGCCTGGATGCCGTTCTGGCTGAAGGGGAACATATGCACGCTGTCCCAGCCCAAGCCGTAGGCCAGCGCGTCGCCCTCGGAGTCCTCGGGCCACATACCGCTGGCGTACTCGTCGCCCATGAGCCGGTCGATGTAGGACAGATGGATGCCGAACTGCGCCAGATCGTTGGCGTTGGCGTATATGCCGCCGGTGCCCAGCACCGCCACGGTCTCCGCGGGGGTGTGGCGGGTCTCTGTGCCGAGATAGGTCCGGGCCAGCCGGTCCTGGTCAAAGCTGTCCCAGGGAGTAAGCGTGTTTTCCAGCTCCATCGGCTCGGTAAAATATTTGTGGAGGAACTGGGTAAAATCCATACCGGACACCCGCTCGATGACCAGCTGGGCCAGGGAGAAGCTGTCGTTGGAATAGACGCTGTAGGCCCCCGGCGCGGCCTGGAGGGTCTGGGTGGAAAGCCGCTCCAGCAGATGGTCCAGGGGGTAGTCCAGGGCCTGGCCGTTGAACTGGAAGGAGTTCCCGCCGGCGCTGCCCATCAGGCCGGAGGAGTGGTTGAGCAGCATCCGGACGGTGATGTCCTTATAGCGCGGGTCGGCCATTTTGAAGTCGGGTAAATAGGTGGTGACCGGCTTGTCCAGGTCTACTTTTCCCTGGGTCACCAGCTCGGACATGGCAGCGGCGGTATACACCTTGCTGATGGAGCCAATGCCGTACAGATGGTCGTCCGTCAGGGCGGTGTTTTCGGTTTTGGAATAAACTCCCACGTGGCCGCTGAGGACGGCCTCCCCGTCCTGCCACAGGGCGTACTGGACGCTGACCGCCTCGCCGTATGCCATAGCGGCCTGGGCCGCCGCCTGGGCGGACTCCTCCAGAGAGGACTCCTGGGCGTAGGCTGTGGGGAGGAGCAGCGCAAAAATCAGACAAAAAATTAGGCACTTGCTTTGGAATTTTTTCATAACAGCATAACCCCCGCTTCTTCACAAATTTTCATGGTTTCGTCGTCCCACAGGGACACCTGGACCTCCCCCACGTGGGCCTTGCCCAGCAGGATCATGGACACCCGGGACTGGCCGATGCCGCCGCCCATGGTCAAGGGCAGCTCCCCGGCCAGCAGGGCCTTGTGGAAGGGCAGCTCCCGGCGGCTGTCGCACCCGGCCAGGGTAAGCTGCCGGTCCAGGGATTCAGGGCTGACCCGGATACCCATGGAGGACAGCTCCAGCGCTCCGCCGTTGACGCTGTCCCACACCAGCAGGTCCCCGTTCAGGTCCCAGTCGTCGTAGTCAGGGGCCCGGCCGTCGTGGGGGGCGCCGGAGCGCAGCTTGCCGCCGATGCCCATCAGGAAGGTAGTGGGATGGTCCTTGACGAACAAATGCTCCCGCTCCTTCGGGGTTTTGCCGGGAAACAGGTCCTCCAGCTCCTGGGCGGTGACAAAAGTCACGGCCTGGTCGATGTCGGGCAGCACCTCCAGCTGGGGGAAGGTACTTTTCAGAACCCGCTGGGTGGAGGCCAGGGCGTGGACGATGGAGGAGACGGTGCTCTTCAGCGTGTCCAGATTGCGGTCCTGGGCGGTGATGACCTTTTCCCAATCCCACTGGTCCACATAGGCGGAATGGAGATTGTCCAAATCCTCGTCCCGGCGGATGGCGTTCATATCGGTATAAAGGCCCTCGCCGGGCTGGAAGCGGTAGCGGTGCAGGGCCAGGCGCTTCCACTTGGCCAGGGAGTGAACCACGGCGGCGGTCTGGTCCACGTTCCGGATCTCAAAGGAAACGGGGCGCTCCACACCGTTCAAATCGTCGTTGAGTCCGGAGGACACAGAGACGAACAGGGGGGCGGACACCCGGCGCAGCCGGAGGGCTCCGCTGAGGCTGTCCTCAAACAGATGGTGCAGCAGGCCGATGGCCTTCTGGGTGTCGTACACGCCCAGCAGGGACCGGTAGCCGGCGGGGATTTTGGTGTGTTCCATAGGGGTTCTCCTTACATTTCAGATTTCGCCTTTTATTATAGCCGGACGGCGTAGGAATTGCAATCGCCCACGCCCTATTTTTATCACAAAATGAGATATAAGTCAATATCTCATTTTGTGATGGCAATAATAAGGGATGTATGTATTAGGAGGCGAGCCTATGCGACTGCGCGATCTCCGGGAGGACGGCGATTACACCCAGAGCCACCTGGCCCGGCTGCTGAATATCCGGCAGAACACCTATTCCCAATACGAAAACGGCCAGCGCCAGCTGCCCATCGATGTCCTGATCCGGCTGGCGGAGTTTTTTCAAACCTCTACGGACTATATCCTGGAGCTGACCGATGAGCGGAAGCCCTACCCCAAGGGGCGCAGAAAATCCACGTAGGAGCGGAAGAACCCGCTTTTTTCATTGCATTTCCCCAGGATTTGGTGTACACTTGAGCTAATCATAAAATTTTGGAGGTTCGCCATGGAATTTTTGCAGTATCAGGAGAGCGCCCGGGCCATTCAGGAGCGTCTGGGCGGCTTCGCCCCGAAAATCGCCATGATCCTGGGCTCCGGGCTGGGCGATCTGGGCGATTTCGTAGAAAATCCCATCTATGTGGACTATAAGGATATTCCCCACTTCAAGCCCTCCACCGCCCCGGGCCACAAGGGCCGCTTCGTCTTTGGGCAGCTGGAGGGAAAGCCCGTAGCCGTGATGCAAGGCCGGATGCACCACTATGAGGGCTACTCCTACGAGCAGGTCACCTGCGCCGTGCGGGTGCTGCGGCTGCTGGGCTGCGAAACCCTCATCGTCACCAACGCCGCCGGCTGCGTGCGCACCGAGTGGAACGCCGGGGAGCTGATGCTCATTACCGACCAGATCAAGCTCCAGAGTGAATCCCCCCTCCGGGGGGAAAACCTGCCTGAATTCGGAGTCCGGTTCCCGGACGCCTCCCGCCTGTACACCCCCCGGCTCCAGGAGCTGGCCCGGAAAAACGCCCAAAAGCTGGGGGTCACCCTGCGGGAAGGGGTTTACTTCTATTGCTACGGCCCCCAATACGAGACTCCGGCGGAGATCCGCGCGGTCCGGGTTCTGGGGGGCGACGCGGTGGGTATGTCCACCGCCCCGGAGGTCATTGTGGCCGCCCACTGCGGCATGGAGGTGCTGGGGCTGACCCTGCTGTCCAATATGGCGGCGGGCATCCTGGACCAGCCCCTGAGCGAGCAGGAGGTTTTAGACGCGGGCGCGAAGGCAAAACAGACCTTCTCCGCCCTGGTGCGCGCCTGTCTGGTGGAGCTGTGAAATTTTGTTGAGGTGTTTTGTTTCTATGAGAGTTTTATTTGAACACGTGACCGCTCTGACCATGGACCCGGCCCTGCCGGAGCTGAAGAACGGCTTTGTGGCGGTGGAGGGCGCTAAAATCGCCTATGCGGGCTACGCCCGCCCCGCCGGGGAGTTTGACCGGGTGATCGACTGCACCAACAAAATCATGCTGCCCGGCCTGGTCAACGCCCACACCCATGTGCCCATGTCCCTGCTGCGGGGATACGGCGGGGGCTGCGACCTGCACACCTGGCTCAACCAGTATATTTTCCCCGCTGAGGCCAAGCTGGACCCCCGGTGCGTCGCCGCCGGGACCGCCCTGGGTCTGGCGGAGATGATCGCCTCCGGCACCACCTGCATCAACGATATGTATATGTACACCGAGACCATCGCCCAGACCGTGCTGGACGCGGGGCTTTCCGCCAATCTGTCCTGCGGCGGGGTCTACTTCGGCGCGCCGGAGGATTTTTCGCCCGAAACGTGCAATGACTGTCAGAACACGAAGGCTTTGCGGGAGAACTGGCACGGCGCGGGGGACGGGCAGATTTTGGTGGACGCGTCCATTCACGCGGAGTACACCTCCAACGGGCCTCTGTGGCAGTGGGTGGCGGACTACGCCCGGCAGTACAACCTGGGAATGCACGTCCACATCTCCGAAACCCGGTCGGAGCACGAAAACTGCCTCCAAAAATACGGCAAGACCCCCATCGCCCTGTTCGACCAGTACGGCGTGTGGGAGCGGGGGGGCGCCGCGGCCCACTGTGTCTGGGTGGCGGACAACGATATGGAGCTGATGGAAAAGCGAAGCATCACCGCCGTCCACAACCCCATGTCCAACCTGAAGCTGGCCTCCGGCGTGGCCCGGGTCCCCCAGCTGCTGGAGGCGGGGGTCAACGTGGCCCTGGGTACCGACGGGGTGGCCTCCAACAACAGCCACGACCTGTTTGAAGAGATTAAGCTGGCGGCCGTCCTCCACAAAGGGGTGAGCGGCGACCCTATGGCCGTCTCCGCCCGACAGGCCCTGGCAATGGCCACCGTCAACGGCGCAAAGGCCCTGGGGCGGGATACCGGCGTACTGGCGGCGGGCAAAATCGCGGATATTATCCTGCTGGACGCGTCCCGGCCCAACCTGATCCCCTGTCACGATCTGGCGGAAAATCTGGTTTACTCCGCCCGCGGCTCCGACGTGTGCATGAATATGGCGCGGGGACGAGTCATATATGAGAATGGGACGTTCCTCACCCTGGACCTGGAAAAGCTTCGCGCCGAGGTGGAGGGCTACGCCCTGCCCCATATTTTTGGAGGCAACGACTGAATCGGAGGTCGCCTATGGCAAAGCAAAAGCAGCCCGCCCGGACCGGCGGAGGGAATACGTTCTTCGGCGGCGCCGCCATTCTGGCGGTGGGCATTATGGTGACGAAAATCATCGGCCTGTTTTACAAATTCCCCCTCACCGATATTATCGGCGCCCAGGGCGTGGCCGACTTCAACAACTCCTATTACATCTACTCCGTCCTGCTTACCATCTCCACGGCAGGTCTGCCGGTGGCAGTGTCCAAGATGGTGTCGGAGGCCCGGACCCTGGGGCGGTACGGTCAGGTGCGCCAGGTGTTCCGCCTGTCCCTGGGAGTGTTTTTGGGGCTGGGAGTCGTGTCCTTTCTGGTGATGTACTTCGGGGCGGAGCAGCTGGCGGGGCTGATGAACGACTCCCTGGCGGCGGAGGGCATCCGCGCCCTGGCTCCGGCGGTGATCTGTGTGGGCTGCCTGTCCGCCTTCCGGGGATACGCCCAGGGCCATGGCCGTATGTCCCCCACGGCGGTCTCTCAGATTTTAGAAGCCCTGTGCAAGCTCTTCGTGGGGCTGGGACTGGCCTTCTGGATTATCAGCGTGGACGGACAGCCCCATATGGCCGCCGCGGGGGCCATTACCGGCGTGACCGTGGGAACGATTTTTGCCCTGGTCTATATGATTCTGGATTTCGTCCACACCCGTCTCAAGGAGGACGTGGAGGTCCGGGACCAGCCGGACAGCCCCCGGCGGATTCTCACCACCCTGCTGGCCATCGCCATCCCTATCACCCTCAGCTCCTCCATGGTGGGCATCATTACCGTGATCGACTCCTCTCTGGTCCAGGGACAGCTGCAAAAGGCCCTGCTCACCAACCCGGACAGCTGGACCATGTATCAGGAGTATGTGGACTTCGCCCCTCTGAAAACCGCCCTGGACGCCTGGAGCGGCAGCGCCGTCAAGGTGTCGGACTTCCCCCCGGAGCTCCAGAAGCTGGCAGAGGATTTAAGCCGCACCCTTTATGGCAACTATGGCAGCGCCATGAACCTGTATAACCTGCCCCTGTCCCTGATGGCGGCCCTGACCGCATCGGTGATTCCCGCGGTGTCCGCCCGGCTCACCGCCCGGGACAAAAAGGGCGCGGCCCGGATCTCCACTTCCGCCCTGCGGATGGCGGCGCTGCTGGCCTTCCCCGCCGGCGTGGGGCTGTTTGTGCTGGGTACCCCCATCATTCAGCTGGTATTTCCCAAAATGCAGGCGGAGATCGCCGGCCCTCTGCTGTCCACCCTGGGCATCGCCTCCCTCTTTGTGTGCATGATGCTTGTGTGCAACTCGGTGCTCCAGGCCTATGGCTTTATCAACCTGCCCGTGACCATCATGGTCCTGGGGGGAGTTGTGAAGATTTTGACCAACTACAATGTGGTGGCCCGTCCGGGGGTGGGCATCTACGGCGCGCCCTACGGCAATGTGCTGTGCTTCGGCCTGTGTATGCTGCTGGACCTGCTGCTGATGAGCCGGGTGATCCCCAACTGCCCCAAATTCCCCCCCCTTTTTCTCAAGCCGGCCATTGCCGCCGGCGCCATGGGGCTGGCGGCCTGGGCGGTCTACGGACTGGCCTTCAAGCTTCTCCACTCCAACCTTCTTTCGGTGGCGCTGTCCATCCTGGCGGCGGTGGCCGTCTACGGCGGATTGGTCATTGCCCTGGGGGCCATTGAACACGATGATCTGATGCTGATGCCCAAAGGTGAGAAAATTGCCAAAATTCTCCACTTATAAATCTTAATTTTCTGTAAAAGCGGGAAAACCTCTTGCGAGAAAGGTAAAAATATGATAAATTTAAAAAACACGCCGCCTTACGGCCTGGACGATTTGCGGGAGATTATGGCCCTGCTGCGCTCCCCTGATGGCTGCCCCTGGGACCGGGAACAGACCCACCAGAGCATCCGGCGCAATATGCTGGAGGAGGCCTATGAGGCCGCCGAGGCCATCGACGAGGGCGACCCGGAGCATCTGAAGGAGGAGCTGGGAGACGTGCTGCTTCAAGTGGTCTTTCATGCCCGGATGGCCCAGGAGGCCGGACAGTTCACCCTGGACGACGTGATTGACGGCGTGTGCCAAAAGCTGGTCTACCGGCACCCCCATGTGTTCGCCGGGGAGGAAAGCCAGGACGCTCTGGCCACCTGGAACGCCCGGAAGCGCCAGGAGAAGAGCCAGCGCACCACCGCCGACGCCATGGACGCGGTAGCCCGGGCCATGCCCGCCCTGACCCGGGCGGAGAAGCTGCAAAAAAAGGCCGGCCGGGAGGCGCGTCTGGAGGACGCTCTGGGCGCCCTGCTCTTTTCCGCCGTGGAGCTCGGCCGTCTGGCGGGGCTGGACAGCGAACAGGCGCTGCATAAGGCCTGCGAGGGCTTCATCCGCCAGTACCGGGCCCAGGAGGCCGGTGAAAACGCTTGATTGCCGTGCTGCTTGCCAGGACGGAATTGAGATATTTTTACAGGATGGTACAAAAGCTATTTAGGAGGAAAGAACGTATGAACAAAACGGAACTCATCAACGCGGTCGCGGAGGAGGCCTCTCTGGCTAAGAAGGATGCGGAGGCCGCTGTAACCGCTTGTATTGACGTAATTACCAAGGCGCTCCAGGAGGGCGAAAAGGTACAGCTTGTAGGCTTTGGCTCCTTCGAGGTCAAAACCCGCGCCGAGCGGGTGGGCCGCAACCCCAAGACCCTGGAGCCCATCCAGATCCCCGCCTCTAAAAGCCCTGTGTTCAAAGCCGGCAAGGCCCTGAAGGACGCGGTCGCCGAATAAACGCCACGATGCGGACGCCCTTCCCGGCGTCCGCATTTTTTCAAAAGGAGGTGCTTGTTTGCTCATCTCGCTGATTATCCCCTGCTACAATGAGGAGGAGGTGCTCCCCCTGCTCTACCCCGCTCTGGAGGATGTGATGGGCCGGCTGTCCCGGTTCGACTTCGAGTTGCTCTTCGTCAACGACGGCTCCCGGGACGGCACCTTGCAGGTCCTGCGCCAGCTGGCCCGGCAGGACAGCCGGGTGCAGTTTCTCTCCTTCTCCCGGAACTTCGGCAAGGAGGCGGCCATGTACGCCGGGTTCTGCAACGCCCGGGGGGACTATGTGGCGGTGATGGACGCGGATATGCAGGACCCCCCCGCCCTGCTGCCCCAAATGATCGAGCTGCTGGAGGGCGGGGCCTACGACAGCGTGGCCACCCGGCGGGTCACCCGCCAGGGAGAGCCCCCCATCCGCTCCTTCTGCGCCCGGATGTTTTACAAGCTCATCAACCGTATCTCCGATGCGGACATTGTGGACGGCGCCCGGGATTTCCGGCTGATGCGCCGGGAGATGGTGGACGCCATCGTATCTATGGGAGAGTACAACCGCTTTTCCAAGGGCATTTTCGGGTGGATCGGCTTTCGGACCTGCTGGCTGCCCTATGAAAACGTGGAGCGGGCGGCGGGAGAGACCAAGTGGAGCTTCTGGAAGCTGTTCAAATACAGCATCGACGGCATTATCAACTTCTCCCAGGTGCCCCTGTCCATCGCCTCCTGGGGAGGCATCCTGCTCACAGCTCTTTCCTTCGTTATGATCGCCTTTATTGTGGCCCGCAAGCTGCTCTTCGGCGACCCGGTGGCCGGCTGGCCCTCTCTGGCCTGCATGATTACCTTCATCGGGGGCATTCAGCTGTTCTGTCTGGGGATTATGGGGCAGTATCTGGCGAAAACTTACCTGGAAGTGAAAAAACGGCCCCATTTCATCATCGCGGAGACCAATCGGGAGGAGGCGGTCAAGGTCAAATGATTAACACGACCCTTTGCTATATCATCCGGGAGGGCAAATGCCTGATGCTCCACCGGACCAAAAAAGAGAACGATTTGAATCAGGACAAGTGGATTGGCGTGGGGGGCAAGTTTGAGGACAAGGAGAGCCCCGAGGACTGCCTGCTGCGGGAGGTCCGGGAGGAGACCGGCCTCACCCTCACCCAGTATCAGTACCGGGGGCTCGTCACCTTTGTCTCCGACCGGTGGCCCACGGAGTATATGCACCTGTTCACCGCCGACGGCTTCACCGGGGAGCTTTTGGAACACTGCGGCGAGGGGGAGCTGGAGTGGCTGCCCTGGGAGGACCTGTTAAACATTCCCCACTGGGAGGGGGACGCTATTTTTCTGGATCTGATTCAGCGGGACGCGCCGTTTTTCTCCCTCAAGCTGTGCTATGAGGGGGACAGGCTGGCATACGCCGGGCTGAACGGAAAAACGATCAAGGGGGAGCAGCTATGATCTACACCATTCAAAATCAGCACTTAACCGTACAAATCGAGGACCTGGGGGCTCAGCTGGCCTCCATTCAGGACGCCCGGGGCCGGGAATTTCTCTGGCAGGGCAGTCCGGAGAGCTGGAACCGCCGGGCTCCCATCCTGTTCCCCATCATCGGGCGGCTGAAGGACAGCACCTATCAGCTGGACGGGGTCTCCTACAAAATGCCCAACCACGGCTTTGCCCGGGATCTGGTGTTTGAAGCCGTGAGCCAGTCCGGCCAAGCCCTCTCCCTCCGGCTGGACAGCTCGGAGGAGACCAGAAAGGTCTATCCCTTCGACTTCTCCCTCACCGTCACCTATACTCTGGAGGAAAACCGGCTCATCAAGTCCCATGAGGTGGAAAACAAGTCGGACCGGGAGATGCTCTATGAGCTGGGGGCCCATGACGGCTTCCGGGCCGCCGTTTCCCAGGACTCCATTCAGGTGGAGGGGATGGAAACCGTCCGGCTCTACGGCATGGACCAGGACAACCTGCTCACCCCCCCGGACCGGGAGGTCTCTGCCAGACTGCCCCTTACCCCCATGACCTATGGCCGGGATACCATGATCTTCGATAACCCCGGTTGCGCCCGGCTCCACACCGCCCAGGGGGAGGTGGTCATATCCGCTCAGGACTTTCTCTACATGGGCGTCTGGACCCCGGACCGCCCCTTCGACACCGGCTTTGTCTGCATTGAGCCCTGGTCCACCCTGCCCGACGGGACGTTCATGGGCCGGGAGCTGGCGGACAAGCCCGGCGTGCGCCGGCTGTCCCCCGGCCAGAAGGAGACCTTGCTGTATACCACCTCCATCTGCGGAACAAATTAACAGATCAGAAAGGAGATCATCATGACCCAGACGGAACAAAAAGAACTGATGCGCGCCGCCTGTCAGGTGCGGATGGGCGTCATTGAGGGCACCCACGCCGCCAAGGCGGGCCATCCCGGCGGAAGCCTGTCCGCCGCGGACCTGTTCGCCTACCTCTATTGGAGAGAGCTGAACATCGACCCCAAGCACCCCCAGAAGGAGGACCGGGACCGGTTCGTCCTCTCCAAGGGACACACCGCCCCGGGGCTGTACGCCGCGCTGGCCCACCGGGGCTTTTTCCCGGTGGAGGATCTGCTCACCCTGCGGCACATTGACAGCTATCTCCAGGGGCACCCCAACATGAACACCGTGCCTGGGGTGGATATGTCCACCGGCTCTCTGGGCCAGGGGATTTCCGCCGCCGCCGGTATGGCGCTGGCCGCCCGGCACAAAAAAATGGACTGCCGGGTGTATACCCTGCTGGGGGACGGCGAAATTCAGGAGGGCCAGGTGTGGGAGGCCCTTATGTTCGCCCACCACTACAAGCTGGACAATTTCTGCGCCATCATTGACAACAACGGCCTGCAAATCGACGGCTCCGTGGCCGACGTTATGAGCCCCTACCCCATTCCGGAGAAGCTGCGGGCCTTCGGCTTTGAGGTGCTGGAGATCGACGGCCACGACTTTGGCCAGATGGAGGCCGCCTTCGCCGCGGCCCGGGAGACCAAGGGCCGCCCCAGCGCCATCGTGATGAAAACCACCAAGGGCAAGGGGGTCAGCTACATGGAAAACAACGCGGGCTGGCACGGGAAGGCCCCCAACGACCAGGAATATGAGCTTGCCATGGAGGAGCTGCGCTCCCGCATGGCGGAAGTGGAGGCGATGTAACATGGCAGACGTGAAAAAAATTGCGACCCGGGACAGCTATGGCAGCGCCCTGAAGGAGCTGGGGGCCCTGCACGACGACCTGGTGGTGTTCGACGCGGACCTGGCCGGGGCCACCAAGACCAGCACCTTCCAAAAGGCCTTTCCGGAGCGGCACTTCGACTGCGGCATCGCCGAGGGCAATATGATCGCCGTGGCGGCGGGGGCGGCGGCCATGGGCCTGGTGCCCTTCGCCTCCAGCTTCGCCATGTTCGCCGCCGGGCGGGCCTTTGAGCAGGTGCGCAACTCCATCGGCTATCCCCATCTGAACGTGAAAATCGGCGCCACCCACGGGGGCATCTCCGTGGGCGAGGACGGGGCCTCCCATCAGTGCTGTGAGGATTTCGCCCTGATGCGCTCCATCCCCGGGATGGTGGTCATGTCCCCCGCCGACGACGTGGAGGCCCGGGCCGCCGTCAAGGCCGCCTACGAGCACCAGGGGCCGGTCTACCTGCGCTTTGGCCGGCTGGCGGTGCCGGTGTTCCACGACGAGTCCACGTTCCAATTTGAAATCGGAAAAGGCGAGCTGCTCCGGGACGGCAGCGATGTGGCCATTCTGGCCAACGGCCTTCTGGTAAACGAAGCTCTGCTGGCTGCGGAAGCTCTGGCTCGGGATGGGATCTCCGCCCGGGTGGTCAACCTGTGCACCATCAAGCCCCTGGACGAGGAAATCGTTCTGGCGGCGGCCCGGGACTGCGGAAAGATCATCACCTGCGAGGAGCACAACATTCTGGGCGGCCTTGGCGAGGCCGTGTGCGGACTGCTGAGTGAAAAATGCCCCACTCCCGTGCGCCGGATCGGCGTAAACGACGTCTTTGGACACTCCGGGCCGGCTGCGGCGCTGCTGAAGCAATTCGGCCTGAGCGCGGAGCATATTGTGGAGGTTGCCACGGAATTTTGCAAATAACCCCAAAAGAGGGCAGGAAACCGGTCCGGTTTCCTGCCCTCTTTCCGTCTATCGTATTTTATTCGTCCTTGGGCTCCTCTGCCTCCGGGCTCTCGGGCTGGGCGGGGAATTCGGTGACATTGCTCTCCTCCGCCGCTACCGTGATCTCCACCTCTACCGGCGCATCCTCAGGCTCGCCGGCAGCCGCTTTCAGCTGGCTGATGCGCTCGTTGTTGGTCTCAATGGCGGCCTTGGCGGCAGTGATGCGCTCGCAGGCGGCGGCATAGGCCCCGCCGGCTACTGCGCCGTGCTCGGCGTAGTACAGCTTGCCCAGCTCTACGTAGGCCTTCTTGATGGTATCTTCCTCACCCATGTTGGCAGTTTTCAGCTTGGCGATCTCCGCCAGCTGCATGGATTTCGCAACCCCGGACTGGACCAGATCCGTCGCTTTGCCCTTCAATTCGTCAAAAAATGCCATAGTGCAAACCTCCTTAAAACTACGGTTTCCCGTGTGCTGGCATTATTCTAACCCATTTTGTCTCAAGACGCAATACGTCCGGCGGCGATTTAATCGTTTTTTTATGTTCCTTGCACCTGGATTTAAGTTTGTGTATAATAGAGTGCAGATCAATCCATTTTTGGGAAAGAAGGCTGCTTATGAACCGAACCCGACTGGGCACCCTGGGGGAAGGCGTGTGCCTGTTTTGCGCCCTGGGCTTTTGCATTCTGATCCTGCTCCAAAATCTGCTCCGGGCCGCCGCCCCTCTGGGACTTGTGGTGCTGGGGGGGCTCCTGTGCGCCGCGGCGGTCCTGTGGCTGGGGGGGCGGGTGGTCCTGTCCGTCCGGGGGGCCCTGCTGGCGCTGTTTCTGCTGCGGCTGGCCATCGCCCTGGGGGTCATCTTTTTCATCGGAGGGCAGCCCATCCAGGACTTCCAGACCATGTACGAGGCCGCTCAGGAGCTGGCCCGGGGGGAGCACGGCTATCTGGACAAGCTCTACTTTTTCAACTGGGCCTATCAGACGGGCTTTGTGGCCTATGAAGCCCTGCTGCTGAAGCTTTTCGGACCGGGACAGCTCTCCCTTCAACTTATGAACGCCCTCTGGATGGCGGGGACGGGCTGTCTGGTCTATCTGCTGGCCCTGGACATTCTCCCCCGGCGCACCGCCCAGCGGGCGGCCCTGCTGTACGCGCTGTATCCCGCCCCCTATTTTCTGGCGGGGGTGCTCACCAACCAGCACCTGGCGGTGTTTCTGTTCTATCTGGCCTTTTACGTCATGCGAAAGCCCAGCGTCCCCCGGCTGCTGGCGGCGGGGGGGCTGCTGGCACTGGGAAACGCTGTCCGGGCCCTGGCAGCGGTGCTGCTGCTGGCGGCGGTGCTGTGGCTGCTTCTTGGCGGGCTGCTGAAAAAAGAGTCCCTCAAACCGGCGCTGCTCCGCTGCGCCCTGCTGGCGGGGAGCTATTTTCTGGCCTTCGCCCTGCTGAACTTCGGGGTGACCGCCTCCGGCATGAACCCGGAGGGGCTGGCCAACAACCAGCCCATGTGGAAGTTCGTACTGGGCTTGAACCAGGAGTCCAACGGGAGCTGGAACCAGGCGGACTACGACGCCTACCTGTCCCTCCCCACCCAGGAGGGGGACGCCGCCATGCGGGCGGAAGTGAAACACCGCCTGTCCGCCGGACCGGTTCGTCTGGCAGGGCTGGCGGTGCGCAAGAGCGGAGTGATGTGGGGGGCGGACGAATATATGTTCTGGGGCTTCGGCCATCTGGACCCCCAGGCGGGGCTGGGGCCCTTCACCGTGAACCAGTGGACCCAGATCCTGGCCCGGGGGGACAAGGGGGTTTATATCGCCGCGTTCGCCCTGGCCCTGGCGGGCTTCCTGGGCTGGGTCCGGGACGGCACCCGGGGCAGGCTCCCCCTGCTGCTCACCCTGGTGTTCTGCGGCTATTACGCGGTCCATCTGATCCTGGAGGTCCAGTCCCGCTACCGCTACTTTCTGATGCCGGCGGTGTTTCTCATCGCGGGCGCCGGACTGGAGCTGCTGTGGCCCCAGCCCGGTCCCAGACAGGTCAGACTTGATAACAGCCCCCGCCGATAAACTCCCGCATAAGGGAGGTTTTGGGCACGTCGTCGGCGGGAATGGGCAGGAAGTAATTCAAAAACTTCAGCAGCCGCTTGGCTTCGATATACTCCTCGCTGTCCCGGGGAACGCCGAAGAGCAGGGGCTGGACATAGGGCTTGAGCACGGCGGTCTCGTAGATCAGGGCGGAGTTGAAAATCATGTCCGCGCTGTCCTGGAAGGGGAAAATATTCTCCTCCTCCCCCCGCCGCACAGAGGGCCACATTTTGATGGTGGCCTGGGCGCTGTAGCCCCGGGTCCGGGCGTCCCGCTCAATCCGCCGCAAAAGCCGGGCGTCGGTGGTGGGAATCCGGTTGTGGTCGTCGATGTTCAGGGTGGTCAGGCAGCTGATGTAGATCCGGTACTTGCTCTGCTGGGGCAGGGAGTGGGTAAACTGCTCGTTGAGGCAGTGAATGCCCTCAATCACCAGCACATCCCCATCCCCCAGGGTGAGGAAATTGCCGTTGTATTCCCGAACGCCCTTTTTGAAGTTATAGGTGGGCAGCTCTACCGTCTCGCCGTTGAGAAGGCGCACCATATCCGTGTTGAACTGCTCCACGTCCATAGCGCCCAGGCCCTCAAAATCGTAATTGCCCTTCTCGTCCCGGGGGGTGTCCACCCGGTTTTTGAAGTAGTTGTCGGTGGCGATGGCGTGGGGCCGCAGGCCGCAGGCCCACAGCTGGGTGGACAGCCGGTGGGAGAAGGTGGTCTTGCCGGAGGAGGAGGGGCCCGCGATCATGA
>ERZ777306.3205-NODE-3205-length-17745-cov-5.380158_pt1 | contig 17745 bp, 12 predicted proteins | sample MGYA00374966_ERZ777306 | MGnify/ENA primary metagenome ERZ777306 (study PRJEB29329, sample SAMN06343882) | mouse gut metagenome | isolation source: Mouse cecum | place: Austria: Vienna | collected 2014-11-15 ...
GACGGGCTGGAGCGCTATCACATTCCGGATGATGTCATGCAGTACATCGCCAACAACATCAAGTCCAACATCCGGGAACTGGAAGGCTCCCTGAACAAGCTGATCGCACTTTCCAATCTGGAAAAGAAGCCGATTGACATAGCGCTTGCAGCAGAGGCCTTAAAGGATATGATCTCACCGGACAATATCCGTGAGATCACGCCGGAGCTGATCATGGATGTCGTATCCGAGCATTTCAACGTATCCATCGCCGATTTGAAGGGCAGGAAGAGGAATGCCGAGATCGTACTTCCCCGGCAGATCATCATGTACCTCTGCAGGGATCTGACAGATACTCCTCTGAAGGCTGTAGGAGTTCTGCTTGGTGGGAAAGACCATGCATCCATCAGCCATGGAGTAAAGAAGATTGCCGCTGACCTTCAGACAGATGAAGCGCTCAGCAATACGGTCAGTATCATCCGTAAAAAATTGAATCCATTGTAATATAGATACTCACGGCAGATAATTCTGCCGCTTAGTATAACAATTTTATTTACTCACATTTTGTGAATAACCTTGTTGAAAAGAAGAAACAAGATTGTGAACATTGGGAAATACTAAAGTTGAGAGGAACATGCCGAAAATTTCAATCCTGATTTTTTCCCCATCATCCCCCTTCCCATCCCTCCTGTTTCAACAGGCTTATCCAAACACACAAACCTCGATTTCATAAGGGCTTGCAGCACTTTTAAACTTATCTACAGCCCCTACGGAGACGAAGTCGGAAGTGAATTTATTTATAGATACATAAAACGCGCATGGGATTTTCCTTCTCGACACGAAGGAATCCTCCATGACGAAAGAAAGGAGTTTTCAACATGAAGATAATCTGCAGCAGAAATAATCTGGTCAAAGGAGTCAGCATCGTATCAAAAGCCGTACCTTCCAAAACGACCATGCCGATCCTGGAATGTATCCTGATCGACGCATCCTTAGATACCATTAAGCTTACGGCAAATGATATGGAACTTGGCATAGAGACAACCATTGAAGGTGAGGTTGTGGAGCATGGAATTCTGGCCCTGAATGCAAAGATATTTTCAGAAATTGTCAGAAAGCTGCCGGATAACGATGTGGTCATTGACGCAGAGTCAGACAGTCAGGCATTGATCACCTGTGAAAAGGCAAAATTTAATATCGCTGCACAGTCCGGTGAAGATTTTTCCTATCTTCCGGCAATCGAAAAAGAAAACTTTTTTACAATATCGGAGTTTACCCTGAAGGAAGCCATCCGCCAGACTATCTTTTCTATTGCGGATAATGATTCCAACAAAATGATGACCGGTGAATTATTCGAGATCACGGATGATAAGCTTCGGGTCGTTTCACTGGACGGACACAGGATCTCGATCCGAAAGATCGAGTTAAAGGATTCCTACGAACCGAGAAAGGTGATTGTTCCTGGCAAGACCCTACAGGAGATCAGCAAGATCATAGGAGGAGAAGCAGAGGAATATGTGGATATTTCCTTTACGAAAAACCACATTGTATTTGAATTTGATAAGACTGTAGTCGTATCCCGCCTGATCGAAGGGGATTATTTTAAGATCGATCAGATGCTTTCCAGCGATTATGACACCAAGATCACGGTGAATAAGCGGGAGCTCTTGGATTGTATCGACCGTGCCACGCTTCTGATCAAGGAGGGGGACAAGAAGCCGATTATCATCAATATCGGAGATGAGTCCATGCAGCTCAAGATCAAATCCCAGATTGGATCTATGGATGAGGATATCTTTATCACAAAAGAGGGAAAGGATCTTCTGATCGGATTTAATCCAAAGTTTTTGATCGACGCGCTGAGAGTTATTGACGATGAAGAGGTGGAGTTGTATTTCATGAATGCAAAGGCGCCCTGCTTCATCAAGGACAAGCAGCAGACATATATTTATCTCATACTGCCTGTCAATTTTAACGCGGTGGTATAAGAAGAAAACGGGATTATTGTGGAAAATTATAAAATTTCAGCCGGAAAAATGTCACCTGTATAGTTGGATGCTTCAAGAAGCCTTCGACCTGCTCGTTCAGGTGAAAAAGATATTGCTGTGGATATCCGACAGATGCCCACAGCAATGGCTGTTTTTAGGAAAGGAGATTCATCGAATGGAAATATTTTATTTAAGAGATTCCGAGGATCATATCAAGCTGGGTCAGGCATTGAAGGCGGCTGGTCTGGTGGAATCCGGGGCAGATGCCAAACAGGCGGTGCAGGACGGTGAGGTCAGTGTCAACGGAGAGATTGATACCAGAAGAGGCAGAAAGCTCTATGATCGCGACATTGTAGAATACGGCGGAGGAACGATTCAGATTTCCAGCAGAAAGTAGGAGATCTTGACTCCGCAGACAGGAACTTTTTCTCACACGTCTGTTGGGAATATTAAAAAATAAATTGAAAAATTGTGAAAAACAGTGTAAAATATACATTGGATATTTTTGGATGATGTTGACTTTGGAGAAGATATGATAATCAAGTCTTTGAAACTAAAGAATTACAGGAATTATGATCTGCTTGATCTTCATCTGGACGCAAATACGAATATCCTCTATGGGGATAACGCACAGGGAAAGACGAATGTTCTGGAAGCTTTGTATTTATCAGGAACAACAAAGTCACACAGAGGGGCAAAGGACAGAGATTTGATTCGGCTTGGATATGATGAATCTCATATAGAGACGGTCATTGAGAAGCGGGGAATGGAATATCAGATTGATCTGCATTTGAAAAAGAACAGTCCGAAGGGGATCGCGGTGAATAAGATTCCCATACGGAAGGCAGTAGAATTGTTCGGCATCGTCCATTTTGTATTTTTTTCTCCGGAAGACTTAAATATCATTAAGGAAGGGCCTGCTGGCAGAAGGAGATTCATTGACCTTGAGCTGTCGCAGCTTGATAAGGTATATCTGAGTAACCTTTCTAACTATAATCGTATTATTAATCAAAGAAATTCCTTGCTAAAAGAAATTGTACATCAACAAAGCCTGATAGAGACATTGGATATCTGGGATATGCAATTAATTGAGTATGGAACGAAGATCATTGACCGGAGAAAAGAATTTGTGAACCAGGTTAATAAAATAATTTCGGATATCCATCTCCGTCTGACCGGGGGAAAGGAGCATCTCTCTTTATCCTATGAAACATCTGCCGGAGACATGCCTCTGGAACAGGCAGTGAGGAGATATAGGGAAAGGGATCTTAAGCTTAAGAGTACGTCTGTCGGCCCCCACAGGGATGATATGGGATTTCAGGAGGGAAGCCTGGACATCCGGAGATTTGGTTCCCAAGGACAGCAGAGGACAGCGGCGTTGTCTCTGAAAATGTCGGAGATTGAGCTGGTCCGGTCCGTGACGGGAGATACCCCCGTGCTTTTGCTGGACGATGTTTTGTCTGAACTGGACAAAAACAGGCAAAACTATCTATTGGACAGTATCCACGATATACAGACAATAGTGACCTGTACCGGGCTGGAGGAACTGATCAGCCACAGGTTTGCTGTTAATAGAGTTTTTTATGTAAAGGATGGAAGCATTGTAGAAAAAAAGGCATAAATCCGAAAGGCTTTGTGTTGCTTTACCGTTTGAGGAGGTTATTGAATGAGTATGACTGGTACGGAATTTGATGCGGAATATGGAGCTGACCAGATACAGATCCTGGAAGGACTGGAAGCTGTCCGGAAGAGGCCTGGGATGTATATCGGCAGTACCTCTCTGAGGGGACTTCATCATCTTGTGTATGAGATTGTGGATAATTCGGTAGATGAAGCATTGGCAGGGCATTGTGATACGATTGATGTGACGATCAATCAGGATAATTCGGTCACGGTGTCGGATAACGGAAGAGGAATTCCCGTAGGGATCAATCACAAATCAGGACTTCCTGCGGTAGAGGTTGTATTTACCGTGCTCCATGCGGGCGGAAAGTTCGGCGGCGGGGGATATAAGGTGTCCGGCGGACTCCACGGCGTAGGGGCATCGGTGGTGAATGCGCTTTCCGACTGGCTGGAGGTGGAGATTTGTCACGAAGGCAAGATTTATAAGCAGCGCTATGAGCGGGGACAGGTTGTCTATAAGCTGAAGGTGGTCGGAGAATGTGATCCCGATAAAACAGGGACAACGGTTACATTTCTGCCGGATAAAAGTATATTTGAAGAAACGGTATTTGATTATGGGATTTTAAAACAGAGATTCCGCGAGATGGCATTTTTGACAAAGGGCCTTAAGATTATCCTGCGGGATGTGCGTGAGGAAGAGGTCAGGGAGCAGACCTTCCATTATGAGGGTGGAATCAAGGAATTTGTCACATACTTGAATAAAAGCAAGACGGCGCTGTACGACCAGATCATTTACTGCGAAGGGGAAAAGGATAATGTATACGTGGAAGTGGCCATGCAGCACAACGATTCTTACAGCGACAACACGTATGGATTCGTAAATAATATCACCACTCCGGAGGGAGGAACCCACATCGTGGGATTCCGCAATTCCCTGACGAAGACATTTAATGATTATGCGAGAAAAAATAAGCTGCTGAAGGACAGCGAGCCGAATCTTTCCGGGGAGGATATCCGGGAAGGTCTGACTGCCATTATCAGCGTGAAGATCGAGGATCCCCAGTTTGAGGGCCAGACCAAGCAGAAGCTGGGCAACAGCGAGGCAAGGGGCGCGGTGGATAATATTGTCAGCAGCCAGCTGGAGGTATTTCTGGAGCAGAATCCGAATGTGGCCAAGCTTACGGTGGAGAAGTCTGTCATGGCGCAGCGCGCTCGGGAAGCAGCAAGGAAAGCAAGGGATCTGACGAGAAGAAAATCTGCGCTGGAGGGGCTATCCCTTCCCGGAAAGCTGGCAGACTGTTCCGACAAGGATCCGGTGAATTGCGAGATCTATATCGTGGAGGGAGATTCCGCCGGCGGTTCCGCCAAAACGGCCCGCAACCGCGCAACCCAGGCAATCCTTCCTCTTCGCGGAAAGATTTTGAATGTGGAAAAGGCAAGGCTGGATAAGATCTATGCAAATGCGGAGATCAAAGCCATGATTACGGCTTTCGGAACCGGGATTCATGAAGATTTTGATATTAGTAAGCTGCGTTATCATAAGATTATTATTATGACGGATGCCGACGTGGACGGCGCCCATATCAGTACACTGCTGCTGACATTTTTATACAGGTTTATGCCTGAATTGATCAAGCAGGGCTATGTATATCTGGCGCAGCCGCCGCTGTATAAGCTGGAAAAAAATAAAAGGACATGGTATGCGTACAGCGACGAGGAGTTAAACAACATTCTCACTGAGGTCGGAAGGGACACGAATAATAAGATCCAGCGTTATAAAGGACTGGGGGAGATGGATGCGGATCAGCTGTGGGATACGACCATGGATCCGGAGCATCGTATCTTATTGAAGGTGACGATGGACGAAGAGACTTCCTCCGAACTGGACCTGACATTTACTACACTTATGGGAGATAGGGTAGAACCACGGCGTGAGTTTATAGAAGCAAACGCAAAGTTTGTCAGAAACCTTGATATATAACATTTTATCAGCGGCAGGTAAAATAAAAGGCAAAGATCAAATGTATTTTAACTTTAAATTTTATTTTATTTCAAATTGGCATTGGAAATGCTAATTAAGCAGAAAATCAAAGATTTTGAGATTGCCTGCAACTGAGGGGATGAATTCAAATGGGATTACTTGTAACATAATCATAAAGGAGACAGTATGGAAGATAATATTTTTGATAAAGTCCATGAAGTTGACCTGAAAAAGACCATGGAAAATTCCTACATCGACTATGCCATGAGCGTTATCGCCGCCCGTGCGCTTCCGGATGTAAGGGACGGTCTGAAACCGGTTCAGCGCAGAATTTTATATTCCATGATCGAACTGAATAACGGCCCGGACAAGCCGCATCGTAAATGTGCGCGTATCGTCGGGGATACGATGGGAAAATATCATCCCCACGGAGACAGTTCTATATATGGAGCCCTGGTCAACCTTGCTCAGGAATGGTCTACCAGATATCCTCTGGTGGACGGTCATGGAAACTTCGGTTCCGTGGACGGCGACGGGGCTGCGGCCATGCGTTATACAGAGGCTCGGCTGAGTAAGATTTCCATGGAAATGACGGCAGATATCGGCAAGGATACCGTTGACTTTTCCCCGAACTTTGATGAGACGGAGAAGGAGCCGGACGTTCTTCCATCCAGATTTCCAAATCTCCTGGTCAATGGGACCAATGGAATTGCCGTCGGTATGGCAACAAATATTCCTCCTCACAATCTGAAGGAAGTGATTGCCGCAGTCGTCAAGATCATAGATGACCAGATTGATGAGAACGGCGAGACATCCATCGAAGATGTGATGGAGATCATCAAGGGACCCGACTTTCCTACAGGGGCGGAAATCCTTGGTACAAGAGGCATTGAGGAATCTTACCGGACCGGACGCGGAAAGATCCGGGTGCGCGCGGTTTCCAATATTGAACCCATGCAGAACGGAAAGAACCGGATCGTTGTGACAGAGCTTCCCTTCATGGTCAATAAAGCAAGACTGATCGAGAAAATCGCGGAGCTTGTGAAGGATAAAAGAATCGACGGGATCACGGAGCTCAGCGACCAGTCCAGCAGGGAAGGAATGCGGATCTGTATTGAGCTGCGCCGGGATGTGAACCCGAACATCATTTTAAATCAGCTTTATAAGCATACACAGCTTCAGGATACCTTCGGAGTGATCATGCTCGCTCTGGTCAATAACCAGCCCAAGGTCATGAACCTGCTGGATATGCTGAAATATTATCTGCAGCACCAAGAAGAGGTCGTAACCAGAAGGACCAAATATGAGCTCAACAAAGCAGAGGAACGGGCCCACATTTTACAGGGTCTGTTGATCGCGCTGGATCACATTGATGAAGTGATCCGGATCATCCGCGGTTCCAAGACTGTCCAGATCGCAAAGGAAGAGCTGATGAAACGCTTCGAGCTGACGGACGTACAGGCACAGGCGATCGTAGACATGCGTCTGCGTGCTCTGACAGGTCTGGAACGGGAGAAGCTGGAGGCAGAATATGCAGAGCTGATGAAGAAGATCGGTGAATTAAAAGCAATCCTTGCCGACAGAAAGCTCCTGCTCGGAGTGATCAAAAAAGAAATCCTGATCATTTCCGATAAGTACGGAGATGAGAGAAGGACAAGCATCGGTTATGATGAATTTGATATCTCGATGGAGGATATGATTCCGAAGGAGGATGTGGTTGTCACCATGACAAAGCTTGGCTATATCAAGCGTATGACCATCGACAACTTCAAGAATCAGAACCGGGGCGGAAAAGGCATCAAGGGAATGCAGAAGCTGGACGATGATTTTATTCAGGAGCTTTTCATCACCTTTACCCACAATTATATCATGTTCTTTACGAATAAAGGGCGTGTGTACCGAATGAAGGCCTATGAGATTCCCGAAGCCAGCAGGACCTCCAGAGGAACGGCTATTATCAATCTTCTGCAGCTGATGCCGGATGAAAAGATTACGGCCATGATCCCGATCAAGGTCTATGATGACAATCAATACCTGTTTATGGCAACAGAAAACGGCCTTGTGAAAAAGACACCGCTGTATGAATACAACAATGTCCGCAAAAAAGGTCTGGCTGCCATTACACTTCGGGAGGACGATAACCTGATCGAAGTCAAGATCACCGACAATGAGAAGGAGATCCTACTTGTAACAAAATACGGCCAGTGCATCCGGTTTGATGAAAAGGATGTACGCTCAACCGGAAGGACTTCCATGGGAGTCCGGGGAATCAATCTGTCCGACGGAGACGCCGTGATCGGTATGCAGGTCCACACCCAGGGCGAATGCCTGCTCATCGTTTCGGAAAATGGAATCGGAAAACGGACCATCATGGGTGAATTTACCATTCAAAACCGGGGCGGTAAGGGCGTCAAATGTTACAAGATTACAGAAAAGACCGGCGATGTGATCGGTATGAAGGCTGTCAATGAAGATGACGAGATCATGATGATCAACAGTGAAGGCATCATTATCCGGATGTCCTGCGCTGATATATCAAAGCTCGGCAGGATCACTTCCGGAGTCAAGCTGATCAATCTGAATGAAGAAGAAAAGGTGGTCAGCCTTGCGAAGGTGAGAAAAGCTTCTGCGCAGATTGATGGGGAAGAGATTGAGATTGAGGAAGATGATGATCCGGGTGAGGAAGAAATTGGGGAACAGTCATAAGCTGCAAAAAGAAAAAGAGGATAAGCAATCTGCCTATCCTTTTTTCTTTTTCGATTGAATCAATTCCATATCTCTTGATGTAATATCCAAATGGCGGCGTATTTCTTCTACCGCGAGAGTTGCATTATGAGTCTCAAAACAGAGAAGAATCCGTGCATGAGGTTCAACTGCGTTTTTATACACCATATCATTGGAAAAAGAATCTCCTCTGTAGGCGCGAAACGCATCCAGTACCTGTTCATTGATATCCATTAGCAGCGGATTGCTGGTACAGGCTACGATCTGCTTGTGAAATAATTCGTCAAGCATGATCATTTTTATCATGTCATGTGAATTATTCGCTTCTACAAATGCTTCATGGATTTCTTTCAGCTCCTGGATCTGCTTTTTTGTACAACGTTCGACGGCAAGCCTGACGGAAAGGGTTTCAATTGCCATGCGGACTTCCATAAAGTCATGGAATCGTGCGCCGTCCATGTTAAAATTCATATTATTGGGGGTCTCTTCTTTTTGCTTGTAGTCAGCAACAAAAGCACCTTTGCCCGGACGCATTTCAACAAAACCCAAAGCCTGGAGAACTCGCAATGCCTCACGGACACTGGTACGGCTGACTTTTAAACTCTGGCATAGAGACATTTCTGCAGGAAGCTTCTCATTCTCTTTATATTCACCTGATAGAATCATATCTTTAATTGTTGCAACTACGGAGTCAGTAATCGACATTCTCTGTATTTCTTTCATTTTTTTACCATTCCATCGTTTATTTTTGTAGGGGTAAGAGAAAATTAAAACATTGGTCTTTGAGATAAATTATAGCATTATCCTTATTGTAAAGTAAACTGTAAAGTGGAATGGATAAACACAAATATTCAAAGTGCGGCATGTACTCAAAGTATCTTTTTTAATGCTTCCCTGAGTTTTAATTTTTCCTCATTGGAAGAAATATTGCATTCTCTGTATATTGTATTCAAAAATAGAGAAAGGTTTTTTGGAGTTGCGGTAAAGTTCAAGTCACTGAAATTACAGGGCATATGCATTTCGGCCATTGCACTTTGAATCCGCCGGATATGCTCTTCCGGCATGCCGTTAAAATACATCTGTAAAATCAGTCCCACGGCTACGATTTCTCCATGCAAATAAGGAGCTGCATTTTGTGTATTATGATTTCTCATAAAATCATAGGTAGCGTGTGCTATCGCCAACTGTCCGGATCCGTCTGCAAATCCGCTGACAATAGACGTGTGAAGCAGATTTGTCAGAATAAAATTATCAAATAATTTATGATCTTTATTTTTCATATAGATATTTGCATATTCATTGATCAAAAAATCATAGATTCCCTGAGCATTAATGACTTGAATGTACTCTTTTAAATCACAGTCTCTATAGGTAGAAACCTGCTTTTGATGGATGGATTCCGGATATTTGGCCAGGGAATCCAATATACCGGCCGCCAGTGTGCGCTCCGGAGCAGACGCGATCAGATCCCGGTCCGCAATACAGACATCGACCTCCTTCTTCAGATTCACTGCAGGGGCACGCTGGCCAAGATCATTATACATGATTGCGACCATGGAGGTTGCGACACAGGTTGCAATGGAAGTCGGAACCGTAATGATCGGAAGACCTGAGAATACAGATGCACATTTTACCTGGTCTATACATTTTCCGCCGCCTGCAGCTACAAAGACAGTACAGCTGCTTTTTATAGCCAGATCGGCATATTTCCGAGCCTTTTCAGAGGTACATTCTCCCTGAAAGATATCTGTCTGATAAAATAGATCTGAAGCATCCAACGCTGCTTTTGTATGTTTTAAAAACAGCGGAAGCGTATGAGAACCGCCTATGATAAATGCCCTTCCTCCAAGCCTTGAAATCTCAGAAACAAGCTGATCTATCACTCCTTTTCCATAGAAAAATTTTCCGCATCCTACTTTTAATGCTGAAATATCTCTCATTGTGTACCTCCTCTTAAATTGTATGATGTCGTACAATTTATCATATGATTAAATAATGAAAAAGTCAATATAAAAACATGAAAATAAAGAAAATTGTATAATATGACGATAATGAGACTGAAATTTTGTGAAAATATAATAAAAAACTTAAAAATATAAATTATTTATTGACATAAAAATGAAAAAGTGATAATTTCTAATCATACAATACGACATCATACAATCATACAATACAGGAGGAGATCACATGAATCTGAATGGAATAATTCCACCAATTGTAACTCCGTTTAAAGAAAATGGAGATATCCATATGGAATTTTTGAAGCGTGAAATGAAGATCTGTTTAGATGCAGGTTCAAATGGAATCAGTGTTGCAGGAAGTACCGGAGAAGGTCCTACATTAACAGATGAAGAGCTGCAGACCTTAGTGAGGGCAGGAAAGTCTGTAATGGGATCTGATCAGCCGTTAGTGTGCGGGATTATGAGAACCTGTACCCGTGCAGCGGTCACCGCAGGATTAGCGGCGAAGGAAGCCGGGGCGGATGCGATCATGGTGACTCCAACAGCATACAATGTTCTGGTGCCGAATGAAGAGGGGATGTTTGATTTTTATAAAACCATTTCAAAAGAGGTCCGGCTGCCCATCATTATCTATAATGTGATTCCGCAGAATACGATCAGCGCCGGGCTATATACAAAGCTGCTGAATGAGACGGATTATGTGATCGGGATTAAACAAAGTACAGGCGGAATCCAGGCACTTTATCAGGATATCATGTATTCCCGCAATCAAGGAAAAGTATATGCGGCAACGGACGATATGATTTTTTCCTGCTTTGAACTGGGAGCATCCGGAGCAATCAGCGCGATCCTTTCTTTATTTCCGAAGGAATGCTGCAAAATGTGGCAATGTGCAGTGGAAGAAAGACATGAGGAAGGACTTCAGATTCAAAATTCGCTGTATATGAAATGGCAGAGTCTGGGAGGCACCCAATTTCCAATCCGCTTGAAATATGCATTAGAATTGACAGGGCGGGAGGTTGGATTTTGCAGGAGTCCGATTACATATCTTTCTGAAAGTGATAAAGAAGCTATCAGGACAAGTTTATTTCAATAAGAAAAAAGCCGGATCAACATATATCTGAAGAAATAAAACAGCCCGCGGATATATGAAGATCAGGTTTTTAATAAGAAAAAAGCAAAGGACATGGAGGATAATATGAACAAATTTGTAGAAAAATATGGTCAGATTCTATTACCGCTTATCACACCGTATGACGGGAATGAGGAAGTAAATTATGACGCATATGCGGAATTGATTGAATATCTGATCCAAAATGATCAATGTGATTCATTCATCGTGACAGGGACAACAGGAGAAGCAAGCCTTCTCACATTTGAAGAAAGAGTAAAGCTGATGAAAACAGCGGTGAAAACCGCAGACGGAAGAAAGCCGGTGATCGCAGGGACAGGATGTGCATCAACAAAAGAGACGATTGCGCTGACAAAAGAAGCAGAAAAGCTTGGAATCGAAACCTGTCTGATTGTTTGTCCATTCTATAATAAGCCGACGCAGCAGGGAATTTATAATCATTTCAAAGCGATTGCGGAAAGCACGTCCTGCGACATTATGCTATACAATATTCCCATTTTCGTTGGAGTCAATATGGAAGCTGAGACAGTAGGGAATCTTGCGGAATTTAAAAATATTGTAGGCGTAAAAGATGAGGCAGGTATCAATCCGACCCAGGTTACGGATTTCTTCCTTGCAACAAAAGATATTGACCCGGATTTTGCAATCTATAACGGGGATGATGTGATGCTTCTTCCTACGATCGTCCAGGGGGCGATGGGGTTGGTAAGCGGAGGTGCCCATATATTTGGCCATGAGATCCGCAGTATCTTTCAATGCTATGCAGAAGGAAAAAATGAGGAAGCAAAAGAATTGTTTGTTCCCATGTATCGCTTCTGCAAATCTACCGGACAGAACGGAAGGATCTTGCCAAATTCTATTATGAGGCCTGCAATTGAGCTGGTTACAGGCATTAAGCTTGGGGCGGCAAGAGGCCCGCTGGCGCCGGCTACGGAAGAGGAGATGCAAGTGACAAAAGCGATTCTGAAGGAGATCGGAAAGCTGTAACTGTGGTCTATGTAAGATAAACATCATCTATAAGGAGAACGAGGAATGGATATTGCATACAAATTAGGGGCCGGACGATATATACAGATGCCCGGAGCTATAAAAAAATCAGGGGAAGAGATTGCCAGATACGGGCGTCATATTTTATTGCTGGGAGGCCCAAGGGCAATATCCATTCTAAAAAAGGATTTAGACAGCCAGCTTCTGCAGGCAAATCTGGAGTATGAATATCTGGAATACGGCGGATATACCACATGGGAGGCCGCTGATCGATTTTCTATCTATGCTTTGGAGCATGAATTTGATGTGATCGTGGGAATCGGCGGCGGCAGGATCATGGATCTGGCAAAGGGAGCCGCACATAAAGCAAGATTGCCGATTGTCACGATCCCAACATCATCCGCAACCTGTGCGGCATATACACCCATGAGTGTCATGTATGAGGAAAACGGAAAAGCGCTCGGTACAAAAAACGGAAATTTTTATCATGATTATGAAGTAAATTCTATTATTATTGATGAAAATATTATGGTTTATCAGCCACCGAGATATGCAGCGGCAGGAATGCTGGATTCCATGGCAAAGGCCATTGAGATACAGAACGGTCATCCCAAAGTGCAAAAAGAAAGCATGAGCTTTGAATTGTATACCGCATATATGCTGTCAAAGTATATTTATGAGGAACTGAAAAATAATTATCAGAAAATATATGAAGATATCAAAGAACACAGATTAAGCAAAGAAGTTCATGATTATTTGTATATTAATTTTGCACTCACCGGATTTATAAGCGGAAGCTCTAAAGCACTGGGGCAGACTGCTCTGGCACATGAAATGTATTATGCTGTGCGTAAGTATTTTACTCTGGAAGGCCAGGGATTTCTGCACGGTGAAATTGTTGGAGCATCGTTGATACTTCAATTGGCATATAACAGGCAGGAAAATCAGATACCTGAATTTGTGGAATTTATAAAAAAAATGCATATGCCCGTAGCACTCCAGGATTTAGGGATTCCGGAGACAGAAGAAAATAAAAAAATCATTTATCAATATTTACTGCAGACAGGGTTTGTAGATGAGACGGAAGAAAATAAAGAATATTTATGGAAATCAATAGAATGCATTTGCGGCAGGAGATGAAGACGGATGAATGTATTTGAAAAAGAAATGGAGGAGATTCCGAATGAGTATCGCTCCCTTCCATTTTGGTCCTGGAACGATAAGCTGGATCAGGAAGAGCTAAAATGGCAGATCCGGCAAATGCATCAGCAGGGGATCGGCGGATTCTTTATGCATGCAAGAGGCGGATTAAAAACAGAATACCTCAGCGGGGAATGGATGGATGCTGTCAGAATTTCTGCAGAAGAAGCAAAAAAGCTGAATATGGAAGCCTGGCTTTACGATGAAGAAGGATGGCCCAGTGGATTTGCCGGTGGAAGGGTTACATCTTTGGGTCCGTATTATCATATGCGGTGGATGGAACAGGAAAAATTAGAATGGAAACGTGTAGACTGGCAGAAAAAGATTCTTGGTATATATGATGAAGCAGGCCATTATCTGGGAGACATCAAGGAAGAAATCCGGAAGAGTATAAAAAACGAAAATTCACTGATCTATGTCGTTTATGAAAAAATCAATCCATATTATGTAGATGTTTTAAATCCAAAGGTTATTGAAAAATTTATAGAAGTTACACATGAAGAGTATAAGAAAAAATTTCCAATTGAAATGGGAAATGTAATTCCAGGTTTTTTTACAGATGAGCCTCAATTTGCAAAATTGAAGATTCCATATTCGATCTGCTTTTCAGAACTCTTTGTAAAAAACTGCGGATATGATCCAAAAAAGTGTTATACTGCACTCTTCCGTGAAGTTCCGGGATATCATAAATATCGGTATGATTTTTGGAAAACAATTTCTCAGATGTATACGGAAGGATTTTGCAAAACCATCTATGAATGGTGCAAACGAAATCACTGCCGTCTGACAGGACATTTGATGCGTGAGGATTCACTGCTGATGCAGATGCAGGCAACCGCAGGAGTTATGCCGTCTTATGAGTATATGGATATGCCGGGGATTGACTGGCTGAGAAGAAGGATTTCCTCTCCGCTGACTCCAAAACAGGCTGGAAGTGCAGCAGCTCAATTGGGCAAAAAATTTGTGATTTCAGAAATGTATGCGATGACAGGCTGGGATTGTACGCCGGAGGAATTAAAATGGATCGCTCAATGGCAATATGTTAACGGTGTTAACCGCATGTGCCAGCATTTGCAGAGCTATTCGATCCGGGGAGAGCGCAAACGGGATTTTCCGCCTTCGTTGTTCTATCAGCAGAGTTGGTGGAAGGAATATAAAAACTTTAATGACTATTTCGCAAGGGTTGGAAAAATTCTATCAGAAGGAGAACCTAGCGCGGAAGTACTTCTGCTTCATCCAATGCACAGCGCATGGATGCTCTACAACGGAGAAGAAACGGAGGAAATCATCCAATATGGCATGAAATTTGAACAGATATCTCAGGCAATGTCTGATGATCACATAGAACATCACTATGGAGATGAAGAAATCTTGCGGAAGCATGGTAAGGTGGATAACAGCCTTATAAGGGTGGGAAATTGTCTCTACAAAGCAATTGTAATTCCGGACCTGCTTACAATAGAACGTACGACGGTTGAGCTATTATTACAATTTTCACAATGCGGCGGGAAAATCTATTCTCTGGGAAAGCTGCCTTCATATGTAAGCGGAGAAAAAGATACGTTGATTTTGGATAGACTGAGCGATTCTGTAATTCCAGTGAAGATTTTTGAATTGAAAAACAGGTTAAAAACAGATTTAAAATGGATGATCTCAATTACTGAAAATGGAATGGAAACAAAAGGCGTTCATTATCAGCTGCGGAACTTAGATGATGATAAGATGGCATATTTGTACATCGTGAACTTGAATCAAAACAAAAGTACAAAAAATAGGGTATCAGTTCCGGGAAAATGGACTGTATCTATTTATGATCCGTTGGAGAACAAAATAAAATATATCAGTTTTGTACAGGAAAAAGGATTTACCGTTTTTCAAGCGGCTCTTCAGGAGATGGAAGGTATTATTTTGATATTAGAAAAAGAGACAGATGATTCTGTATATCTTTCTTGCGGGGGAAGATGGAAAATCCGGGAATGTGACTTAAATTCCATGACACTGGATTTTTGTGATTACAGGATTGATTCCGGAGAATGGCAGGGAAAGATACCAACAATCCGCCTTATGGACATCTTACTTCAGAAAAAGAAACCAGTACATGTATCTCTGAAATATCAATTTTATATAGATATGGATCCAAATAAATGCACTGAAATGTTTTTGATCGCAGAAGAAATGGAAGTATTAAAAGCAAGAATTAACGGACAAATGACGGAATTAAAAAGTGAGGGATGGTGGAAGGATAAAGCATTTCACAAATTTTATATTTTACCTTATATTCAAAAAAATAAAAATGAGATTATTATGGAAATTGACTTCTTCCAGGATCAAAAAGTGTATGATGTTTTGTTTGGAAAGGATGTATTGGAGACAGAACGCAATAAGCTCACATTTCATACGGAAATTGAAAGTATATATTTGCTGGGAGATTTTGGAGTATTTGATCAGAATAATTTTTCCTATTCCTGGAGAAAAGAATTGATCTCAGAAGGTGCATTTGTGATCAGGGAAATGCCGCAGTACGTATATGGTGATGATTTTACGAGTCAGGGATTTTGTTTTTTTGCAGGTAAGATGAAGCTTGCGCAGAAGCTGTTTCTACATGAATATGACGATTCAAGGGGAGTAAAGATTGTTTCTAACAAAAATAAAAAGTATATATATCAATTTTTTCATTTACATGCCATGTGTGCAAAGCTTTTTGTAAATGGATGTCTCGTAAAGAAAATATTCTGGCGTCCTTATGAATGTGATATTACGGACTATATCCGAATGGGTGAAAATGAGATCGTATTCGAATTATACGCATCAAACAGAAATCTGCTTGGACCGCATCATCATATGGACGGAGAATTATATGCGGTATGGCCTGCAGACTTTACTTCTGATCCAAGTCCTTTCAAGAATGACAGCAGGAATGTCTGGTCGGACGCATACCATTTTGTAAAATTTGGTTTATAAGGAGGTACTTATGAAAAAGAAAAAAATGTCAAAATTACTCTTCTGGGAAGCCGTAAGGGGGTACCTTTTTATAGCGCCGGCACTGATATTACTTGTAGGATTATTATTTATTCCTATGGTTCACGGATTCTGGTACAGTGTTACAGATTTTAATATTTTAAAAAGCTGGGAATACCATTTTACAGGGCTTTCTAACTTTAAAAAATTATTAGCAAATGAAAATTTTGGAATTATTTTAAAAAACGAAATCATATTTGCAGTTGTAGTTACCAGCATTACGGTTGTGATTTCCATGATATTTGCAATTTTCCTGAATTCCATTCGATTTGGAAAAAATATGATCAGAGCATTGGTATTTATGCCGTGGGTGTTGCCGGAGGTGGTAGTGGGAGCACTCTGGAGATGGATTCTGGATGGTGAAAAGGGACTGATCAATTCCATATTAGTAGAATATCTGAATCTATTACCGGAGCATTTACAATTTTTTTCAGAATCCATGGCGCTTGCTTCCGTTTGCTTCGTATATATATGGAGAACCTATCCATATGTGACGATCATGCTGTCGGCAGGTCTGCAGGGAATTGACAGGGGGCTTTATGAAGCTGCCGCGATTGACGGCTGCAGCGGCATAAAACAATTCTGGTATGTTACGCTGCCGAATTTAAAATATGTACTTTCCATCTGTTCCCTGATGGCCGCAATTTGGACCATGAATGGTTTTGGTATTATTAACATTTTGACGGCCGGAGGGCCGGGAGTATCCAGTACAACCCTTCCTATGACCATTTACAAGACTGCATTCCAAAAATTTAGGTTCGGCGAAGCATCGGCATATTCGGTAATCCAGTTTGGAATTATCATGGTATTCGCACTGATCTATCTTAAAATGACAAAGGCAACAAAGGAAGAGGAGGTATAGCATTATGAAAAAAATAATCATTCATATTCTGAAAATAATCGGATTGGTGCTGATTCTCTTTATTGCTTTATTCCCATTGTTTTGGATGTTCATTACATCCGGTAAAAGTATGACGGAGCTGCTGAAAATTCCTGTAACACTCTGGCCGGAAAAGTTTTCATTTGCATCCTATTATGAAGTATGGATACAAAAACCATTTCCAAAATATATTATAAATTCACTTAAAATTTCAATCGTAGCAACTGTGCTTGGGATGCTGGTGTCCAGTATGGCCGTATATGGATTTGCAA